>Ga0129342_1001056_pt1 | contig 12241 bp, 10 predicted proteins | sample CPBDNA_5_FD_94426 | JGI IMG/M metagenome (GOLD analysis project Ga0129342, IMG submission 94426) | Freshwater to marine salinity gradient microbial communities from Chesapeake Bay, USA - CPBay_Sum_15_0.2_DNA | ecosystem: Environmental > Aquatic > Marine > Coastal | place: USA: Chesapeake Bay...
GAAATAAATTGAATTTTTTTAAATTTATTTCTCAATATTTTATAAGATTCTTTGAGATTCTTTTCACTTGATACACTAATACTTTTTTTAAATTCAGGTAAGTAGTCAAAAAACTCTTTTAGATTTTTCCTGAATAAAATATTTATATCGTTATTATCAGCATAATTAATATTAGAAAAAATATTAAATGATAATATTGATATAAAAGACAATAGTATAAATATTCTTATAATAATGTTCATATTTCCTTTATAAAATAAATAATCTCACTATCATAATAAATGATAGTGAGATTATATAGAATCTAAATTATCTTTCAATAATTACTTTGTGTAAATCAGGTTTGTTTTCAAACTTCAAGAAATAAACACCTGGGTTTATGCCCATAATATCCATTCTATTAGTATTTCTAACAACTTTAATTCTTTTTCCACTCATATCATATAAAGCAGCTGAAGACATTTCTCCAAAATTCAATTCTCTAGAAGTTGGATTTGGATAAATTTTCATTGAATTTTCTTGATCAGCAACTCCACCATCTTCGATGATTGAAGATATTACATCTTCCCAACCAGTTAAAGCAAAAGTTAAAGAGTTGTGGTAAGGAGGTGCATTAAATGCATCTGGATGTTGAGAATTAACAAGTAATGCTATAGTTTCACCATTTTGATTATAAACAGGACATGCACCAGTAATTTCAGCTCCTACAGGAGTAGCTGCAATTCTAACTAAATCATCAATTTCAGCAGTTTTTTGATTGCTTTCTAATGGAGTAATCCACATTTCACAAATTCTAGAATCAATTCCTGGATGCATTCTTCCATGAGAATTACCATTTAAATCTTCTAAAATAACTAAATATGATTTTCCTTTAACATACATAACATTCAAACCATCAGGATTTGATAAATGTTTGCTTGGTAATGGATTCCAATCTTGATCTTGCCATCCATCATATTCTAATTCATAATAAGGTCCACCTTCTATGAATACAGTTACTTCATTAGTTTTAGGGTCATATCTTAATACTCTACCATAATAATCCCAATATTCATCAGAATCAACAGTTGTTCCTTGCTCCGTAGCTCTTTGAACATGATGATTAGCATATTTACCACCATTATCAAATCCACCTTTTAATCTAGAACCAGGATTATCTCTACCAGTTTCTGTCATGTATATTACATCATTAAATTTATCGTAAGCAACCCATTCAAGTCTATTGAACATAGTTGCACCATTCTCAATTGTATATCCTCTTAAATCTAACATTGTATCCCAATCAGAATTGTCTATTTCAACCCAAGTTCCAGCTGCTTGACCTTCATTTTGAACAAACATATATAATTTACCTTTAGTGAAGTCACCTTCTACATCAGCAACAAATTTAGTAAATGGTGCAGGAGTATCATCTGGACCAAAATATACAGTTCTATTGTCATTTGCAACCGCTCCACCTTCAAATGGTAATCTTCCCCAGTTGTATTGTTTTCTTATTGCAATAGCTTGTTTAGGGTCTATTTCTACCATCCAATTTAAGTTTTGAACTTTTTTAATAGTTTGACCATCAGCAAATGAAAAATCAGGTGCTGAAATTGTATAATCTGAAGTATCTCTAATTCCACTTGATATCCCAACATTTGATGATTGCCACCATTCTTCAGCAGTCCAAACTCTACCGTCTTCACTATTAATACCACCACAGTTCATACCTGTTTCACCAACATAATTAACGAAATCAACATTAAAGAACTTACCAGTTCTTGTAACTCCTGATTTAGGGTCAACTATAGTTTGATCAACAACTTTTAATGTTCCGTCAGTATTCTCTTCTATTTTGAAAGAAGTCATTCCTCCACCGTCACCGATATTGTCATCAGCATATATCATCTCGTGATTTACTGAAACCCAACCTAATCCACCTTCTTGAGCTGAAGCTGGTGTAAATCCAATAAAATCATGCCATTGCTTTGCAGGAACTGCACCAGCAGCATTTCCATAAGTAGGTGTAGTTTGTACCATATCTTGTCCTCCAACAAAGAGAACCTGATAACCTAATTTAGATTTTGGTACAATAACTTGAGATGGATACAATGGATATTGTTCCACTTCTAATTCTTTTGGTAATTCTGCTTTAAGAATTCCAAGACTTATCATACATACAAATAAAGTAGATATGAATTTTAACATAAAAAGCCTCCAAAGATTATTAAAAAAGTAACTTTTATCAGTTACAAAATTAGATTTGTAATGTTAGTTTGAAGTGAATTGATAGTTAATTTTTGTATAAAATAATGTTAAGACAATAAATTTGATGTTAATTTTATAACGATTATATTTAATATATGATTAGCTAAAATAATATTATTCCACAATCAATAAATTAAATAAATATTAACAAATTATTCTTTTAAAGCACCGTATAGCATGCCTTTGATGATTTGTTTTTTGAATATCAGATATATAATTATCATTGGTATTGCTGCAATTGAAGCTCCTGCCATCAATTGGCCCCAGTCAATTGATTGTTTCCCAAAGAAAAATGCTAATCCTACTGGTAGTGTGAACATTTCTTCTGAGTTTGTAAATAAGAATGGAAAGAGGAAGGAATTCCAGTTTGATAAAAATGTGAAAATAGCTAATACTACTAAAACTGGTTTAGATATTGGAAAGATAATGTTTTTTATAATGTAAATTTCATTTGCTCCATCTATTTTTGCGGCATTTTCTAATTCAATGGGTATTTTTTCTATATATTGTTTTAATAGAAATATTCCGAATGGAGTAATTGCCCATGGTAATATTAATGATAAATATGAATCAATCCAATTGAAATTTACCATTAATCTGTATAAGGGAATCATAATTACATGTGGTGGGATTATTAATATTGATAATGTTGATATAAAAATGATTTTATTGAAAACATTGTTATATCTTGCTAAAACATAAGCCACAAGTAAACAGAATACTAGATTGAGTAAAGTAACTGAAATTGATATAAATAGTGAGTTTAGTATTAAAACAATAAAATTATTGTTGAGTATTATGTCTGAGTAGTTTTGAAATGAAAAGCTAGAATTAAATAAATCAACAATACTAGAAATACTACCTGCGTTAGATTTGAGAGATAAAACTAACATCCATATCATAGGGAATATCATAATTATTGAAATTCCTAATAATATGAATGTTTTTAGTTTCATTAAATTTATTAGTTAATTTATTACATTATAATAAAAGAAGCCAGCTAATAGTTCCGCAAGTTCGTCTTCTGTTCTTTTATAGCTACTTACATGATTGCCATTGAAAATGAAGGCAAAAGCAAATAATTCACCATCAATAGATATTACATATCCTGCTAAACTACTTGCATTTCTTAGTGTTCCAGTTTTAGCATTTACATAATATTCGCCAGATGTTTCTTTTAGTCTTTTTCTGAGTGTTCCATCTTTACCTGCAATAGATAATGATTTATAAAATTCATCTCCAATTTCGAGTTCTTTTGCTTTAGATAATAATTGAACTACGCTTTTTGCAGTTACTTTATTTCTTCTAGATAAACCAGAACCATCATTGATGTCACAATTTTTACATTCGATTTTAAGTTTATCTAATGTTGAAAATAATAAATCTCTACTATTGTCATAATCTCTTTTAAAAACTTTGTTTTTTGAAGCGTTAAGTTTGAATAAGTGTTCAGCTAAATAGTTGTCAGAATTTTTATTAGTTATATTGATTATATCAATTAAGGGTCTTTGATATCTAACTAGTATATTTAACTTTTTTGCATCTGAATATGTTGGAATTGCACATTCTTCTATATTTCCATTAAATTCAATATTGTTTATTTCTAATGAAGATTGAATAATATTAATAGCTTTTTCACCAGTTGTTCTTGAAATAGTTAGAGGCGAAATTGTCCCAACAAAGGCAACTCTATCATTATCACCAGAGTACTCAAATCTGTTTGTTTCATCGTCAAAATGAGATAAATCAATAAGTATATCTCCATTGATGACATTGATACCCATTGCTTTAACAGCACCGAAAAGTGTATCTATATCCTTTTGTGACAATAGAGCATCTCCATTTCCAACGATATAAAGATTTCTATCAATTACCTTATCTTTATTATCATCGTCTTCATACCATAACTCAGTGTTTATTGTTGCATTTTCACCAAAATTATATAAGGCATTGAATGTGGTGAAAAGTTTTGTGACTGAAGCAGGTGTTAATGGAGTATTCTCATTAACACTAAATATGTATTCTTTCCTATCTAATGAGTAAATACAAAGACCATAATTAGATTGGACAATATAATCTTTAGATAAGACATTTTTAATGTCTTTTCTGAGTTCGTCTAAACTATTTAGACTATCTTTTTTACTAATAAATGGAAGTACATTAGGATCTATTTTATTTTGAGAAAATAAAATATAAGAAAACAAACTTATGTATAAAACAAGTTTTAACATTAATCCCCCGATTAAATTTGCTGCTTTACAAAACTAAGTAAAATTAACTTATTTCCAAAGAACCTTTTTTGTAAGCTCTGTAAACAAAAAAGATTGACGTGAAAATAGAAAAAATAATAGTACCTAAAATTAACATTAAAGAACGCTGAGGAGCTGATTTTTTTATTGGTTTATAGGCATAATCTAAAATTTCAATAACAGGCGTATCTTTTTCTTCTTGGATAAACTCTTGATGTCTTTGTGTTTCTAAATAAAGTAAGACTTTTTCAACAATTTCTCTATCTCTATATAGATCTGCAAATCTTCTAGCTAAATCGGGAACCTTTGATAATGGAATAGAAAAATTGTCATCAGCTAAGCCACCATCTTGAATTCTAGCATATTGACTTTTCATTAATACAACTTGATCTTCTAATATTTTAATACTTGAAGAATTAGGGTTCATTTGTAATTTTGCTAAGTTTAATTCATTTTCATATTCTAAGATTTTGCTACCTAAGTCAATTGCATTTTTAACAATAGCTTGAGTTTGTTCTTCAATTTCAAGTATATTGTTTTCCTCTTGGAATTTTTGAAGAGCAACAGAAACTGAATCTAATTTAATTTTATATTTATCAATTTCATTTTCAATATATATTCTTGAAGACTTTGCAGATGAGTTGTTTTTATCTTTTAGTACTTCATCAAGAGCAATACCAAAAGCATCTGTTAGTTCTTTAACTAAGTTTTTTGTAAATTCTATTTCATTTTCGTCAGCAAGATAATCTGTTTTTAATTCACATACCAGTCTGATCAAACCACTTTTGTCAACTTTAGTTTCAATCATGCTTGACAATAGATTTTGTAATTCTAATTCATTAAATTTAGAAAACATAGAAAGAGTATCTAATGAGAGTCTTTTTGATACTTTATTAGCTACAGTATTACTTTTTAATATATCCGCATATAAACCTGATTTGCTCTCTCCTACACCACCGATACTTAGTCCTGCACCACCAAGACTTGATATAAAATTCGATAAAGAACTACCTGATGAGCTGTTCTTAGGTGGCAATATTACTAATTCAGATTTGAACATCTGAGGCATAATAAATGAATATGAAACTAATAATATATCTAGTATTAATATAGTTAAAATTAATTTTTTAGAATTAATTTTTAAAACTTGTATAATCTTTGAAAAATTTAATTCGCTCATTTTGTTTATCTTGTTAAAGTAATAATTACACTTAATAAAGCTATTATTTGAGTTATAAGGGAGCTATAGTCAAACAATCTTTCCCAGAAATCAAATTCTTTTTTAGGTGGAACTAAAATTACATCTCCTGGTTCTATAATATAATTCATATCGTTAGCTAGAAATTGCTCACCACCTGGTTTAGTAATAAAAGTCTCATCATCATCAGCTCTATATCCAAATCCACCTGCAAGAGCAATATAATCTAAGTAAGTAAATCCTTTTTTATAGATAATTGCACCAGGATTATTAACTCTACCTTGTACAATGATATAATTTTTCTTTCTAGGAATAAAAAGTGAATCTCTATCTTCAACAATAATGTTATCAATAGATGTTTCGTCAGAAATTGCATTCAATAAATCTATGGCCATGGAACCTTTTCTTTCCCTAATTCTGGCTTGAAAATATCTAATTTCTGATTCAGACATATCCACTTGAGGAATTTTTTTCAACCTTTCTAATTCTAAATCGGGAAGATCAGCTTCTTTTTGTCTAATGTATTCAGATAGTTCAGGGGCAGCATCTTCTACAAATCCTCCTGCTCTATTGATTATATCAGCTATTCTTGTATCTTCTTTTGTAATAGCATATTTACCAGGATATTTAACTTGTCCATCAATTTTAATATATCTATTATTTACCCATTTCGGGTCTTTTCTAATATGAACTCTGTCTCCTGGTTCAAGTTGAAAATCGCCTTGAAGAGATTGTTCAAAATTATATATTTTACCTCTCCAAGATGATAGATTTAAAAACTTAGTTTCATAACTATTAATATTTTTGTTGTAACGGGTAAATTCAACTGAGTCTAAATATGCTGTGATTAAGAATCCCTGTGCGAATCTAATCAATGTTGATAGTGAATCTCCTTCTACATATTCAAAATCGGCATCTTTAACTGGCACTTCACCTGAGATATGAATTTCAATATCTTGAGATACCTCAGGCACTATAATGTTATCTCCACCTTGAACGTAAGGATTATAAATATCTTCTGCTGTGGTAAAATATTTAGTTAAATCTACATCGATAATTTCTCTGGTTTCAGCTCTGATAATTTTTATTTTTCTTGTTGATGAATTTGGTTTTAAAGCACCAGCTTTATCAATTATTTCAGAAACTCTATCAGTGGCATAAGCAGGAATAGTCATTGATTTTGGGACATTCCCACTTAACCTTACTTTAAATTGTCTAATTTTGGTTAGAGCAACATATATTTCTCTACTAGAATATTGTTCTTTTATTAGTTCTTTAATTAATGAATAAACTTCTTCTAATGTATTATTTTTAATTTCGACTATTCCAATTTTTGGAATATATATTTTATTATCAGGTGAAACTACTATATTGAGTTCTTTTGGTTCTAACTGGATAATGGTTACTTTAAATTCATCACCAGGACCTACAATATATGTTTTTGGATCAACAGGTTTATCAACAATCCCTTTATTTTCGTCGGAAATCTCTTGTGACCTTTCAATAGAAAGTGTATCAATATATCCTGGAGATGCTCCTGTGATAGAGCTTTGAATTTGAGAATGTAGTTTTAAACTAAATAAAGAGAAAATAAGAATATATAGTATTATTTTCATTTGGATAGAAATATTTATAAATTTGTTTTTTAAAAAAGCAATATAACAAATGTTTAGTAATTACACACAATTTATCATTAATCTGGCTAGAATTAGCGGAGAAGAATTAAAAAATGGATTTAATTCTTCATTTAAAGTTGAATCTAAAACTAAACTAAATGATTTACTAACTGAATACGATTTAAAATCAGAAAAGATAATAATAGATAAAATAAAAAGTAATTTTCCAGATCATAACATTTTATCAGAAGAATCAGGTGATGTCTTTTCCAATGAATCTGATTATACTTGGATAATTGACCCCCTTGATGGCACTGTTAATTTTGCAAATAAATTAGCTATATTCTCTGTAAGTATTGCTTTGAAGAAAGAAGATAAAATAATATCAGGAGCTGTTTTTAATCCTATTTCAGACGAGTTATTTTATGGTGAGTTAAACAAAGGATCTTATCTAAATGATAAGAGGTTAAAAGTAAGTAAATGCGAAGATATTAATAAAGCATTTTTAGTTACTGGATTTCCATATAATATTGCAGAAAACCCTTTGAATTGCATAGAAACATTTTCTAGAATTATTCAAAGTGGCATTCCAGTGAGAAGATTAGGTTCAGCGGCTTTAGATTTATGTTTTGTAGCGGATGGAAGATTTGATGGGTTTTGGGAAGTCTCTTTAAAACCTTGGGATATGGCTGCTGGTAAATTGATTTTAGAGGAAGCAGGTGGAAAAGTTACAGATTATTTAGGAAATGAGCATAACTTAGAAGAAAGTTCAATTATTGCCACTAATAATCTGATTCATAATAATTTGATAGGGTTAGTAAATGAAAATTAAAGTTACTTTTATGTCAGGGGCTGGAAATTTATTTTCTGTAATAGATAACAGAAAATATAAATTCAATGTGAATCAAGGAAAAATTCTTGCTGAATTATTTTGCAATAAAAATGAATTTAATGACTTCAAAACAGAAGGATTAATGTTTTTGGAAAATGGGAAAGATTATCTTGATTTCGAATGTAAATTTTATAATCCTGATGGTTCGACTGGTATGATGTGCGGAAATGGAGGAAGAGCAATAACTAGATTTGCTGAATTAAGTGGTATATTAAAAAATAAAGGTAACATTAATTTCTTAATGTCAGGTGATATTTATCATTCTGAAATTGAAGAAAATGATATTAAACTTTATATGCCGCCTGCAAGAACTAATCCCTATAAATTGAATTTACAAACATCAGATAAAGAATATAATGGCTTCTTTTCTAATACTGGAACTAATCATTATGTTTTAGATACAACAAACAGTAATTTAGACTTTAATGATTTTGATATTAACAAACTCGGCTCAGAATTAAGATTTCATAAAGAATTTGCTCCAATTGGTTCAAATATCAACTTTGTAAAAATTGAAGATAGAAAATTATATTTGAGAACTTTCGAAAAAGGTGTCGAAGCTGAAACTGGTGCTTGTGGAACTGGAGCAGTTGCTGTTGGTTTGACATACAATCATTTTTTTAATTTTGATTTTCCTATTACAATCATACCTTCTAGTAAAGAAATGCTAACAATTGATGTTGTCAAAAATGGCGATACTATTATAAATATGATTTTACAAGGACCAGCAAAAATTCTATTTGAATCTGAATTTAATATAAATGATTCAAAATTATTGATTTGATTCTAGAAATTTTTCTATGATCTCTAATGATTCTTGAGGACATTCCTCTTGCACAAAATGACCACATTTTAATTGATGAATTTTATTTGTAGTTAACTTTGATTTCCATTTTACAAGATGTTTTTCATTAATAAATTCATCTTTACTTCCCCAAATAAGAATAATTTCTTTATTATTCAAAATATCTGCTTTCTTCCAATATGATTCGTACCAATTAGAACTTCCCATCAATGATTTTGCAATATCATAAAGATGTTTTCTTGAGTTTTTATTAGCAAAAGGCAAAATATAACTTTGATGTATTTCTTTTGTCAATTTTGATTTGTTATGAAATCCTTTTTTTAATAATACTTTTGGAGAAAAATTTAAATTAAGATATAAAAATTTCCCGAGCCTACTATTTATTAATTTATCAATTTTTATAACTTCCTTATCATTTTTAGTTTCCCAAAGCCATGTATTAAAAATTACTATTTTGTTGATATTATCAATATTATCAATAGCATAAGGAAGTCCAATCACTCCACCGAAATCATGAACTACGAGATTAATAATTTTAAGATTTAAGTCATTTATAAAATTAACTAAATTTTGATTATGATTTTCTGGTGTACCTTCAAAATCTATTGGTTTATCTGATTTTCCAAATCCTAAATGGTCAATAGCTATACATCGATATTTTTTTGATAAGTTTTTTATATAATGTCTATATTCAAATGACCAAGAAGGCGTACCATGAACAAAAAGTATTATTTCTCCCTCACCTTCATCAATATAATGGATTTTACCATACTCAGTATTGTAATATTTATAAGAAAAAGGATATAATTTTTTATCTATATCAAACATTTTTAATCCCAATAACTTAATAATTCAAAATTACAAGGAAAATAGTTATTATTTTTGGTATAAACCAAGAAATGTAAATATTTAAATTTTTACGCTTTTTATTAATTTACTAAGATTTGTAGAGTCGATTCGTAAATATGAAGCTAAATCTTTTCTGGGAACTAAATTTAACAACTCAGGTCTTTTTTGAAGTTGAGTAGTAAATCTCTCTTTCATATCATAAGCGTTTAGATCATAGTATCTATCTATAATATTAAACAATATTAACTCAGTGATTTTTCTAAAAAGTGTTTCTATTTGCCTGTTACTTTCTAAAAAGGAATTATGAGAGTCATAAGATATTTTAAGTAATTTGGATTTAGAAATAGTTTCTAAATAGTATTTTGATGGAGTTTGCATAATAAATGAATCTGGTATTCCAGATAAAGATGGAAAGTATGTAAACTCTAAAACATGAATTTTATCTTGACTAATTTGATAAGATTTATGAACTCCATCTAAAATAAAATACATATCACGCTGAATTTCACCTACACCTGTTATTATAGTTTTAGCAGCATATTCTACTTCAGACCATAGATTGAAATAATCAAAGAGTACTTCTTCTTGAACTAAATGGATTTGATCAAAATAATTCTTGAAGATTCTAAAAATATCATTCTGACTATTTATCATCTACTAAATTAGCAAATTATTGAGATTAATACGGCTTTTGGAATTTTAGAATTAAATTAATTATGTTAATTTTGTTTTTTTTAATAAAAACACTAGTGTAATGGCCTTTATAATTTTATTCTTTACTTCTTTAAATTTATTTTCAACAACAAATCAAATAAGTACTCCATATAGTGCAGTTTATAATCATTTGAAGTATCTTCAGGAAGATAGTTTCAATCCTGAGAAGTCATCAAAAAGTTTTTACATTGAAGACAAAGAAAAAGCGATAGAAATAGCTAAAAAATTAAAAAGATATTTAGATGCAAATGGTAAATTTGTTGAACTAGATAAAATTCCAACAAATCCTAATTATATTGATAGTTTAACAGGTAATTCAGTATTTTATTTGTTTAAAGATGATGAGAATGTATTCTTAGAAAAAATAAATGATAACTGGTATTACTCAAGATTTACTAGTTCAATCACTCCTAAACTTTATGAATCAATTTTTCCTATTGGTTTAAAAAAAATATTGTCATATTTGCCTGATTTTGTAAATAGCAAGTTTATTGGATTGGAGTTTTGGAAGATAATAGGATTATTGGTTTATCTAATTTTAAGTTTAGTGCTTTACTTATCAATAAAGGGCTTAATAAATAGATACGTTTTAAGGTTGTTAAATAAGATAATTAGAGGTAATATAACTCTAAAGCCAATTAGCAATGCATCTAGCCCGTTGAGTATTGTATTAGTATTATATATATTATCAAATATGATAGTATATTTGATGTTGCCAATAAATTTATCAAAGATTTTATCAAATATTATAAATTTTCTTTATCCTTTCTTATTAACTATAGTATTTTATAGGATAACAGAATTAGTTGCTGAAGTATTTGAAAGAATTGCTGAAAGAACTGAAACAACAACTGATGACCAACTTGTTCCACTAGTAAGTAAGTCAATAAAGGTTGTAGTAGTTGTTGTTGGTAGTTTTTATATTGTAGATAGTACTGGAGTTGATTACACACCACTATTGGCAGGTGCTTCAATAGGTGGCCTGGCATTAGCATTGGCTGCTCAAGATACAGTTAAGAATTTCTTTGGGTCAGTAACAATTTTTACAGATAAACCATTTGATGTAGGTGATTGGATAGTTTTTGGTAGCCATGAAGGTACTGTTGAAGAAGTAGGTGTAAGATCTACAAGGGTAAGAACATTTTATAATTCATTAGTTTCTATTCCTAATGGTAAAATCTCAGATATGACCATAGATAATATGGGCAAGAGACAATATAGAAGATACACAACAAAACTGAACGTGAGATATGATATTCCTATATCAAGAATTGAAAACTATGTTGAAAAGTTAAAAGAAACTGTTTTAAATTTAGAAAATACAAGAAAAGATTATTTTGAAATACATATTAACGATTTATCTGATTCGTCAATACAAATATTAATTTATATTTTCTTTGAAGTAGAAAATTGGACAGAAGAGTTGAAATCAAGGCAAAAATTTATTGTTGAAGCTCTTAAATTGGCGGAAGAATGTAAAGTGAAATTTGCATATCCAACTCAATCTATTCAAATAGAAAAATATAATAATGATGATATATTATAATAAGGAAATTAATGGACAAAGTTCAATTAATAAATGAAGTCTTCTCTTTATTAAAAAATGAAATTTTAGAAAATGATAATTCTGATAGAAAGGTTTTAGAATATAAAACTCCTGAAGAGCTA
>Ga0129342_1001057_pt1 | contig 12222 bp, 10 predicted proteins | sample CPBDNA_5_FD_94426 | JGI IMG/M metagenome (GOLD analysis project Ga0129342, IMG submission 94426) | Freshwater to marine salinity gradient microbial communities from Chesapeake Bay, USA - CPBay_Sum_15_0.2_DNA | ecosystem: Environmental > Aquatic > Marine > Coastal | place: USA: Chesapeake Bay...
ATTTCTTTTATTGTCTACAATTCTCCAATCACCTGTAGCACTTGATGGTTTTATCATCAAAAACGCAGGCTCAAATCCTGTTTCTACAATCGGTCCATTTGTTGAACCATTACCTGTGTATGAACCAAAAGATGAGAAATTTTCGACTGAATAGAAACAGTAGGCAATATGATTGTCATTATTATTATTTAATAAACCACCACTACCAAGTGTAAATGTAGTAGAATTAGGATTTGTACTTGCCCAAGCTGCTGCATTAGTAAACTCTGAATTTGTTAAATTTAATTTTAGGAATTTATTAGCAGAAAACCCAAGAGATGTATGACCTACAACCCAATCACCTACAGCATCTAAATTCTTTATAATAATCATTTCTGGAGCAGCTGATAGACTATGACCAATCGTAGCACCTGTAATACCATTACCTGTATATTTAACTATTGAGAATCCAGCATCTTCATTCGCTTGTACTGTACTTGTAATACTTCCATCAGTATTGCTGCTTGTAGTTCCTCCGTTTGCTTTTAGACACCAAGCAACGAAATTGGTGCCATTATTATTATATCCTGCATTACTGCCAACAGTAAAACCTCCTGTATCTAATGACAACACACCTGTAGTTTCTGTATTTTCAGCTGCAGTGCTTTCTGTATATATTTCTTTTGTAACACCTCTTGTTGAATCAATAACTCTACTAATATAAGTTGATGGATTGTTCCTCATTTTTAGCCAAACAAAATCAGGAGTAAAGTTTAATCCGTATTCATAAGTAACATTTGTAGCAGTACCATCATAATTTCTTGTATCATCATTTGCATTTCCTTCAAATCTATAAGAAGCTACAAGCGAGTTTTCATTATACAATGTAGCTACTTCATTTGCTGATAATGCTTTATTAAATATTCTTACTTGGTCCATATCTCCACCATAGCTTCCGGCTTGAGATTGTCTTCCACCAATAAATAAAGAAGTAGCAGCATTTACTGAAGACGGTGTTGTTGATATAGTTTTAGTGCTATCTAAAGAACCATTTATGTAATATTTTCCTTGACCATTTGTATAGTCAATAGTTACAACAATATGAGACCACACGTTTGTTGATACCGAAGCGGTAGAGTCCCCTATTCCAGCTCCTTTTAAATGCATCCTCAATTTATTATTAAATATCATTAAAAATTGATTATTAGCAGCTACGCCAGTATTCCAATTTCCTATTAAATCATTTGCTGAGTGACTTTCAGGCTTTACCCACATAGAATAAGTAAAATTAGAATTTATAAAACCTAAAGGAGATGTATTAAATGGAATTTCAATAATACTGCTTGAATGTGTAAAACTTGCTGCTTGCCCATATTTTCCTGCTGCATATTGTATTTGTGTTCCAGTTCCATCATAGTTACCACTTAAATCTGTTTCATCATTTTCAAATCTATAAGCAGCAATACAAGAACTATCCCCAAGTGCCTGTAATGTGTCTACTGTTTCATTTCCAAGTGGACTTAATGATTCTACTGTATCTACTGTTTCTGCATATAGTGTTGAAACTTCTGATGATGATAATTCTTTAGCAAATATTCTTAATTGGTCTAACTTACCTTCAAATCTTAATGAGCTATTTCTTCTTGAACCTATATAAAAAGTAGAAAAACTTGTTGCAGCTTCAGAAAAAGTATTAGAACCAACTAAAGAACCATCTCTATATAGTTTATTACCAGTTGGTGTCATTACTGCCACAAAATGCTGCCAAGTATTTGCAGTAAAAGCATTATTAACATCTAATACATTTGTTGTGGCTGCTGCAAAAGCTATTCTCATACCTCTTGTGTTAGAACCGCCTAAATGAACCATATATTCACTATCATTATCACCCTCGCAAATAAAAGCTATTGTTGTGTCATTTATAGGAGTATTCATCCACCAAGAAATAGACATTTCACCATTCGGTCCTAATTGGCTAGAGGTTAAACCTGATGGGGTTATATTACCACTACCACCAAAATAAGCACCTGCTCCAAATTTACCTCCGTTAACAGAATGCGACGTAGAACCATCTCCTTCGTATAAAATTGTGCCAAATGATTGACTAGGTAAAATAGCTATTACTGTTATACTAAATTCTCTAGTAGCTGTTTGATTTTCATCATCTGTAGCTGTTATTGTAAATGTAGATGTTGTATCTGCGCCCACTGATCCTGGTGTACCTGTTATAGCACCTGTTGAAGAATTAAGTGATAATCCTGATGGCAATGACCCTACTGTTACCGCGTATGTTATAGAGCCTGCATCGGGTTCTGACGCTGCTACTGTAAATGATGCTGCTGATCCTGCGTCTACAGAACCTAAACTACCCGCGGCTGTTGTCCATGTTGGAAGTGCATTGTATATTACATTTGTTTGTACTGATCCACCATCTGTATTTGTAACTGTTAATGTATATGTATTCGCTGTTTTTGCTGGGGTTATAATAGATAGTTGTGCCTCTGAATTTATTGTTACAGATCCTACTGATGATCCATCTATTTGGACTGTTACACCAGATTGAAAATTTGTACCATTTATTAATAATGTTTCACCACCTGCTGGGTCTAATGCTGTTTTAGTCGCTGGATAATCTAAAGATGTTATTGTAGGCGGCTCAACACCTGGCTCAGTCCAGTTTGTACCATCATAAATTTCAAATTTAGATATAGTAGTATTAAAACGTATATAACCAGCTTCAGGAGAGCTAGGTCTTTGAGCTGTTGTACCAGTTGGTATTTTTAAATAATCAGTTGCTTCTGTAAATTTTAATAAACCTTGTTCTATTTTAGTTTGTGCCATGTTTTTATTTTATTATTTCATTTTTATCCAAAACTTGGTGATGCGCTTCCAAAATTTTTCCAAGCACCTATATTTGATATTTTACTAGGTTTACATACTCTTAAATAAGAGCCACTTACTGCTCCTAATGTAGAACGTGATACATAACTGTTACTGTTTGTTATAGATGTTTTATATGCAATAGCTTGTGAATCGCTTGAAGCATAATTCATTCTGCAAATCCAATAAGTGCCATTATATTCCCACCTTCCGCTATAGCTTGATGTTGCTGTTGCCCCATTAGTCCAACTACCATTATATGATGTTTTATATTTTGAATCTGTTCCTTGAGTAATAGTCCAATAACCATTATGAAAACTTAAGTTAACACCATCCCAACCATAACCTGCAGGAGAATTTGCAGTAGCTGTTCCCCCTAAAGAAGCCGCATACCAAGCCCCTTGATTTCTAGCAATCCCCATATACTTATCATTATCTACATCATAAACTATATAAGTACCCCAACCGATACTACTATCCACTGACCAACTTGATAGAGTACTATCTAAAAACCAATCTTCATCTGTTGATGTATAATAATAATGCGGACCAGTAGAATCAAATCTTCTACCAATTATTACTCTTGTCGGCGTAACAGTACCATCAAAACCATAACCAGTAATAGCTAATGTTTTTTCAGACCAATTGCTTGAACTTACAGTACCATCAATATTTGATGTATATGCCATTGTAAAAGTACCACTTGAACTCCCCCCTTTTAAACATATATTACCTCCAATGGTTGGAAAAACTCTAGTCCAGGCACCTCCTGAAACTACATTTACCCATCCACCACTAGCAGCTGAATTTGATGTTTGATATATTCCATTTCCTGTTGTTGCTATCCAAGTAAAACCGTCCCATTGTAAGTCTGAAATATATGAACTACCTACTGTTACATTTGACCAGCTTGTATTAGGGTTTGAATTTGTATTATAATAAACTTTTGCTTCAACACCTACTGATGCTACAAAATTAGCACTTGCTGCTGATGGACTACCTGCTAATCTAACATCATCATATGGAGAAACCTCTTTATTTATAATTATTTTTTTACCTAAACTCATATTTTACTACGTCTGCTTTTTTAGTTAATGCGTTTATTGCTGTTTCGTGATCATTATGACTTACTATTATCGCAGTTCTTTCATCTTCTATTTCCTGTGGTACATTTATGCCTCTATGTAATTGCCTAATATAATACCAATCTGTCTTAGCTAAATTTTCATTTGTAATAAATTTTAATGTATTTATTTTTTGCTCTTTAAGTTCAGATAAAGTTTCTGGCCAAGTTAAATTCAAAACATCTCCTGTAAATGTTTCACTTGTAGAATCAAAATATAAATCTCCAACTTCCTGTACTCTTGAATCATATTCAGGTATTATTACATCATAAAAGCCATAAGACCTTAAGTCATCATCTGAAAGTAAATGAAATCCTCCAATAATATTCCCCCAAGATTTAGGTAATTGATTATAAATTTTAATTTCTCCGTTTATTTCTATTGCTTTCATGCTATTATGGTGTTGCGTCTGCTGTATAAGTTGCTATTGAATAATGATATATTTTTGCTCCTGATGAATCGTCAGTACAAACTATTTGAATTAAGTTATTTGAAGCTCCATCATAATCTGTAGAACCTACTTTATTAAAAGTTGATCCAGTTTCACTAAATGTTATAGCAAAATTACCTGTTAGTATTAAGTCTATAACCTGCCCTTGAACTGCATTACTAAATGTAAATGTTGCTGCTCCTGATGCGGTAGCAGTAAAAGTTGTAGCTGCGCTAAAGTCTAAAGCAAAAGAAGTCCCAGAACCTAATGCACTTAAAACTGTATACCTGTTTTCTAATTTTGCAAATGTTACGTTATCATCTGCTATTTTAGCTGTTGTTATATTTGCATCGGTTATTTTAGCCGTAGTTACTGCATCATCTGCTAATTTAGCTGTTGCTATTGCGCCATCTGCAATACTCGATGCTGATACTGCATTATCTGCTAATACGTTTGCTGTTACTTTTGTTATTGCCATTTTTGTTTAATTATTCAGTTGCTAAATCCCAAGTTTGTGTTTCTTCATTCCAAAAATACCTGCTACCATCGCCTTCTTCAACTGTAGGATATTCTACAGGAGGTTGCCAATCATAGTTTTCGTCTAGCTCCCAGCTTGGGTAAGGTTGAGGGCCAATAAATATATCATTTTCTGGATCATAAGAACCACCCGCAGAAGCATACTGTTTTCTAAAATTACTATTATACGATGTTTGAACCCAATTGTCATGCCCATATAATAATTTACAGAAACCAATTCCCTTTGATTCCTTTTCTTCTCCGTTTGCATCTAATAGCTCATTATTATGAACCACTATTACTCTAAGTATTTTATTATTTTCGTCTAATTCTGCAAAATGTGCCATTTTATTTGTTTTTATTTATTAACTGTGTACATAAGTACCACTTGCTGTAAATTTAATAATTGTTTCATCACCATCTGTCGTTACTGTTGGTGAACCTGTTACTGTTCCTGAATATTTAGATGTTTTTAATCTTAATATTACTATTCCTGATCCCCCTGCTCCTGGAGCTCCATCATTTACTGTAGGCCAAGATCCTGGATTTGTACAGGCTCCACCACCGCCTCCACCGGTATTAGCTGTACCTTGTGTGTTTGGTGGTGTATTAGGTGCTGTAGAAGTACTAGGCTGGCCTGCTCCCCCACCTCCGGCACCACCATTTCCTATTGCGCTTCCATTACCCGATCCTCCACCGCCTCCACCAGCGTAAGTTACTGATGATCCTGTAATTGCGTTTGATAACCCATCTCCTCCGTCTGCAAGTTGTCCTTTTTCACTAGCACCACCTCCACCTAATCCAGACCCGCTGTTAAGATAGTTTTGTGTATTATAACCTGAATATCCCTCGCCTGCAGTACCAGAACCAGAAACAGAACCTACATAGGAACCACCACCTCCACCGGAACCACCGTTACCACCGGAACTATTAGTAGATCCACCTCCACCACCTCCAGTGGTTGTAACTAAACTACCAAAAACAGAATGTACTATTGTTGAGGAAAACCCTGCGTTACCTGTACTATTAACATTTGATCCTAAAGAAGCACCACCGCCTCCAACTGTTACTGTATATGTACCTGCTTGAAGATTTATATTTGATGGAGCTGTGGAATTTCCACCAGATGTTAATTCATAAGATGTTTTATACCCTCCGGCACCTCCACCTCCACCTGCTCTACTACTTACGTTTTCATTTCCAGCACCACCACCAGAAGCACCACCTGCTACCACTAAAAAAGCAAGTTCATTGCTAGTTATTCTAGGGGCATGTTTATAAACTCCTGACCCTGTAAATGCTAATATTGTATCTGTTCCTGATGTAAATACAGAAGGATTTCCGCTTATAACACCTGTATAATCTGCTGTTGGCATTCTCAATATAACACAACCTGATCCTCCTGCTAAGGTGCCAGCATTGTCATATCCACCTCCTCTATTCGTACCACCGGCACCACCACCAGTATTTGCTAATCCACTAGTATATGGCCTTCCACCACCTCCAAGACCACCATAGTAATCTGAATCTGTTACAGTTGAACTGCCAGTTAATGTCACACTATTATTAGCATCTGTCCTTGTCCCTGCGCCACCACCTGCATAATATACATTAGAACCAACTACTTGTCCTACACCTGCGCTTGCGGCTTGAGTAGTTGTTAATATCGTTGAAATCATACCAACACCTCCTTTAGGGCCTGTAGGAGTAGTTGCCGATCCATTTGTACCATGTCCTCCAGCACCACCCCCTGATCCTGAAAAATAGTATGTAGTACCTGATATTGTTCTTGTTGTTGGATCAGCTCCGTTGTGCCCTTGTGATGGGGTTGTTGTAGCAGCCCCGTTTCTAGAGTTATTGTGAGACGGGCCATCCCATCCACCACCACCAGCAGAACCCATATTTGATGTTGTATCAGGTCCCCAAACCCACCAATAATTTATAAATCCAGAATCACCCCCACCATATGGAGCGACGGTTGTAATATCTGCTCCTGTAATTGACGAAGTCCCTCCGTTTTCTCTATTATCCCCATATCCAGCACCATCGTATCCACCAGCACCAACTGTTATTGTATAAGTTAGCCCTGGAGATATTTCTAATTGAGGTTGTATACTGCCTGTAGTACCAGGAGTGTTACTCCCAAAAGATGTTAATACACCACCAGCACCACCACCACCAATATGGCCTGCTCTGATGTCGCTGCTTCCTCCACCTCCAGATACTACTAAAAAGTCTACAATTGTTCTAGCTACACCAGCTATTGCTCCAAAATTAAATACTTGTCCAAACATATTATGATGCTATTTGTGAAATACTATACCAAAATTCAGTCGCAGATACGCATGTTATTTGATATAAATTTTTTACTGAAGATGTATCATCATATGTTCCATTTATTTTATTAAATGTTCCGCTCGATCCACCTACTGTCCATGTATCAGCTGTGTAACTTGACCCTGCCCCTGTAACAACAATTGTTTTAGTCACCCCTATTTTAGGATTTGTTATATTAAATGTTGTGTTTTGGTTTGGTGTTAAAGTAAACACTTGCGCTGCATCAAAATCTACATCTACAGTAGCGCCTGCTGTTAATGCGCTTGACGTTGTAAATTCTGCGTCTACTTTTTCAAAACTCACAGCGTCATCAGCTATCATTGCTTGCTCTACAGCATCATTAGCTATTGTTAATGCACCTGCTGATACAGTTGCATCCCCGGTTATTGCAAGCGAGCTGCCGTCGCCTAAAAGAGAATATAACTCATTAAAGTTTGAATTAGTAGATTGCATTGCAGTTCTTAACGGATCGCCTGTTCCGTCGTTAGCAGAGCTTCCTACGTTTATTACTGTTTTTGCCATTTTTTTTTAGTTTAAAATTTAGTTTCGTTTATTAAGTTTCTTGATGAATCAACAGTCAAAACACTAACATCAGTTTTTAAATGGTGCATTAAACTGTCTAATTGGAGCCAATTCGCCCCATCATATAATTCGTATTTATTTAAATCAGTATTGAATCTTGCAACTCCTGTGGTTGGTGAACTAGGTCTTTGCACTGTTGTTCCTGCTTCTACGCTAGCACTAGGTGCTGGAAAAAAATCTGTAAAATTACTCATATTATTGTCCTATTATTACCCAACCCTGGGCTGTTCCTGAAAATATTATTTCAAAACTTGCATTTGCATTATCTAATGTTAGTGTTGCATTACTACCCATTATTTTATCTGTTCCATCTGGCACTAAAGTACAAGTTTCTGTTCCTGATCTATTACTTATTTTTATTGAATTACCAACTACACCCGCAGGTAATGTTAATGCTAAAGATGCTGTAAATACATATAATGTTTTCTTTACAGCTGTTGTATTAGATGAAATTACAGAAACGGCATAGTCTGTGCTTATATCCGCTATAGTTACTTCCCCTACATGCATCACCTCAATTGTATATCCATTTTGGGGCGCTGTGCTAAATGTTAATGTTGCTCCAGATATACTATAAGTTGACTTATCTTGATAAACACCATTTATAAATACAAATGTATTATTTTCGTCTGTAACACTTTGGGATAATGTAAAATCAGTTGTACTCCCATTACCTGTAAATTGGTTATCATTTATTGTTGATACACCAGCTGCTTTTATATGTACAACTTCAATAGCAACCCCTGTTGGAGGTGCTGTTGAAAAGGTTACCGTGCTTCCTGATACTGTATAATTATCTTTTGATTGGTATACACCATCTAAATAAATTTGTGTATTATTTTCATCAAGTATACCTGATCCTGTAACAAAAGCTACAGTACTATTATCACCTGTAAATGTATCAGTTCTAATTATACCCTGTACAGAAACAAAATGTATAATTTCTATTTCAGAACCGTTTGGTGGAGCTGTGGTAAATGTTACAGTTGAACCACTTGTGCTATAGTTATCTTTACTTTGATAAACACCATCAATATATACTTGCGTGTTATTTTCAGACACTATTGATGAACTTACTGTAAATGCAACTGTAGAGCCATCACCAGATAATATATTTTTTTCTACATTTAACTGCGTTGACCCGCTTGCTGTAGACGTTATTGTAATACTATCTGTACTTGCGTCTGTTGTTAATGTAATATTACTACCAGCAACTAAATTTAAAGTATCTGTTGCGCTTTCTGCTACAACACTTGATTGACCTGATATTGCAATTGTTTCAAATGAATTGCTAGCTCCAGATCCTGATGCATCTGTTCCAGGTGCCCATTCAGTTCCGTTATATTTTAATACTTGCCCTGTTGTAGGCGCAGTGCTTGATACATCTGTTAAATTAGATAATATATGTGATGTTGCAACTGGTACTCCATTTGAGTCTCCTAACCATATATATCCTTGTTGTATATTAGGAATATCATTGGACCTAAGTATTGATGAAACTAATATTGAACCATCAGAAGAAGTAGATACCCTGCCTACTTTACCTACATTTTGTATTAATGCTGTTCCTATTGGTTTTGTGGTTGTTAAACCTCCTCCTGATTTTACATAAAGTGTAGCATTTGCTGAAGGTGTTACCCCATCTATTGGGTCAGTAATTAAGTTTTTAAGTACACCACCTGTGACTATATGTCCTTCACCATTATTTGCTAAATCAGTTAAAAGCAAACCAGATGCAGGCATAGTAGATGCGTTAGCTGCATTTGCTGGTGCTATTGTAACTATTGCTGAAGCGCCAACTGAACCTGTAATATATACAGGAGTTCCTTTTGTTATTGTGCTACCCGATGTGTTTTTACAAGCTACTCTAACTTGATCCGTACTTTCACTAGATAATGTTATTGTATCACCCGTTTCTGTAATAGTTATACCGCTTCCTGCTGCTAGTGTTACATCATCTGTTGTACTATCACTTCCTGTTAATCTTATTATAGCGTCTGTGCCTGAAGTTTCGCTACTTATTGTATATGTTGTATTTGAGCCAGCGGCTGTAGCTGTACCAAATTTAACATAACTACCCATTAAATCATGGACACTACACTGATAAAATAAAATAGGTGGTGTTGATATAGTTGGTATTATCTGAGTATATGCTCCTGAACTACCAGCTGTACCACTTGTTGTTACACCTGTTGTATATGCTGTTGTTTTAGCAGCATCTTCATAAAATCTTAATGGATGCCCAGTATTTGAACTGTCTGATTGGTCAAATTTATAAGTATTCCCTGGTGTAAACTCTAAATAAGCCCCTTCAACACCGTCTATTGTATATCCATTTGAACTACCATTACCCTGTTCAGGATGTGCAGCTGTTTTTGCTACTACCTTTACAATAAGAGTCTGTGCTGCATCTGTATGCAGTATAGATCTATGTCCTGATAACTCTAATGGTGACTTAAATTTTACACCCATGAATTATGTTTTAAATTTTTCTTACCAGAACTCTAATATCGTTTGAAGTTGGCGCTACCGTAAACGCAACTGTTATATTATTAGCGTCTGTTCTTGTTATATCAGCAATCACTGTTTCGTATGATGAAGCATCGTATAATTCAACTAAAACATCTCTAGAATTTAAAGCGTGATTAACTGTATATGATGTGTTTGTTCCATCTCCAATTGATACTTTATATGAATCCGCTTCAGTAGCAATGTTATAATAAGTTGAACCATCGTTTGTTAATTCCCAAACATCATTTGTTTCATTCCATCTTAATTCAACATTTGCAGAAGTACCTCTTTCAACTTCAATACCAGCATTTTGTGATGGTGTACCAGTTTCGTTGCTATTTAAAGTAATTATATTATCAGCAAGTAATATTGTTTCTGTATTAACTGTTGTAGTTGTACCAGAAACTGTTAAGTCACCTGTAACTGTTAAATCATTACCAATTGTTACATCATTTGGAAGCCCAATAGTAATAGTATCACCTGATACAGATGTTTCAATTTCATTAGCTGTACCAGAAATTGTTAAAGTATCTGTGCCTAAAACAACACCATCATCAGTACCTGAATCTGCTGCAATATCAAGTGTTGTTGTAATTGAAGCTGTTCCAGCTGCTGTTAAACGACCATCAGCATCTACAGTGAATGTAGGTATTGCTGAAGAAGATCCATATGTTCCAGCTGTTACAGTTGTTGATGCAAGTTCATTTGCACCAATACCACCAGCCTTTACTCTTAAAGCATCTGAATTAATTTCTATTGTAGAATCATCTACTGCTACATTAAGTGTAACAGAACCACCTGTTCCACCACCTGTTAATGCATCACCAGCAACAACTTCAGTTATATCTCCCGATATATTTGTCCAAGCTGTCCCGTCGTATATATATACTTTTTTATTTCCAGCTGTAGAATTATAATATATTTGACCTTCAGTAGGAGTTGATGGAGCAGTACCTAATGGATGAATTACTGCATTTTGTAGTTGATTCTGGTTTAAATTTATATGTGTTAAATATTTTAAAGCCATTTTTGTTTAGTTTATATATGCTTTTCCTGAAAATGATGAAGAAAAGCTTACTGTTAATGAGTTAGTGTTTGTATATGTTATATCCCCTATTACAACGTTTTCAGCAGAATCAACCACTGTTACTGAAGGATATTTTTCTAAATTATGTGTAATTGCCCAAGTGTTTGAAGCAACACCTTGTGTGAATACAAAGTTTTTATCTACATCGCTTGGCCCTTGAACAATTCCGTATGTTTTTCCAGATATTAAACTTCCATTTCCTTCTGAAAATATTAATGTAGCATCAAAAAATGTTGTTTCACCTGCTCTATCTGTGAGTGATGATAAAGAGTATTTACCAAAATTATTTACATTGTCTAATTGGTAAATAAAAATAACATTATCTTCTAAATACTGCAAATATTCTGTTACAACAATCCCACCGTTAGTTGTTTTGCTTAATACTAAATCTGTTATTGCTGAAAAAGCTGTTCCGTCGCCAGATCCAGCAGCAAAAGTCATTGTACCAACTAATCTATTAGGGGAACCTTGTGTGCTAAATTTATATGGTATTTGACCACCAATACCTATTTTACCAGTATCATTAAAGTTACCAGCTAAACCAACAGGTGTAAAGTTTCTTGTTTTACCAGTTAAAGTATCTGTTCCAATCCACTTATCACCATCTTGTATGCTGGTGTCTGTTAAATAGGTATTTAATCTTGCCATGCTACTTACTTATAGTTTTGAATTTTTCTGCTCCACGTGAGCCAAAATAAGCTACGTAAACAGTAATAAGAAGTGATTTTAATAAATCTACCCAACCGCTATCAACACTAAAATTTAACCCAGTTGAG
>Ga0129342_1001061_pt1 | contig 12208 bp, 10 predicted proteins | sample CPBDNA_5_FD_94426 | JGI IMG/M metagenome (GOLD analysis project Ga0129342, IMG submission 94426) | Freshwater to marine salinity gradient microbial communities from Chesapeake Bay, USA - CPBay_Sum_15_0.2_DNA | ecosystem: Environmental > Aquatic > Marine > Coastal | place: USA: Chesapeake Bay...
CTAACAACAGGCTTGCCTAAAGTTGACATGGGGAAAATTGGTCTGGCAATTTCATCCCAAAAACCAGATGTATTGTATGCTGCTATAGAGTTGGAACGTCGGGAAGGGGCGGTGTATCGCTCAGAAAATGGCGGTGAAAGTTGGACAAAAATGTCCGATACCGTTTCAGGTGGTACAGGTCCGCATTACTACCAAGAACTGATCGCCTCCCCGCATGTGTTTGATAAAATTTTCTTGATGAACAATTATGTTTTGGTTTCAGAAAATGGAGGAAAAACCTTTTATCAGATGAACGAAACCAAAAAGCATGTTGACAGTCATGCATTGGTATTTAAAGAAAATGACCCTAATTATTTGTTGATTGGTACAGACGGAGGTTTGTATGAGACTTTTGACAACACTCAAAATTGGAAATTTGTAAACAACCTTCCGCTAACGCAATTCTATAAGTTGGCGGTAGATGACGCCTATCCGTTTTATAACATTTTTGGCGGCACACAAGATAATAACACGCAGGGTGGACCTTCACGTACGTTTAGAAGTAATGGCATTGCCAATGCCGATTGGTTTGTGTTATTGGGTGGAGATGGGCACCAACCAGCCACCGAGCCAGGAAATCCAGATATTGTGTATGCACAATCGCAGCAAGGGAATCTGTATCGTGTAGATCGCACCACTGACGAAGCAGTCTATATCCGCCCCCAAAATGGACTTGACGAAGCTTATGAACGATTTAATTGGGATTCGCCGATTTTGGTCAGTCAGCATGACCCAAAGCGCTTGTATTTTGGTTCGCAGCGTGTGTGGCGGTCAGAAAATAGGGGAGATAGTTGGTCGCCTATTTCATCTGATTTAACCAAGAACGAAGAGCGTTTATCGCTCCCGATTATGGGGCGTCAACAAAGTTGGGATGGCGCATGGGATGTATATGCCATGTCAACCTATAATACGCTTACTTCATTGGCAGAATCTGCTCAAGATGAGCATATTTTATATGCAGGTTCAGATGACGGATTGCTACACACCACAAAAGATGGCGGTGCTACTTGGACTTCAAAAACGGTAGATAAACTTCCGGGTGTTCCTGCAACAGCGTTCATAAACGATATCAAAGCCGACTTGTTTGACGCCAATGTTGCCTACGTGGCATTGGACAACCATAAATTTGGTGATTACAGCCCTTATTTATACAAAACAACTAACGGAGGAAAGTCGTGGAAATCCATTGCAAATGGTATTCCTGAAGGTACACTTGTTTGGCGTTTGGTACAAGACCATGTGAATCCAAATTTATTGTTTTTAGGCACGGAATATGGAGTATATATCAGCTTAAATCAAGGAGAAAAATGGCATAAGTTTAGCAAAGGAATGCCTACCATTTCGGTACGAGATTTGGCAATACAAAAGCGTGAAAATGACCTTGTAGCCGCTACTTTTGGGCGCAGCTTTTATGTGTTAGACGATTATAGTCCACTTCGTGAAATTACGGAAGAAAAACTTGCGCAAGGGGCAAAATTATTTCCTGTTAAAACCGCATTGCAGTATATCGAAACTCGTGGAGGAACTTCTAGTCAAGGAGCTTCTTTTTATACGGCAAAAAATCCACCCTACGGTGCACAGTTTACGTTTTATGTTGCTGAAGACATTAAAACGCAGCAAGCAGCGCGGAAAAAAGCCGAAAAGGAACTAAATAAAAACAAGCAAGATGTTCCATTTCCAGGTTGGAATGAACTTGATGCTGAACTAAACGAGCAAAAGCCTTCGGCACTGTTGCGCATCAGCAATTCTAACGATGAAGTAGTTGCTGAGGTTTCAGGGGACTATACTAAAGGTGTTCATCGTGTTTCTTGGGACTTGCGCCAAACCATGCCCTCAGCAATTGACATCGAGGCCGATAAAGACCGTGGACGTGGGCTTCGCATGAATGTTCCTGAAGGACTGTATGCTGTACAATTGTTCAAAAAGCATCACGGAGTATTGACTTCATTGGCTAAAAAGCAAGCTTTTGAAGTGAAACGTATCCGCCAAAATGTTTTGGACAATCCACAAGCAGCATCCCACGATGAATATGCTCAAAAACTAAATGCACTATTTGTTCGTGTGGAACAAATGCGTAAGAAGTTTGATGTCACTATCAAAAAAATTAAGGCATTAAAACGCAGCTTGTCTTATACACAAGGGCAACCACAGGAACTACACCAGATGGTCTATGATTTACAAGAACAGCAATTAGCGCTTGATAAGCATATCAACGGAAGCCCTGCCAAAAAAGAAGTAGGAGAGAAGGATACACCAACGCTTTCTAACAGACTATCAGTGGCTTCACGCGGATTTTATTACAACACATATGGGCCTACCAAAATGCATATGGAAAGCTATGATATGGCCGTAGCCTTAGCCAATATGTTATCTGTTAAAGTGGATGCTTTGGCTCTAAAAGCTGATGCTGCCGTTGCTAAAGCGGAAGCGGAAGGTGCGCCTGTTATTTTAGACTAACAACATCATCCACCAATAAACCCACCACCAACGAGTAGCTTTTAATCCCTTCTTGTTGGTGGTTTGCTTTTAGGTATTGGTCGTAGCTCTTTTTAAAAAGAGGCTCAAACGGATTTTGATACCGTTGCCAAAAGGCACGCACTTCTTGAAAATGAGCTATAACCCCTTTTGGGACTGATTGATACTGTTCTTTTGCCCTATCAACATCGTAACGATATAAGGCATTGGTGAGGTACTGAAATGCCAACATATTCCCTGCGTAGGCAACCAACACATTTTCAGACGCAGAGCTTGCTTTAATGCTGATGTAATTTACCTCGTCTTCTGCGGCGTAGCCCCATTGATGTGCAATTTCGTGACATGCGGTAGTAATGATTTTCAGTTTGGGTTGGAGTGTGTTTACTTGTGCTTCGTGTGTAAACGGATTGGCATATCCGCCAAACCCCATATAACTCAATACTGTTGGGAAAAGCGTCGCTTTTGCCTTGCCATTAATTCTTGGAGGTCGCAACGCAGATGCCTTCATGGTTTCTGAAGCTAATGCTAAAATATGTTGAGTGGATGCGTCAACGACTACTTTTTTCTCTGGAGTTGTAGTTAATTTATTGTGAAGCGCGGTTAGTTTTTTCGCATAATGGGTTGTAGCTAGATTAAGTTGTTCCACAGATAGCGTATCGAGCAGCTGGCGCTGTTCACGCATGGACGTCTTAAAATAATGTAACCCCCACGAGGTATAAAAAATCACCACTACCAACCCAACAATTGATAATACCTTCCAAATATGTCTTCTAAAGGAAAATCTCCTCAAAGACCACAACCCAAAAAGAATGGCAATGCAATAGCCTATATCCCCAATGGAAAAGGGAAATCTTGCCCAAAGCCATTGGTTTAGAGTTGAAATAAGGGGATAGAACAAGCCTTCGTAATAGTGCTCAACCCAAAACGGTTGATGCTTAACTATGAATAAACCAACAAAAAATAGCACAACGCCCAAAAAAGTCCAGCGATGTGTTAGCCGATTCATTCAGCGCGGACTTCCACAATTTCTACCTCAAAAATTAGGGTAGTATTGGGAGGAATAACCGCATTTCCCTCGCCATAGGCGATGTCAGCGGGGAGGTAAAGCGTGGCTTTTTCTCCTTCTTTGAGAAGGGACAACCCTTCTTTAAAGCCTTGAATTAAAGCTACTTCAGGGTCAACACGCGCCTCGATGGGACTATAACCACCGCCGTTGTCACGACGCGAATCGTACATGTCGTATGCTTTTGCTACAGCTGCTATAGAGGTGTCTAAAAGTTTACCGTCTTCAAAATAAACGGCGTAGTGCGTAAACGCCGTAACGCCTGGTACTACTGCAGCACCCTCCGTTTTGTTTGTAATTACATATGAAAGTCCACTTTTTGTAGTTGTTGCTTGCTCTTTAAGTTTTTTTAATGCAGCAGCTTTATCTGATGTAGTCTTCTCGAATTTTGCAATTTTCGCTGCTTTTCTTTCTTCAATACCATCAAAGTACGCGTCAAAAACCTTTTCCGCCTTAAACTTTCTGGCATCACTGCCTTTTCTAATAATTTCTACGGCAACAATAGTGTCGTTTTGTTGGATAGAATCCACCACATGTTGACCCTCTATCACACGTCCAAAAACACTGTGCTTTCCATCTAACCATGGGGTTGCTTTGTGTGTAATAAAAAACTGACTTCCGTTGGTGTTTGGACCTGCATTTGCCATCGACAGTACCCCTGCGCCATCATGCTTGAGTTCATCTACGAATTCATCTTCAAACTTGTATCCGGGACCACCTTGTCCTGTTCCATTAGGATCGCCGCCCTGAATCATAAAATCCGCAATTACACGATGAAAAACAATACCGTTATAGAACGGTTTTCCTTTGTGTATGCTATCCACCTGATTGTTGGTGCCTTCGGCAAGCGAGACAAAATTGGCAACTGTGTTTGGTGTTTTATCGTATGTAAGTTGGATAAGGATATTGCCTTTGTTGGTTTGAATATCGGCATAAAGCCCTTTGTCTAATCCATTTTTAGAAGTAGAACAACCTATACATAATAAAAGGCATGCTATGAAAAGTGTGGTTTGTTTAATCATGTTTAATTTTTGAAAGTTGAAATTTACAAAAAAATAGGTTAGTTAGTGGCTATCCAAAAAATGCGCGCAATGACTCAATAAAATAGCTTTCGGTATCTGCTAAAGAGCGTTTCGAAATTCCACCTGCTGCATTGATGTGTCCTCCGCCGTCAAAATAGGTTTTAGCAAATGTATTTACAGCTAAATCCCCTTTACTTCTAAACGAAAGTTTTACCACACCTTCGTTGCGGTATTCAATCATTAATACCGCTATTTGAATGCCTGAAACCGATAAGCCATAGTTCACAAACCCTTCGGCATCGCCTTTTTGGAAATTACATTCATCTAGTTCGTCCTGGCTTAAGCTAATGTATGCCGTATTAACATCGTTTAAAAAAACCATATTTTGTAACGCAATACCCAATAATTTCAATCGATCTGGACGCGCCGTGTCTTTAATTTTCTCGTGAATATAACTGTGATTTGCCCCACAATCCATAAGCTCAGCAACCGCTTTATGTGTGTTCGAGGTAACACTCGGAAACCGAAACGAACCAGTGTCGGTCAAAATACCAGTGTATATACAGGTAGCAACTTCTTTGTTGATACAATCCTTTTTGTCTAGCCCATCAATAATTTGATACACCAATTCGCAGGTAGAACCAATGGATGGTTCGGAAAACATCAAATCCGCATAACTGTCAGGTTCTTGGTGATGGTCAATCATAATTTTTTTTGCCTTGCTTTCGGCAACACGAACGCCCATGTCATCAATACGATTGAGTGTGTTAAAATCTAGCGTAAAAATAAAATCTGCCTCTGCAATAAGCTTATTGCCTTCCTTTTGCGCATTTTCATAAATGATAACGTCTTCATGTCCAGGCATCCAATGCAAAAATGTGGGGTAGGGATTGGGTGCCAGAACCGTTGCCGTATGTCCAAGCTGACGCATTACATTTTGCCACGCTAAGGTGCTTCCCATGGCGTCGCCATCAGGGTTTTTGTGTGGAATGATAACCATTTTTGATGGGGTTTCTAACCATTGCGCCAATTGGTGAAGTTGAGATTCAATCATAAAACAAAGATAGGTATTGTGAGCGTTTCTTATGCTTTTTGTACATTTGAGTTTCATTCAACTCACGTGCGATTATCATTTTTAAAACAACGAAAAAACCGTCGATTTAACTATACTCCCAGATATTACAAGGGAAAACAATCGGCAAACCCCTATGCGTTTGGTTCTACTTTTGAACAGTTTCGCGACACGCCCAACACCAACGACTTTGGTGCCCATTGGCGTGATGCACGCGATATGAGCCGAAGTAGAAGAAATAGAAGTGTTTCGCCCCGATTACTACTCATCATAGCGGTTTTGCTATTGCTAGCACTTTATGTGTTAGATTTTGATCTATCTATTTTTTAGCGCGTATGAGTGATATCATTCGATTGCTTCCAGACCATGTAGCCAATCAAATTGCTGCCGGCGAAGTGGTACAACGCCCCTCCTCTGTGGTAAAAGAATTGCTCGAAAACGCCATTGATGCTGGGGCTACGCGCATTTCACTTATTGTGAAAGAAGCTGGAAAAGCGCATATTCAAGTAGTTGATAATGGCACGGGCATGAGCGAAACGGATGCCAGAATGTGTTTTGAGCGTCATGCCACCTCCAAAATTGAAAAAGCCGACGACCTTTTTAATCTAAACACTAAAGGGTTTCGTGGCGAGGCAATGGCAAGTATTGCTGCCGTAGCACAGGTTCAGCTCATAACCAAAACCAAAGCAGATGATTTGGGCGTTCGGATAACTATTGAGGGCTCTGAAGTAACGCAACAACAGCGCACCACCGCCGCTGAAGGGACTTCTGTTTCCGTAAAAAACTTATTTTTTAACATTCCAGCACGGCGTAATTTTTTAAAATCTACTGCAGTAGAATTTCGTCATATTACAGATGAATTTCACCGTGTGGCGTTGGTGCATCACGATATTCACTTTGAATTATTCCACAATGGTACAGAAGTGTTTCAGTTGCCACCAACCACTTCTCGGCAACGCATTGTGCATGTGTTTGGACCAAAATTTGACGAACGCTTAGTTCCTGTGGAGGAAGCTACCGAATTGGTAAAAATAAAGGGCTTTGTGCTTAAACCAAGTTTTGCTAAAAAATCACGTCATCAACAGTTTTTCTTTGTAAACAACCGATTTATCAAAAGCGGCTATTTGCATCATGCCGTAATGGCAGCGTTTGAGGGCTTACTTTCGCCCAATCATCAGCCAGGCTATTTTTTGTATTTAGATGTGCCTCCAAACCAGTTGGATATTAACATACATCCGACCAAAACAGAAGTAAAATTTGAGGACGAACATGCTCTTTATGCGGTACTTCGTGCTGCTGTAAAACACAGTTTGGGGCAGTTTAGCATTGCACCCGTTTTAGATTTTTCAAAAGACAATACTTTAGACACCCCTTATGCGCAGCATAAAGCTGCTCCAGTTGCACCTCGTGTTTCAGTCAATCCAAACTTTAATCCCTTTGCGCAGGCATCAAAACCCCAATACCCTAAAAAGTCATTTTCTTTTGATGATATCATCCCAGAAAAGGCTCTTGAGTCAATTTTACCACCATCAATAGATAAGATTGCTGTTTCATTTCAGTATGCCCAAAAATTTTTGATTGCACCACACCAAAATGGGGTGCTTGTGATGCATCAGCGTAGGGCGCACGAAAGAGTGTTATACGAAAGCTATATGCGTGCTTGGGAAACCAAAGAGGTGCTGTCACAAACCTTAGCAGTGCCGCTTGCACTAACGCTTGATACACCTAGTATTAGCGCGTTAAACGCGCATCAGGAGGTATTGGAGGGAATGGGTTTTGCTATTGCTAACGCTGTTGATGATACGATTGAATTTTCTGCTATACCAGATGTATTTGCCATAGAAGATATTCCTCATTTTTTGCAGCAATGGCTGACACAGACGACAAATGGCACGGTTCATGCGTTTTTGCAGCGTGATGTTATGGCGCGTTCGTTGGCAAAACAACGAAGTATTCCTTCCGGACGCAGCTTGGCACCACACGAACAAATAGAATTGATACACAACCTTTTATCTTGTAAAGAATCCGATCGTACCCCTGAAGGAAAGGCAACCTTTAGGGTGTTGTCATTACAAGAGTTAGACCGCTTTTTTTCACCATGAGAAACATTCCTGACATTGTTAAGCATCTGATCATAATCAATGTGCTGATTTTTATTGGAAGTCAGTTTGTTGGGGAGTTGGCGTATGACGTTTTGGCATTGCATTACCCCAAAAACGACTTATTTGGCATATGGCAAGTGCTGACGCATATGTTTATGCACGGAAGCATTTCACATATTTTGTTCAATATGTTTGGGCTTTGGATGTTTGGTTCACCACTGGCGCAAATGTGGGGGAAAAACAAATTCTTGTTTTTTTATCTGTCAACTGGAGTTGGAGCAGCTGCGTTGCAGCTTTTGGTATATCATCTTCAAATTCAAGGGTGGGTAGATGAGTTAGTTCTTCAGGGGTATCCGCTTGACGAAATTTACAATTCATTGCAACAACAAACGCAATCCTTGTTTCATGTTCGTATGGTGGGCGCATCGGGGGCATTGTATGGTGTTTTGGTCGCCTTTGCCTTTATGTTTCCAAATGCCGAGTTGATGCTTATCTTTTTGCCTATTCCCATCAAAGCAAAATATTTTGTACCACTCATTCTACTGATGGATTTATTCTTTGGATTTTCATCCTATTCCATGGGTCCTATTGCGCATTTTGCCCATGTGGGTGGAGCCATAACCGGATTCTTAATGATGTGGTACTGGAAACGCAATCAGTTTAACCAAAACCGTTGGAATTAATGGATTTGTGGCAGAACATACGTGTAAGATACGCTAGATTTAATGTGATGGAACGGCTTATTGCCATAATGGCGTTGCTCTTTGTAGTGCCGTTATTGCTCAACACGCTGTTGTTTTTATTCAATAGTTCTTTTTCAAATTGGCTGACATTTTTTGAGCTTTCTGCCGATATCAATACAGTACTCACACGTCCTTGGACGATTATCACCTACGGATTTTTTCACGGCTCGCTGGGACATATTTTTTGGAATATGCTCTTGCTTTACATCGCAGGTGGTTTGATGCTCAATTTATTTAAAGCACGCTTGTTGCTCAACACCTTTTTTGTGGGTATTGTAGTAGGCGGACTGATTTACTTGCTTTCCTATAATATATTTCCTGCCTTTCAGTCTAGGTCTTCAATGCTCATTGGGAGTTCGGCAGGTGTGATGGCAGTTTTGGTGTTTATGGCATCCTATATGCCAAACTCTCCCATACGAGTGTTTATGTTTTCTGTTCCCTTAAAATATGTTGCACTCATATTTATTTTTTTAGATGTGGTGCAAATTCCAACCTCAAATGCTGGAGGACATATTGCCCATTTGGGTGGCGCACTTTGGGGCTATCTATATCAAAGTGAATTTTTAAAAGGCAACGATATTGGCGCCTGGTTTATGCGTATGGTAGATGCGTTTACATCGCTTTTTGATGCATCAAAACCCAAAAAAAAGACGACCAAAAGAACACGCAGCACCAAAACTGCTTCGGGGGTTGATCAAAAAAAGATAGATGCTATTTTGGATAAAATTGCTGCTTCGGGCTACGAAAGCCTAACTAAAGCCGAAAAGGAATACCTGTTCCGTGCAGGAAAGCAGTAATCACCCTTCAAAAAACGAGAACACACAACCACCGTAACTTCTGGCTTCTGTAAAACGATTGAGGTCTGAGAGTTCTATTTGCTCGGCGTGTTCTACGATAAGCAGTCCATCGTTTTGCACAACATTTTTACTAAAAATAGTATCAACTAAACCACGATATTCTTCTTTGGAAAAGGCATAAGGCGGATCAGCGAAAATAAAGCTGTAACTTGTGGTTATCCGCTCTAAAAAGCTTAACACAGGGGCACGAACAACCGTAATTGGAAGTGCTAACTCATCGGCAGTTTGCGATATAAATTTGGTGCATGCTGCATTTTTATCTACGGCTACAATCTGTTGTGCTCCACGTGAGGCAAATTCATAGCTGATGCTTCCCGTTCCGGCAAACAAATCCAAAACGGTTGTTTCTTCAAAAGCATATTGATGCATCAAAATATTAAAAAGGGCCTCTTTTGCCCTGTCGGTAGTGGGGCGCACAGGAAGGTTTTTTGGTGGATGTATGCGCCTTCCTTTTTGAGTTCCTGAAATAATGCGCATTAGAGTAAATTTAACACGCAAAAGTCTTGGTGGGCATGCAATCTTGGCGTTTCAAATAGAAAGTTATGCTCTGGCAGAAGAAAGTTTAAACTACGCACAAACGTGTGTAATTCTTTGTAGGTAGTATCTTCGGCGACAATATCTCCAGTCACAAATAAGGGCACCTCATTGGGGCTGACATTGTTTTCCTTTGCCGACAGCAACATATAATAGGCTACGTCTTTTGGATTAGCAGCTTCAAAACAATTGTAAAATTGAAGTTTTTTATTTCTGAGAAGCGCTACATGCAAATGGTTATTTTCTTTGTATAAACTCCACACCAATTCACCGTCTGCCTTGCTGTGTGATGCTAAGGCTTGCAGCCAAACGCTAACCGCATGATAGTATTTAAATGCCCCAAAGGCATCTATCAGCATATTGTTTACGTTTACAAACGGCACATAAACGCACACCCAATCTGCATTTGGAAGAATGTCATAGGTAACAAAATCATTTGCTTCTATGGCAATATCTTTTTGAACGTATTCGTGGAGGGAGTTTTCTTCAAATAAGGATTTTGGCACTAGAGTAGCCAAATTATTTTCAACGCTGCAGCGTACTTCTGTAAATGATTTCTCTAGAAGTTGTTGTGCCTTTAGTACGCTAAAAACTTCTTCATGTAGTTTTTCAATGGGGGTGTGGTTTGCAAACTTTTTGCGAATGACTGGTGTGGCCTTTTGGTTTTTGTTGTTATAGGTAAAAAAAGAAAGTCCACCCACGTGTACGTGAATGGACAAAACGGTACTGTTTTTAGATGTTTTATTCTTGTGTTCCTGCATCGTAAATGGTGGGCCAATTTCCGTTGGTGCTAACCTCAGAAAGTGAACCCAAAATAATGGCTGGGCCATTTACACCATCTACAGAAACGGTTGCTTTTTCTTGTTCTAACAAATACGGGTCTTGATCGTGTAGTACAATATCTTTATCCACACTTACTACAAATACGGGCACCTGATATCCGTTTTTGTCAATAACATCTGCCTTCATGTTAAACGTATCGTCAACGCCTTTTACAGGAACTGTTGCCATGTTTTTGTAGTGATTAGAAGTACCAAAAAGTGAATCTTTTACAGATGCAAATCCAAGGGTATCAATAATTTGCACCTCTTTTAGCATATCGATTCTATACACACGGTCGTATTCTAAATAACTGGAATCTCTTTTTTCGATAAGCACATATTGCGCTGTATCCACAAATTCCACTAAGCTTTTAAAGTCTTGCGCATATACACCAATTACACTTTTGTGCGCTACTTGCGCACTACCAATGTCTTTTAGGGTACGGATAACGTCTGCGTAGCGTTCGGTTTTGACTTTGTTGAATTGAATGGGCTCATAAATGGAATTATACAACTTATAACCAAAGAAGAGGATAAGTATCCAAAGTACGGGGAGTAAGATTTTTTTCATGTCAACGTATGATTTTGATGCAAACAAATTTACAATTTTTTTCCTTCGCTACGCCTTTACATAAAACATTCCTACTTTTAACCAATGAATTTATCCGCTTTTGTTTCTCAGTTAAAGCAAAATTTTCCGTTTGCACCCACGCCCATTCAAGCGCAAGCCCTTCAAGACTTGGCAGCATTTTTAGTGTCATCTAAAGATAACGAGATTTTTATGCTTAAAGGCTTTGCTGGGACTGGGAAAACGACACTTATTGGGACATTGGTAAAGTCCATTGGTTCGCTGCGCTACAAAACCGAGCTGCTAGCACCCACTGGACGTGCTGCTAAAGTCATGGCGGCATATGCCAACCGCCCCGCATATACCATTCATAAACGCATTTATTTTGCGCAACAAGAGCGTCAAGGAAATTTAAAATTTAAACTACAAAAGAACAAATTTAAACGCACGCTTTTTTTGGTCGATGAAGCCTCTATGATTGCCGATCAACAACAGCAAAGCAAACTTTTTGAAAACGGCTCGCTCTTGCATGACCTTATTCATTACGTCCATGCTGGCGAAGATTGTAAACTTTTGTTGGTAGGTGATACTGCCCAACTTCCTCCCGTACACACCGAACTAAGCCCTGCCTTAGATGCTCGTGTATTGACCATGGAACACGGACTTACGCCACATGAAATTGAACTCAACGAGGTAGTCCGACAGGGAAAAGATTCGGGGATTTTATTTAACGCCACTCGAATTCGGCAGCAACTCACTTCGGGGCAAACCACTCAATTTCAGTTTATTTTGGCTCGATTTCCAGATATTGTTAGACTTCAAGATGGCTACGAAATTCAAGATGCTATTGAAGAAGCATTCCGCAAAGTGGGGAGGGAAGAAACAGCCTGTATTGTGCGCTCCAACAAACGC
>Ga0129342_1001063_pt1 | contig 12204 bp, 18 predicted proteins | sample CPBDNA_5_FD_94426 | JGI IMG/M metagenome (GOLD analysis project Ga0129342, IMG submission 94426) | Freshwater to marine salinity gradient microbial communities from Chesapeake Bay, USA - CPBay_Sum_15_0.2_DNA | ecosystem: Environmental > Aquatic > Marine > Coastal | place: USA: Chesapeake Bay...
AAGGAGATTATGAAAAATGTTATCTGTAAGATGCAAAATTTGTAACGTAGAATTGAATAGTACTAGTAAGACTCAGTGTTGTGGTTGTCAAAATCAAATGATTTTAAAAGACGATAAGGTTACTGCAAAAGATTTAAGTTACGTTTTAATAACTAAGAATGAAACTGGTATTAAAAATACCAACACTTTATCAAAATCTGACTTAGAATATCAAGAGAACCGCAGAAAAAGAAAGGTTCGTAAACTTGATTTTGAGGTTAGATAGTGTTTTATTATACATATGTTCTCCTCATTGTTTTTATTGCTGCAGTAGCAATTGGTGGATACGAATCAACTTTAAGACTTGTTCGATATATTGAATTATCAATTAGATATGAAATTGTGAAAGTGCAAATGTGGTTCATAAAAAGAAAACTAGAAAAGGAATTAGGAATTCCACCAAGAGACTGGAGCGATTTCAATGGAAGGAACTAAAAGTTGTCCAAAGTGCGGAGCAACATGGATTAATGGTCAGCACTATTGGATAGGAACTCAGAAGAAAGGTAATGAGGATGATCTTGCTGGATTGGTTTGTAACAGGTTAGGAGACAATACTTGTATCAATCCAAAGAGAGGATCTGAAATTGGAGATACCTGGAACAAAAGATTGGACTTCCTAAATAACGAACGTCCAACTAATTATGACCTATAATGCCTAGAGGAAAAGTGACAAAAGTTGATATTCAAGCAAGAATTTATAAACTTAAAAATGCTCTATATAATGGGCAGCATCAAGATAAAAATGGTGACTGGCATGATGGTCACCAAGAAGCATTAAATAGAGTTTTAGATATTTTAAATGAATACTCTAACTGAGGATGATTTTAAAAAATTAAATCAAAGAGTTTTACATTATAAAATGACAGAACTCTTTGAGGAACCTTGTCCTCTATATGAGGATGATGATGAGGATTTGACAGAAAGATAAAAAGGGAATATAATTATTTGATAACGGGACGTAGCTCAGTTTGGTAGAGCACTGCTTTTGGGAAGCAGGGGTCGTAGGTTCGAATCCTATCGTCCCGATTGCCTATAAGGCAGAAACATATACAATAATAAACTATGGCTCAATACGTTGAAAATGATTCGGATTTTGATGCACTTGAAGGAATAGAACTTCTTCCAGAAAACTTTCATACACATGCGGAACCAATTGTTTTTTATGAACAGGTTGTTTCTGATAAACTTGTCGAATTGATGATTCAAGAACTTCCTAAATATGAACCTAGTTTTGTGGAAGCAGAGATTGGAGATTCTTCTAATCCAACTTTAGATTTGAAAGCAAGAAATTCTAAAGTTACTTGGATTTATGAGGATAATTGGGTCTCCTCTGTTTTTTCTCATTACTTTAATATTGCGAATAAGGGTAACTGGGAATATGATCTAAATTGTTTAGATGGAATTCAAGTTACTAAGTATGATGTGAATGATCATTATACTTGGCACTCTGATTATGGAACTTCTGTAGACAATCGATACACTAGAAAATTAAGTGCAACATTATTAGTTACAGATCCATCTGAGTATAAAGGTGGTGATTTAGAATTTATTGATTACCACAATAATCTTGTAGTTGCTCCTAAGAAGAAAAATACTATGATTGTATTTGATTCTAGAATTCCTCACAGGGTTACACCTGTAACGGAAGGTACAAGAATTTCACTCGTAACTTGGATGTTAGGACCAAAACTCAGATAAGAAAATGACAAAGTATATTTCTTTCAGTCCATACTATTCTGGACTAGTTAATATCATAATGTCATATGAATTATTTTTATCAATCGCAGCAATAACTGGACGTAAAGTAATTTTGCCTCCAGATTGCTGGATGCTTTTTTTATCCAAGAGTCAAAATAAACGTGACTATATTGACTTTTGGAAAATTTTTGATAAAAAAAATCTTCTAGAAGAATTTGATTGCATTGAACATTCTGATGTCCCAGAATTTGCTGGAATGTTTAGTAGAATGGAAACTAAAAAATCTTATACTGAGAATATTGATCAGTTAGATTTAGATGTTAAAAATGTTAAATTCGATTCTAATACATGTTCAGATACTCACACAGTTTTTGTGAGTCGAAAAGTAGATAATATCGATTTTGAAAAATTCTGTAACAACAGACCAGTTTTAGAATTAGACTTTGAAAATCAATTTTTGCATTTTGAAAATAATCTTTTTGGGCATTATTGGTATCAAGTATATCCTGGTGGAGAAAATCAGAGAAATAAGTTAAAGAAAAAAATTAATAAAGTTTTTAAGTACCATCCAAAATTTTATTACTATGCTGATGTTGTAAGGCAAAGTATTGGTCCTTTCAATGCTTTACATGTTAGAAGAAATGATTTTCTGGATGCAAGGAAGAATGAAATAACATGTGTAAATGCTCCAAATAAGTTGTTAAATATGATTGAATGTCTTCCATTTGTAGATCATTCTTTACCACTTTACATTGCAACGGATGAGCAGGATAGATCATTCTTTGACAAAGTGAATGAAAAATTTGATGTATATTTTATTGAGGATTTTGAATATGATTTTGGGGATGACTTTGAAGTAGATGATCTTAACATTGCTGTTTTAGATCAAACTATTTGTTCGCAAGCAGAAAACTTTTTTGGAACTTACTTATCAACATTTTCAAAAAGAATAAACATTATGAGGGGACTTGAAGGAAGACAGGCAGATGATTATATGGGAGTAAATTATATTCCTGATCGTCCTGCAGAAGATTTAAATGATGTGTTTCCTTGGAAAAAGATGAATGATCAACTATGGCATTGGAATTCATCTTCACATTTACAATGGATGCGTGAAATTCATGGTAGGTTAGTATTCTAAAATGTCAAAAAATACACTGGAACCTATTTTTAATGAGGTTCCATTTAAAAAAGTAAAGTTACCTGAAGATTTGTATTCCTTCATTATGGAAGAATACAAAAAAAGAGAATTTGATCAAATAGATCAATGTATAGAATACTCGACAGTGTATGATTGCTACACGAGTGCTGGTATTTCTATTAGAGGATCTGATCAACCTTATTGTTTAAAGACGGATATTTCTACTGAGTTATACGAAAAGTGTTATGACGTTATAACACCTATCATTGAAGAATGGAGTGGTCAAAGGTTGCAAAAAACCTGGGGTTATGGAATACGACATTACGTTCATGACTCAGTTCTTCATTTACATAGGGATTTAATTCAAACTCATATATTGAGTTGTATAATTTTTATTGATCAAAAGTCTGATAAGAATTGGCCATTGGACTTCTTTGATCATGAGCATAATCATCATAAGGTTTATTTTGAACCAGGTGATATGCTTTTATATGAAAGTCTTTGTGTTCATGGGAGACTCGAACCATTTAGAGGAGAATATTATAGGAATATGTATTTTCACTGGAAACCAATGCACTGGTCCTATGATAAATACGAAGATCTCAAAGTGGAATTTAAAGACGAACATGAATTCAGAAATTATTATCGTAGATCAGATGTCTACGATACAAGAAGAGAGAGGACGATTCCAAGAAACATCTAGACCAGATAATGAACTGGCACCTGATGAGGACTATGATGAGTATCTAAGATGGTATCATAATCATGATCACGCATCGTGATCAATTCCAAACTCGCAAGTTGACAAACAACTTCATCTGTCCTATACTTCTTAAGTAATTTACATAAACAAATGACTATCACTTCCAAGTTCAAGAAAGATGTCAGCACTCTTCGTGCTGCTGCTAATGGTGAAATTCTTCTTGACGTAAAGAATCCAAAACTCTTCAAAAAAGTCCGTCGTTACTATGAGAATGAAGGTGTGGTTTTTTCTGGAGATCCACTAGATGACTACGAGATTCTCATGGAATACATCTATAATGATCTTGAATCTGTTGAGGTTGGTTGATGAAAGTTCTTTTTGAACGTTTTCCTTATCGTTATGTTGAAACGGGAACCCTAGATAATGGGTTCCCTGACTATCGCATTCAAAAAGCAGATAGTTGGACAAAACGTTATCGTGATATGTATCTTCTTGACAATCAGATGCAACTTCTGACTGCCATTGACGATTTTGAATATACGAAATGGTTAGACCCAGATCGTGTTTCATGTTATGTAAAAGATGACGATGAAGACATGGAGAGTCTCTAAAAACCCTGGTCGGAGTGTTTTTTTAAATATATGTTTAATCTAGGATTTCATGGATCTCATAATGCTACCCTGGCATTATCTTATAAAGATAAAATTATAGAAGTGGTTGAAGTAGAGAGGTTTATCTCTAAAAAGAATGCTGCTTTATATTTTTATCATAGTCCACCACATCCTGTTAACATAGTAAAAGAAATTGATAGTTATTTCAGAACAAAGTACAACTTTGAATGCTATGATAATGTTGTATTCAATTCTGTAGATGAAGATCAATTTCTTTTCCATAAAGTTTTAAAGTATAATCATCTCGTTCCTTGTAATCATCATGTTGCACACGCATGTGGTGCATTTTATCAGTCTCCATACTCTGAGGCATTGGTAATTTCTTTTGATGGTGGTTCTGACGAGGGATTTTTTAATGTTTATTTGATTAAACGAGGAGAGATACCAGAGAAAATTTATTCTGGTAAAAAAGATTATGCAGTATCTTATATGGCATCTGGTCATTTTATATCTGCAATTAAAACCGAAGATGATATCTACAAGGGCAACTTAGTTTACCCTGGTAAGTTAATGGGTTACGTTGGATACGGAAAGTATCGTAGTGATTATGCTGACAAATTAAAAGCATTCTATTGTGAAAGTGTTACCGATAATGTCGTTGATGCTGTCGATAGATTTGTAGAAAAATTTGGAATGGAGTGGGAAGATTATTTCTCTGTGCGAGATGGAAAGGATCTTGCAACAACAAATCAAATAGTATTCGAAGAATTATTTCTTGAAGAAGTTAAACCATTTTTAGATCAGTATAAAAGTTTACCAGTTGTTTTAACTGGTGGATGTGCATTGAACATTGTTAACAATACTAAGTTGGCACGTTCTCGTGAAGTGTTTATTCCACCCAATCCAAGTGATGTTGGCATTGCAATTGGTTGTCTTTTGTCAATTATTAGACCATTGAAGCAAGTTGATACCACATATGTTGGTTCCCCAGTGTGGGATAGAATGGAACTTGCCAGGCACCTTTATGAAAGGAATCCTGTAGAGTGCAATCCTAAAATGATTGCTGAGAAAATTATTGATGGTGAAATTATCGGAATTGTTCGTGGTGGATCTGAGCATGGTCCAAGAGCTCTTGGAAATAGAAGTTTGATATGTGATGCAACTAATCCATTGATGAAGGATTATCTTAACAAGTATGTAAAGAATCGGGAAATGTTCAGACCATTTTCCCCTATTGTTAGATTAGAAGACTTGAACAAGTATTTTGATTGGACAAAGGAATCCAGACACATGACATTCTCTCCTGAAGTAAGGTCTGAATATCGTGAACTTTTATCTTCTGTTACTCATGTAGATGGCACTGCTAGAATTCAAACTGTAACTGCGGATCAAAATGATTTCATATATCAGATATTAACTGAAATGCATCGAATGAGAGGGAATGGAATTATTCTCAATACTTCTTTTAATGTTGCTGGGAAACCAATCTTAAACACTTACAAAGAAGCATTTGATGTTCTTGACAATAGACCGATATCTGGGTTAATATTAGAAGATTATTACTTCGCAAAACCAGTCTCGGAATGACTTAAAACTTGCCCTGGTGGAGTCAACACGACCCTATTAGGTTTCTTGCTTCCTCAAAGAGCAAGTGGTGCGGATGGAGGTAACTCCCGCCTGGTTTCCAATTTCCAGTTAAAGAATTGGTGGCGAGCCTGCAAAGACCCAGAGGGAGGAATCTTTCCCTCTTTTTTATTCTAAATATTACATGACGTTCATTTCAAATTAAACAATGGCAAGAACTAATAAAAGAGTAGCAACTTCTGAAAGTGGTGCATATATGTCTCAGTATGACACAGAAGTTGAAACAAGACTGCAAGCACTAGAATCAAAGGCACACACTCCTTGCCAAGGTGGTGGAGCATCTGCTAAAGTAGATCCATCAGGTCTTCCCCCTCTTGCTGCCAAAAAAGGAACAGATGCTATTACTAAGATTAAAGCACTAGAAGCAAGACTTGAGGCACTGATTGCACAACTTTCTTGATAACTTATGTCAATTGAATTGATTCCTTTATTTTCTGTCCCTGTTATTAAATTTAAGTTTAGCAAGCATAATAAATATACGTTCCCAGACATCGGAAAGTGTGAGAACATTCCCGATGGTTGGGAACTTTCGCTTAATAGTTCATTTCCTAATATTGAGGATAATGATTCGTTTATTGACTCTGCAACTAGAGATTCTTTAGAGAATGATTTATTGATTGATATCAAAAAAGTTTTATCAACATTAAAACTTTCTAGTTCTGTATTCTTAAAATCTTTATGGTATAACATTTACCACGATAATCAGGGGCAAGAAGCACACGATCATATATGTGGTGCTGGAGAAACTAACAATTACTGGTCTGGAATTTATTATAATAAAGGATCATCACCAACAACATTTCATAATGCACATAAGTATATGAAACTTTGCAGACCTCCAGAAGTTGGAGAAATTATGTCAGAATTTTATAATGATATGCATAGTGCAAAAGTTGAAGATGGTGATGTTATACTATTTCCACCTTGGTTAGTTCATGAAGTTATTCCTGACAAGAAACGCAAACATATGAGATTGACATTTACATTTAACGTAGGGTATACTGAATAGTACTATGACTAGTAAAATGAAAGTTGCACTGATTACTGGAATTACTGGGCAAGATGGTTCTTATCTTGCTGAACTACTCCTTGAGAAGGGGTACATGGTTCATGGTATTGTTCGGAGAGCATCTTTGATTAATACTGCTCGTATTGATCATATCTTTGGTCACAAACATTTTAAGTTGCATTATGGTGACCTAACTGACTCTGCTAATATTATTCACATTCTTCAGCAGACTCAACCTGATGAGATTTACAATCTTGCAGCACAAAGTCATGTAAAGGTATCTTTTGAGATGCCTGAGTACACTGGTAATGTGGATGGTCTTGGTACACTCCGTATCCTTGAAGCAGTTCGTATCCTAGGTATGGAGAAGAAGTGTCGCATCTATCAGGCATCAACTTCTGAGATGTATGGGCTTGTGCAGGAGACTCCTCAGACAGAAGTTACACCTTTCTATCCACGTTCTCCATATGGTTGTGCAAAGGTTTATTCTTATTGGATTACGAAGAACTATCGTGAGTCTTATGGAATGTATGCTTGCACTGGTATTCTATTCAATCATGAATCACCTCGTCGTGGTGAAACCTTTGTAACCCGTAAGATTACTAGAGGTCTATCACGAATTTCTGTTGGAGAACAGAAGGTTCTATACCTAGGAAATTTAGATGCAAAACGTGACTGGGGACATGCTAAGGACTATGTTCGTGCTATGTGGTTAATGCTACAGCAGGATGAACCAGAGGACTTTGTTATTGCAACTGGTAAACAATATTCAGTTCGGGAATTTGTAGAACGAACTGCACCTTATTTTGGTATGAATATTGAATGGCATGGTGAAGGTGATGATGAGATTGGTATGGATAAGAATACCAAAAAAACTATTATTGCAGTAGACCCTAAATATTATCGACCTGCTGAAGTTGAAACTCTATTAGGAGATTCGACTAAGGCAAAAGAAAAACTAGGTTGGGAACCTGAAATTACTTTCGATGAACTAATTGAGGATATGTGTATCTATGGACAATAATTCTAAAATATTTGTTGCAGGTCATAATGGACTTGTAGGATCTGCAATTGTACGAAAACTTCAAGAAGAGGGATATAATAATCTTATTCTAATTCCTAGTAGTGAATGTGATCTACGGGATAAAGAAGCAGTAGATAATTTATTTGCAATCCATCAACCAGAATATGTTTTTCTAGCTGCTGCAAAAGTTGGTGGTATTCTTGGCAACAAGAATCATAAAGCAGAAATGATTTATGATAATATTATGATTCAAAGTAATATTATTGATGCTGCATACAGAAATGAATGTAAAAAATTATTGTTCTTAGGTTCATCTTGCATTTATCCGAAGTATTGTGATCTACCAATTAAAGAAGATTATTTACTTTGTGGTTCATTAGAACCAACTAATGATGCATATGCAATTGCTAAGATTGCTGGTATCAAAATGTGTCAATCTTATCATGAGCAGTATGGGTTCAATGCTATCAGTCTGATGCCGTGCAACCTGTATGGAATTAATGATAATTTCCATCCAGAAAATTCGCATGTTCTTCCTGGTCTTATTCAACGTTTTGATGAAGCAAAGACTCAGTTGCTACCAACAGTAACTTGTTGGGGTGATGGATCACCAATGCGGGAGTTTCTATATGTCGATGATCTTGCCGATGCTTGCGTTCACTTGATGAATACTTATGATAATCCTCAGGAGATCGTCAATGTTGGAACGGGTGAAGAGATCAGTATTCGTGAACTTGCAAAAACTATTTCTGATGTAGTTGGATATGCTGGTGAAATTCACTGGGATACTAGTAAACCAAATGGAACACTCCGTAAAGTTATGGATGTTTCAAGAGTAAAGAATACTGGATGGAGTGCAAAAGTTGATATCTATGAAGGTATCAAAAAAACTTACGAGTGGTATAAGGATCAAGAAAAGGTACGTTCATGAAAACAGCATTAGTATGTGGTGCAGGTGGCTTCATCGGAAGTCACATGGTTCGTCGTCTAAAAAAAGAAGGATATTGGGTTCGTGGAGTTGATTTAAAATATCCAGAATTTTCCGAAACTGAAGCAGATGAGTTTATTATCGGTGATTTAACTGATGATGCTTTAACTCTTCGTGTGTGCAATAGATCTTTTGATGAAATCTATCAGTTTGCTGCTGATATGGGTGGAGCAGGATATCTTTTTACTGGGGAGAATGATGCAAATATTATGCATAACTCTGTTCAGATTAACTTAAATGTTCTTCGAGCAGCAGCAATCACCACTCACGATACTACTAAAATTTTCTATTCATCTTCTGCCTGTGTGTATTCTGAACTAAACCAGGAAGATGTAGATCATATTGATACTTCTGAGTCGAGTGTATATCCTGCACTACCAGACTCAGAATATGGATGGGAAAAATTATTCAGTGAAAGATTGTACTTTGCATTTGCTAGGCAATATGGACTAGATGTAAAGATTGCTCGTTACCATAACGTATTTGGTCCTGAAGGAACTTGGACTGGTGGTAAAGAAAAAGTACCTGCCGCAATGTGCCGTAAGGTTGCAGAGGTTTCTGGCGTTGGTGGACACATTGAAGTCTGGGGAAATGGTGAACAGACTCGTTCGTTCCTTTATATTGATGAGTGTATTGAGGCAACGTATCGTTTAATGCAATCTGATTGGAGTGGTCCTGTAAATATTGGATCTGAAGAAATGGTAACTATCAATGAATTGGTTGATATTGTTTCTGAAGTTGCTGGTAAACCAGTTCGTAGAGTTCATAAGATTGATGCCAATTGCATTGGTGTAAAGGCACGTAACTCCAATAACGATCTTATTCGAAAGATGTTAGAATGGGATTATACTATGTCTCTCCGTGAAGGCATTGAGAAAACGTATGAATGGATTGACCAACAAGTTCAAAAGTCCAGAAGACCATTAAGTAAGTGGAGATGATTGATGTTTTTAGTTGCAACTACTAAATCGATTTTATATGTTCGTGAAGATAATGTAATTACCCCAGTGGATCGTGGTAAAGGTCTTTATTATGGTCTTGCAAAACACTTCGGTAAGTATTACATTGCTGCACGAAATAGTGACCCATCAAATACTAATAATTTTATTCCTCCAGATCAAGAAGAGGGTGATATTATTATTTTAGATAATAAGTTGAGAGCAGATGCAATAGTTCAACCAGAAAATTTCAAACTTCAAGATCTTCATGGTATTGGATTTTGGAAAGATAAACTTCTTTGCACATCAAGTTATGGTGATTATATTGCAGTATATGATGGGGAACTTTGGGATCGTTGGCAACCAATTCCTCCAAGAAAGAATTGCTCATATCGAGATAGTCATCATTTAAATACTGTGTATGCAACTGATGATAGGTTGTATATACTTGCTCACAACTGGGATAATGGAAGTTTTATTCTTGAGTTTGATGATATTGGAAACCCAGTTAGGCAAATTTATAATAACATGGGAATTCAATGCCATGACCTATGGAAATATAATGGTGAGATCTTTACTCTAAGTTCTAAAGAAGGATGTGTAAGGTCTACTGGTGGTTTTGTAAAGCAACTTGGTGGATGGGTTCGTGGATTTGCTCATGTAGATAATCACTTCTGGGTAGGAGTTTCTCCAACTGCAAAGAGGCACGATAGAGCATTTGGAGATGGAACTATTCGTAAGTATGATGAAGATTGGAATCTAGTTGATTCTTTGGTTTTGGAAGATGAGGGACAAGTCCTAGCAATTCTTGACATTGGTCGTAAAGCATCTAATCCACAACTGAGGATGCTGTCATGAGGGTTTATATTTGGGGACACAAATTGCATGAACATACTCATAGTTATATTCATGCATCATATTTCAAGGCATTTGAATACCTTGACCATGAAGTTTACTGGATTGATTCGAGGGATAATCTAAGTCAATATGATTTTAGTAATTCCGTATTCTTTACTGAAAACTCTGTAAAGAATGGAATGCCCTTGAGAAAAGATTGCAAATACATCACTCACCATATTGACACCAAGTATTTTACAGATGCTGGTGTTCCTTATGAAAATGTATTGAAGCTTGGAAACTATCTTCCTAAGTTTGAAGTTCATGAAAAGGTTGAAGATCTTGCATACTGGGACGAGAGTATTCGATGTTTATATCAAACATGGGGTACTGACTTATTACCTCATGAGATTGATGAGAATAATCCAGCAAAATTTAATAGGTCCAATAAATCTTTGAATTATGTTGGAATGTTTTATGAGCAAGGACCTTGGTGGGCACAAAATTTTGCCAACATTCTTGCAGAAAAGAATGGTGTTGAGTTTAAAGTCTTTACTCAGAATGCATCTTTTCTAGAGAACATGGAACTTATTAGGAGTTCTTTCTTATGCCCAGATTTTAGAAGTGATCACCACTTGCATACTGGATACATTCCGTGTAGAATATTCAAGAATATTAGTTATGGTAGAATAACAGGAACTAATTCACCATTTGTAAAACGTGCATTTGGTGATTATGTTTCATTTGGTGGAACACCAGATACTTTATACCATAATCTCTTACAATCTGATATGAATCAATCTATTAATATCAGAGAGGCAATGCTTTTTGTAAAAGAGAATCATACCTTTATTAACAGAGTAAATACTATTTTGAAATTCTTATGATTGGTTTTAATCACCTAGGTCAGCATGGAAGACTGGGAAACCAGATGTTTCAGTATGCAGCATTGCGAGGTATTGCTGCAAAGCATGGGTATGATTTTGCAATTCCCAATTCTAACTTTGTAGATGAATGGAAAGATCATCAACTATTTGAAACCTTCAAACTTCCTCATAATAAAAATCGTGGACAACAATTAAGTCCAAAATATTATCAGGAAAGGCAATTTCATTATGATGAAGAATATGTAAATAATTGTCCTGATGGTGTATGCCTTTTTGGATACTTCCAAACTGAAAAATATTTTAAGCATATTTCGGATAGTATTAGAGAAGACTTTGCATTCAAAGATCCTATTGTAGAAACTTGTCAGGGTTTTATTGAACAAACTAATAATCCTATTGCACTACATGTTCGTAGAACTGACTACGTTCAAAAGTCTAAAGATCATCCACCATGCAGTCTTGAATATTATGAAAAGGCACTAGAACATTTTGACAATGATCGAGATGTTATTATATTTTCTGATGATCCTGAGTGGTGTAAGCAGCAAGAATTATTTGAATCTGATAGGTTTATGATTGCTGAGGGTAATGACAATCGTTATGATATGTGTTTAATCTCCATGTGTAATGATTTTATTATTGCTAATAGTTCTTTCAGTTGGTGGGGTGCATGGTTAGCAAATCG
>Ga0129342_1001065_pt1 | contig 12194 bp, 18 predicted proteins | sample CPBDNA_5_FD_94426 | JGI IMG/M metagenome (GOLD analysis project Ga0129342, IMG submission 94426) | Freshwater to marine salinity gradient microbial communities from Chesapeake Bay, USA - CPBay_Sum_15_0.2_DNA | ecosystem: Environmental > Aquatic > Marine > Coastal | place: USA: Chesapeake Bay...
AAAGGTGCAATGCCCAAATTTGGCGAGGCAAATATGGCCGAGGTGCAAGGCCTACTTAATGCTGGATCTGCTGCTGTTTCAAGTGCAACAGGAAGTAGTACTCCATCCACTGCTACAGATGGTGCATTAAGTGGTTTCGTCGCAGCGGGTGCATACTTAGAAGTGCCTGATAGATTTCAACTAGAGTTTGTCCGATTAGATACAGACTCAGATACGATTTCTAAGTTACCACACTACAAATTCCAACCGTGTGTTTGTACAAACATTAGCATAAACTACACACCAGATGGTCAATATGTATCATTCAAAGATGCAATCTTAAATCTAGCAACAACTACAGGTAGCTCAGCACAAATCTTTGTCCCTGCAGTTGAAATTAGCCTTGACTTTGCAGAGACTAAGATTCTAACTCAAAACGATATCGAAGCAGGTTACTAATGTCAAACTATTTCTCATACTTCCCTAATGTATACGTTGGCGTAGAAGAAGCAAACGGAAAGTTTGGTTATAGATTGACCAAGAATATCTTTCGACGTGTTTACTTAGATGCAAAACTTGAAAAGTATATCACTGCTTTTGAAAGTTTCTATCTAACTGATGATATGCGTCCTGAGATGGTTGCAAATATTATGTATGGTCAACCCGAGTTAGATTGGTTGGTCCTTGTAACCAATAACATTACAGATCCATATACCCAATGGCCAAAGAGCACAAGTGATCTGAATGAATACATCAACAACAAATACGAAGATCCAGATCTTATTCACCATTGGGAAACAAACAAAATAGAATTACCTGATGGCACTATATTGCTTGAGGAAGGTATCGAAGTCAATGAATCCTACAGGGTTACTATGCCTGATGGAACTGTCAGAAGTAAGCAAGAATCAATCTTTCCAATAACTAATGCAGAATATGAAACCAATCTAAATGAGAAGAAAAGAGTCATCTCATTACCCTCTCCTGGTATTGTAGACATTATTGTAGAGAAGTTTAGAGACCTTGTACAATACTTACCACATCCAGAGATTGATCTTCATGGCAATAAGAAGTCTCCAAACTCTACCACTAGCAAATACTTTAACGATAAGAGTTACAAGACAGACAGAAGGACAAGTGCTCTTGGGCAGGCAGTTACATCATTTGATTATGGTCCTACCGTTGCTTCACTGTCTGCTTCAAGTGCAACTACCTCCACAACAGCAACAACATCGGGCACTTCAACCAGTGTAAGTATCGATGGAAATACTTCAAGTACTGGTGGATCTGGTGGATACTAAAAAACCCTAGAAACCAATTTTTTGGCGGGAAAATTTTCCTGCCATTTTGGTATTCTAGGGTCATTTTAGGTTAGGGGGGGGGGTCAGTGATGATGGTCCCTATATTTTCTATGGCATGGGACCATGACGGTTTCGTAGTAATATTCTACAAAGCGTCCTCTGTAATCACGGACTTCCCGATACTCTCTCTGCTCACACATAGGACGGGGACGTGGTGCATGATGATAGTGGTGGTGGTGATGGTCACTCTTGAAGGGTTCCCAAAACTCACCCCATGTGACTGCTTGAGCAGGAGAAGCAAACCCAACTAGCGCCACCGTAGAGGCGAGTAGTTTTGCTTTGAGAGCAGCACGACGCTTCTTTGCTTGGCGCAGCGCCTGAGGTTTCAGGGTGCGCTTTGCTTCTTTCTTAGAATGGTGTTGCCAGTTGGGTAGTTTCATCAGTCTTCCTCAGCGAGGCGAGCGAAATAGGACAGAGCGTCATCGTCGTCATCTACAGGAGAAGATGCGACTGCTTTCTCACGAAACTCAGAGACCTCACGACCCCATGATTCGGATGGCATGGGTTTTGCCACAACCTCTTCTTCCTCTTCATTGAAGACAGGAGCAGAGGGGCGAGGGGAAGTCTTACCGAGCACCAGATCGAGACGTGCTTTCAGTTGCTCATAGGTCTTGAAGTTTTTAGCATCCTCAAACTCAGAGAGGGAGTATGCTTGCTTCCAGATTGCTTCCAGTTTATCATCCGAGAAGTCACCAAGAGTACTAGGAGAAGCAAACTCAGACTTATCATAATTCCAGTAACCTTCGACCTTACGGATCTTCAGTTTGAAGTCAGCACCAGTCCAGAAGTTAAAGGGATCGATAGGAGTCTCGTCAGCAAATGCAGGTTGCATTGCTTCAGCAAGTTTGTCAAAGATCTTCTTACCAAACTTATAAAGGAATACACGACCCTCATTCTCAGGGTGTGCAGGATCACTCACGACATAGATGTTAGCGTAGTAGGATAGTTTACGCTTCTGAGCACGAGCGATCTCTTTATCAGAGTCGGATCCAGAATTCCAAAGAGTGCGATTCAATTCAGAAACGGGATCTTCCTTGCCCAGAGTGGTCAGGGAATTCTCGATGTACCACTGACCGCCAGGTCCTTTGAAGGCATGGGACCAGACCTTTGCCCAAGGCATGTCTTCGCCGTCAGGAGCAGGCAGGAAACGAATTACAGCGTAACCGTTGCCCGACTTGTCCATCTCAGGTTTCCACAGGCGCTCATCAGCGCCACTACCTGCCTGGGGTTGATTGATTTTTTCGATCTCTCGGGTCAACTTAGACAGACTGCTGCCTGCCGTTGCCGCTTTTTTGAGGGATGCGAATGACATAATCGTATTCTCCGTATTGTTAGTGTGTAGTTGTATTGGTGACTACCCTGTAAGGATAGCACACTATTTAGGATCGGTCAATCTCCTGTTGTGCCGCTTGTTCAAGTGTCCTCACCATGGCTTCCATGCAGTCAGTGAGATCCCTGTATCCAAAGGCATTGGACAAAGCATTGATCCTGGTCTTCATATCTGCTGCTTCAGGATCTTCATAGGCAGCAAGTGATAGACGGGTGTAGAAGGTCTTTTGTTTATCAATAAGACCCTTACATTCTTCGATGTGTTTTAATTTATCTTCCTTAGACATCATGGGCAATTGACTAGTTTTATTTGCAATCGCCTGATAGGTCTCAAAGATAGAATGTAGATCAGTTTGTACCTGATCGGAGTGGAAAAAATTACTCATAACTTTGCCTGTATTGCTTTTAAAGTTATCTTTTTGTACCTCTTGCAATCAATATTCAGGAAAGGTGAATACTTTTGAATCCTCATCGAGACCTCTTTCCATAAAGGGTCGGTGAGTATCTTATTCAAACGTGATATAAAACCAAGACAAGTTTCAAATACAACAAGAGTTTCTAATGATATATCGTTTGCTAGGTAGCGTTGAATGATGATGGGATGCTGCCCCTGTTTGGCAGCGAATAGTTTCTCAAACGCTGTTTCATATGGAGGATCGACATCATCAAGGAGAAGACTTACATCTTGCTCAAATTTATATGTAAAAGATTCCTGATGGATCTTCCACTGTTTATAATTTGTGTCAGAGAAATTACGAATGTAACCATTCTGATCAACAATAAAATTAGAGACAAAGTAATCGAGTGCTTCTGCCTCAGAATACTTCGTCCCTAATTTTTTAAAGAAGTAAACATCGTTACGTCCATGAAAAGATTTTTCACTGGCTCTCGTCTTGCCACGATACTTTACATAATCATATGTTTCTTTGTTGAAGTGATTTTTCAATGCGATATACATCTTATACACTTCAAACCCAGTCACAATGGCAAAACTCCTTTAGATGTTTTCTTAATAAAATTGAATCGTTGTGCTTCGTGTCGCAGTCTTTCCTTTAGAGGTTTAGATAGCAGTTTGGGTACAGTCTCCAACTCAATGTCGTTTTCTTGGCAGTAGGTTACCACTGCCTCAACATAGGTGATCAACCCATTGCTAGTCTTGACTAACTTCTCGATCTCCATAGAGAATCTAGATGCTGTCATAAACTTCTCCTCAGGATTATCCTTTGGCATTTGCAAACTCTTCGATGTAGGTTTTAAGTAATTGTAAATAGTCATCAAGATTGTACTTCTGAAACACCTGAGTAGACCCGTCTTCAACAGCGATAAGTGTGACAATTTTCTTTACCTCTATGCCTGTGCGCTCTAGAAACATTGCAGCGTAGGCAGTCTCTTGCACAAAATAGTGCTCGATATGCTCTTCGCTTTTCTCCTTAGTGGAGGTTTTAAAATCAACAACAGCAAGCTCACCATCGAATTCTGCAATGCAGTCAACGCGACCAGCGAGTCCAAGGTAATGTGAATAAAGAAAAGACTCTAGGCAGTGGATATTATTAATGCGGTTAAGGGTAGTCTTAGCGGACTGAAACATTCTAACAGACAATGGATTATTTTCCAAGTACTTGTCGATGTTTAGTGATCCTCTAATGTAGTCCTCGGTGATGGAATGGAATGCAGTCCCACGTTGAGTGGCGCGTGCTGTGATTTTGTTTGCCTCTTGCTCACCTATTTTGTTTCGCCAGTTGGCGAAGAATTGTGCGTTCTTGAACGATGTGATTGAGGTAACACTTGGATAGTATTTATCAGCACCAGGGATAGGATAAAACCTAACCCCGTCTTGTGTCACAGGTTCGACCTCAGGAACTTTGAGATCGACATCAACGAAATTAAACATTAGAAACCAAGATTGTATTTATTAATGAGATAGGATTTGACAAGTCCAGACCTTACGATATCTTCAATGCCAAACTCAATGCAAGAAAACTCTCTCATGTTTTGAAGGATCTTAATGAAGTCTGCAATACCAGTCTTCTCATTCTCCTTAACAAGATCTGATTGAGTAATGTCACCACAAAACATGATCTTAGAATCTTCACCGATACGGGTGATCATCGAATCGAGCTCATGGAAGTTGAGATTAGAGAACTCATCGACAATAACAATGGCATTGTCAAGAGTGACCCCACGGATAAAAGAAGTAGACCAGAAAGAAATAGTCTCTTGCGCTCGGAGGTTGTCATATAGCATGTCAAATGAATTATCATCAGGCATACTAAACATGTATCTTACCATGTTTTTGTATGGAATCTGATAAAGTGCCGACTTATCTTCATGATCTCCAGGAAGGAAACCAATCTCTCGGGTAGGCACAAGTGACCTTACGATATAGATTTTATCATAAGGAGTGTTTTCGTCAAGTACTTGTTGCAACGCAAGGTAGAGCGTGATGAATGTCTTACCAGTGCCTGCTGCTCCATGGAGCAAAAGGTTTTGTCCCATACCATACTGCTCAAACGCAGTTTCCTGGTTAGGGGTAAGAGGATTGATAGGCACCATGTAGGATTTATCAATCGGTTTCTTTCTCTTGATTTGCTTAGCAGACATACCTGGGGGGACGGGTGGACCACCGTTGTTACGCTTTCTTGCTCTTGCCATAGTTTAAGTAAATCGACTCAGGTTTGCACGGGGATGTGCTTTTTGTACTTTGGACATCACTTCTTTGAATCCGTCAGATTGTTTGGGAGCACCGTAAGCAACGCCGCCGACACCTTCCATCCAATCTCTTTCCCAGTCAGGATTTTCTCCCTTCCAAGTTTCGTATTCTTTCATGGTCATGGTGAGTTCTTGTTTCTCACCTGTAGTTTTATTTATTACGGGGTAAGTAGGCATTATTCTATGAGGATAGAGGGTTGATCATAACATTCTTGGTGACACTTACAATCTTCACACTTCCAATCAAGTGCCTCAGAGATGGTTGGAAACTGACAAATGAAGTGCTTCTTGCACAACTCAGCAATATCAATGTGCTCTTGCTGAGTACCATGACCAGTGCGAAGATCGATGTAATGCATCCATGACCGCACAGAACCAGTCATGTAGATCCTGGTGGGTGTACACATAGGAAGAATCATGCGAGCACATTCCTTAGCAACACCAGCATCTAGCATCTCCTTATAGATACGCATAGCATCATTGAAGTGATGCTGCATCAGGATCTCATACTTCTGTTTGATGAAAGGATCTAGATCATCAATAGACTTCTGACGATTGCTGTTGTCCTGTCTACGCAATGCAGGCAGAGGAATCTCATCACCAAGTAGAGACGAATCTGCATAGCGTTGGGAAAACTCTTGGAAAGTGAAGGACCTATGACGCAAAATCTGAGCTGCAATTGCTCTGGTAGTATTGATCTCCAGGGTCATGTGTGCCTGCTCAAAGATGCTCCAGTGCTGGTGTTGAATACAATACTTCAGCAGACCAGCAACCTTAGCATTCTCCTGGTTGGCAGGATTGCTAACGCGAGCAACATACCCAATAGTCTTTTCTGCATCGGGCGTAACTGAAACCAAACATACTTTAGTCATTCTTATTATTACCAAATAAAATACGAGAGATCAGGTAGAGTCCCATCGCTGACCAATAACTAAGGGTAGCAACTCCAAACATACCTGGCATTAACGCATTCCATAATACCATTAAAATGGCAGGTCTGACAAGGAATCCAGCAACAGTTTCAATAATCTTTGCACCTGCTTTTTTCTTTGCCTCTTCTTCAGCAGCAGCAGTCGCCGCGGCCAATTCTTCTGCTAGTTGCTGCTCGTCTGCTCGACGATCCAAATAAACAGTAGTCATTTTTTCTTTTCTTTCTTGGTCGGATCTTGCCATAATTTAGGGTTAACTCTACCTTCAGATTGTTTGAAAGAAAGTAAATTTTCTCGGTACAAATCCCAATAGTAATCAAAGATTTCTACTTTCTTGTTGCAAATTACTAGATCGTAAGTTTCTTTTCCATCTAAAAGATACGTTACCAAGTAACTAGTGCAAGGTAACGTTCTGTCATCAGCAGCAGACGGATCACAGTTGCGCTGAATCACTCGCATTAGGATCGACCCCCCCATTCAATCTGAGGGTATGCCTCAGCAATCACTGCCTTTGTAATTCTCTTATACTTATCGCCCAAGCGACCATCCTTACACAAGACTAGCAACTCTGCTTCAGACTCGTGCAGACCCTCTAGCAACTGTACAAACATGCTCTCCCTCTTCAGGGCAGGCAACTTATCTGCACCCCCCTTAAAGAAGCGATAGAGACCCTTGTACTCGTGCTCTAGACGGGTATGGTCTGTGCCTGCAGGGGCATCGTTTGGTGTGTAGGGAACATCACCTTCAGGTAAAACAGATATAAGACTATCATCAAAGTTGATAATCAACAGTTGACGTAGTGCTGTGCTGTTGTGTTTACGAAGCAAGTCAATTTTTTCTTGCTTCGTTTTAGCATTACTAACTTTTCTTAGCACTTCAGAAAGCAGTAAACGATTGCTACTGTTAGTTGTTGTAGGCATAATTAATCTCCTTAATCATTCTTCATCTTCATCATCTTCATCATAGAAGTCATTCCAATACTGAGTATCGGGTCTGATGTATATTAACTCATCTTGTAGGATGTTGCCATCATCATCCAGCATTTCTGGATGTGTTACTGCTTTAGCATAAGCAGCATTCTCAATGTAGTCTTCAACATAACCCTTGGCTAACCAAGAAACTGTGATCCCTAAAATGAAAGCACCGATCGTGATCAGAACTACTAATGCGATTAACATGGTTTCCCTCCCATTGAATTTAATTTACTGGAAACCAACCTCCTATGTAACTAATGTTGCATAATTATTTAGTAATGCTCACAAAAGGTTATTCTCCCTGAGATACTTAACAGTATCTGTGCAACCTCCCAACTTAGTTTGATTCAAGAGGACTTGAGGAAATGTAGATCCATTTCCAAACTTATTATAGAATGCAGTGCGATCAAAGTCACGATCTAGCAGGTATTCTTTATACTTTAATTTCTTTCCTTCCAAGACCTGTTTAATTTTGGTGCAGTAAGGGCAACCAGATCTTGTGTAGACTTCAAAATTCATAAGACCTCCGATGAAAAAGGGACTCCGAAGAGTCCCATGGGTGTTCCGACTATGTAGAGACCGCACGAAAGGTCTCAAACATATTTATCAGAAGCTGTACTTCAGACCAGCTTTGGTGCCGTAGCTACGGTCAACACCACGCACGCCGCTGCCAACGAAGCTAACTTCGCCGTAAGCAGAGAGACTATCGGTCAGACCCACGCCCAGACCTGCCTTACCCGAAGGCACCCAGTCAGCGTCACCACCATCGGGGAGTTTGACGGTAGCGCCACCTTGGACATACCAGGAAGCAGACTCGCCCAGAGCACCTTCATAACCGACATGGTTGTCGATAGCAGTGCCACCATAGTTAGAGCCACTCCAACCAGAGTTAGCTTCGACATTCACATAAGGACCTGCCATTGCAGCGCCAGCGAAAAGGGGAGCAGCAGCAAGAGCTGCAAGAGTAGTTTTGATCATTGAAAATTCCTCGTAGATTTACTTGCGGAGTGATTACCCGCAGATGTAGGAGAGACTCGACGTGTCTCTCGCTTCGGAAGTATTATACCACAGATTTGGCGCGAGTAGTTGAGGCACCCTGTCTGTTGTAAATCTTCACAATTTATTTATAAGGATTGATTACCATCCTTAATGGCTTCATAAAACTTATGAGCCTCTGCCAACAGATCCTTTGCTTGCTCTTCTGTAATGACTTTCTTTTCTACTTTTTTCAAAATAGATTTAGTTGCTTCCAAGTACTTACGGTAAGCAACCAACATGACTTGTGCTTGACGTTTTTGTTTTTCTGCCATTTGCTCAGTTACTGGAAAATCAATAAGAAAATCATCATCGTGTAATGATTCCCAATAGAAATTTGAATCACCGATCTTATCTCTTACTGATTCAGGTAGATCTTTGGGGTCAATGTATGGGAGATTCATTGCGACTCATTACCTTGAGGTACTGTTGTGTATCTATAACCCGATGCCATTCGTGTATGCCAGTATAAATTACTGGATCCAGATTGACTTAAGTCGGCACTTGTCCTGATAACTTCACCATTGGAATAAGTAAGTTTCCAGGCACCTCCTCCAGGATTACCAGACCATCCATTGTCACCATTGGCACTAGTATCATTCATAACACGCATGTTTAAAATGTAATTACCAGCAGTAACATTTGGAATGGTAACTGTATCTATTTGGTTTAATGTAGCAAGATTAATATACTGTGTACCATTAAACGTAATTTGAATTCTATTATCAGCTGACGCTTGTAGGGTAAGACTATCATCTCTTGTTACAGAAATATTATAGTTGAGCTCCTGCCAGGTGTCAAGAGGACCTGGGTCTGTTGAGCTAGTCCAGACCCCATACTGTTGCAGTAAAGAATCAAACCAGGGTGAGAAGCATCTAACCCAAGGCAAACTTTCTGCTGTTGTGCAAGGTGCGTCCTTACAGATCTTGATATACCACCCACCAGGATTTTTATTCCAAACATAAGAATCTGGATGGATATTTGTGCAGTCATATTCATCCGATGGTACTTGTATTTCAACCTTGTATATCCCATACATATCACCGCCGTTTGGATATCTAGACGTGAAGGTTGCATCAGAGAGTCCATTGTATCCAGTCATATATTCTGGAGATCCAGTGATCTCCTGTCGGAAGTAAACCGTCTGCCCTGCCTGTCTGTAAGCAGCAGGTATAGTAATATTATATGGATACCAAACCCCATACTGATCTGCGTATTGTGCTCTACTCAAACCAGAAAACTCTTTGGATACTCCTGGTTTGACCCAAGAAGCATTATCAAAACTAAATTCCAAAGACTCTTCATATTGGTTAGGAATTTCTCCACCATTATAATCACTACCACCACATACATGCAAAGTAAGTTGAGTAGCATCAGTAAGATTTAAATCAAATTGACACGTCCTAAGTGTAACCAATGGTTGATTAACACCCTCTTCATCAATGACACCGAAACTCAGATACTTTCCAGTAGGACTATCACTGGGCACATCCAATCCAGCAACCTCATTTCCATCAGATCCACCATTGTTTGTCCATCCAGGTTGATTCTGTGTCCTGATAAAAACTGCATTACTACTTTGGAAGTTTGTATACCACTCATCGAGGATAACCTGCCCAACTCTAAAGGGGGGTGTTTCAAATGGATACCCTGAGATTGATAGTAAGTCACCTTCCTCATACCCACTGCCAGCATCTACAATTTCATTGATTCTAATTCTAGTGCATAGGTTTCCAGCACCAGTACCAATCTGAGGAGCAAGAGTTAGATTCAAAACTAAACCGCTGCCGCTGCCTCCAGTCATATTGAAGTCCTCAGTTACAGGATCATCGTTTTTATTTTCCCACCAATCTAATGTGTCACTAGAGAAGTTGTGATATGCGTATGTATCTGGAGCAATAAAATAATATCCAGAAGTTATCTCACTGCTAGTTGTAGAAAAATTATTATATGATGCTAGTTGAGTAACAGATCCAGTGTTGGTTGATGATGACGTGCCAAAATAAAATGTCTTAGTAATAATTGGTGAGATACTTGCATTAGTGCAGTTGACTACAATCTCATGCTCACCTGCTGTAATTACTCTAGATGTTCTTGCTGGTCCGATTGCTTGATCAAACACAGCAGGGTTTAAAATATTTGGAGTAGTTGCTGTTAGGAATGGATTTACTTCATTATCAAAATACAATTCACCTACGTCATCTGCACCAAATTCAAAATGATATGTTGCTGTTTCTGCAAAGTCAATTGTATATGTTACTGACTGCTCCTCACAGGGAAGAGTACATTCTGCAGCATTAACCCACACACCATACCTATCCCCTTGCTCACTCCACAGAGTTGTGCCGTAACCTTCTTCAGCATCTACTGTTACAATCCTAAGTTGTGCATTGCAATCATCACCATCACCATCATACAAGCACAATCTCTTTCCGCCATCCTGCACATTAATGGGATTGTTTGCTGAGTTTAATCCTGTATATGTGATCGCGTAAGTGCCAGGGGTGATATCTAATAACTCTGTTTGACTTCCATCAGTGCCAGATTGTGTAAATGTAATAGTGCCATATCCATTTGTCAATTCAATTGTACTTACAGCAGTGCCGTTAGTGGATGGATTATCATCCCATTCAAATTCAAATGTAGCAACACCAACACCAGTGCCAGTAACTACCAATGCTCGTCCATCATCAGAAAAATTTGCTACTAATGTCTTTCCACCAGAAGCAGCAGCACCACCACTAACTTCATAGGTTACAGGAAGAGATCCAGCAATAGCATACCTAGTTACTGTAACTCCACTAGGAAGGGTGAAGGTAACAGGTCTGATGTTAATATCAGGATCAAAAGGTCGGCAAGCATTACGATCTGGAGAAGGTGCTGGAGCTGGTTCAGGAATTTGTAGATCGAGATATGAATTTCTTTGCCAGTTAAGACATATACCATCAACTAAAATGCAACGACTATCATACTGCTCTGCGGTGGCATAGTCGCTGGTATCTACCAAGCAATCATAGTATTCTACTGTGCCATCATCTCTAATTCTTTCTCTACAATTAATTCTTGGCGATGGCTCAGGCCATCCAGATCCCTCTGGGGGCCATACACGCACCCTATCATCGGGCACACATACACCATTGACGCAAATGTATCCTGGGGGGCAGTCAGCATCAACTGTACATCCTACTGCACCATCCAGGACTACATCAGGAAGAGCATAAATCGGTGCTAAGGAATCACAAACAGGTCCAAAGTCACCATAAGGTCTATATTGGTTTAACGGTTGAGGGGGATCATACCCATCAATAATAGACATCTATCATTTCAGTTTCTTGCCATCATTATTTAGATATCCATTCTCAACTAACCACTTACGAGTGAGAGGAGTGGGTTTATAATCAGTCCACATTGTACCTGCAGCACATGACTGCAATGCTTTCATTGTCATACCTTCAGTCTTACCTGCCCAGGTTGCTTCTGCTTCCCAAGGAATACTACTAGGAATATCTTTGTAACTCTTCTCTGCAATATCACGCCACAACTGGGGCACAGATTCTTCGGGGTAAATGATTGCAATCAAACTATTCTTAATGCTTCCTGCCATACAGTCCTGTGCAGCGTGCCATCCTTCATGACGCATAACACTCATGAGTGTGGTGTAACGCTTCACAAGCGTGGCATTGAGGTAGAAGTTATTGCTGACTGTGTGATAGACACCACGATGACCAGGAGGAAAATACTTTTCGGGTGCAATGAATACTTTAACACCAACTGTCTCCAATGCTTTCATCATGGCATTGAATTCTGTGCGGACTGGCTCCATCATGCCATACTTCTTATAATACTTACCAATGTCACTGGCAGTTTTAATTTCTACA
>Ga0129342_1001068_pt1 | contig 12173 bp, 7 predicted proteins | sample CPBDNA_5_FD_94426 | JGI IMG/M metagenome (GOLD analysis project Ga0129342, IMG submission 94426) | Freshwater to marine salinity gradient microbial communities from Chesapeake Bay, USA - CPBay_Sum_15_0.2_DNA | ecosystem: Environmental > Aquatic > Marine > Coastal | place: USA: Chesapeake Bay...
AGCAATAACCCAAAATATCAGTATTTACCCAAATCCTGTGAAAAAAGAACTGTTTATTGGCGCGGATGTTAAAATCCAACACATAACCCTTTACGACCTGAATGGAAAAATAGTAAAATCATTAAATGGCAATAAAAAAGCAATTGACATTTCTTTTCTAAAAAATGGAATATATTTTATAGAATTCGTCACAAAAAATCAACTAATTTGTTATCGTAAGATAGTTAAACAATAACCAAATCAACAAACTCCCATGAGAAGGACATTATTTTTACTATTGATGTTGTGCACACTTACAAATCATGCGCAAAACAATAAACCTCTTAACATTGTATTCATTGCGGTTGATGATTTAAAACCTACTATTCGCAGTTTTGGTGATAATATTGCCATTACACCCAATATGGATTTGTTGGCCAGAAAATCAAGTGTGTTTCTTAATGCGCATACCCAACAAGCTATTTGTAGTCCATCTCGAATTAGCTTACTTACAGGCTTACGACCAGACAAAACACAAGTCTATGATTTGAAAACGAGAATGCGTGATAAACTGCCTAATGTAGTTACCCTGCCTCAACATTTTAAAGAGATGGGATACTTGACCGCAGGTGTTGGTAAAATATTTGATCCGCGCGGGGTTGACCAAAAAGCAGATGCCCCTTCCTGGTCACTACCTTTTAAGAAGTCACATCAACTTAGTTATCCAGAGGAATGGGGTTCACCCGTGTTGGGATTTTACCAAAACGAAAATATAAAAACTAAAATTCGTTCATATCTCAAAGAGAATAATATTAAAAGTAGCCAAGCAGCTAAGGCACTTAAAGGGAAGTACAAACCACCTGTTTCTTGGAGTAATGCACCAGATGAAGCTTATGTTGATGGGGCCATTGCTACACATGCAGTTAGTATGATAGACGAGCTATCTAAAAACAATACTCCCTTTTTTCTTGCAGTTGGATTTAAACGTCCACATTTACCCTTTTCTGCTCCAAAGAAATACTGGGATTTTTACAAAAAAGAACGTATGCCATTGGCTAAATTTAGAGCCCGCGCTAAAAACACAGGTGAATTGGCATATCACACCTCAGGAGAGCTGCGATCTTATGTTGAAGAGGGCAGAGATTATAAAACAGATGCCAACAATCAATTAGTTTTAGACGACGATTTTCAGCGTGACCTTATCCATGGTTATTATGCTTGTGTGTCATTTATCGATTTCCAAATTGGAAAAATTATAAATAAGCTCAAAACAGAAGGGCTAATGGACAATACAATAATTATCGTTTGGGGAGACCATGGCTTTCATTTAGGAGACCACAGCTTATGGAACAAGCACTCAAATTTTGAGCAAGCTACAAGATCGCCATTAATCATATATAACCCCAAAACCAAAAAAGCTCAAAAAATTATGTCGCCTACCGAGTTTGTGGATATTTTCCCCACACTTGTAGACATGGCTCAAATAGCACCGGTATCAAATCTAGACGGCACCTCTTTGGTTCCCCTTATGAACGGACAGCAGCAAACTGTTAAAGATTTTGCAGTTAGCCAATATCCAAGAAATCAAAAAATGGGATACAGTTTTCGCACAGCAAATTATAGATACACTCTTTGGATAGATAAAAGTAAGATTGGTCAAAAAATTAGTGAGGAAGATATTGAGCAAGAAGAGTTGTTTGACTACAGTACTGATCCGCTCGAAACTGAAAATTACATTGGTAAAAATGGTTACGATGCCATTTATGTGGAACTTAAAAGAAAAGCGTTAGCTTTTTTATCTCCAGCTACTTATCCAAAGTCAAAACCACTAACCAAAATGAGTAGTGACGGGATTAAAGATTTATTAGTTAATAACGGCTATGATACCAATCAAGTTTATATTGGTGCAACACTAAATCACCGACAACTCAACACGAAAGTTTCTAAATTATTTTTAGAGGAGTTTACCTATTCAACTCCAGAGAACTGTGCAAAGCAAGCGCAAATTCATCCAAAGCCAGGTGTGTGGGATTGGCGCTTAATTGATGACTATTTAGACTTTGCAGATAAGCACAATATAACACTTCGAATACATGGGCCAATCAGTCCTCAAGCCTCGCACTGGGCAAAGGCAGATAATCGAACTAAAAAAGAATTAGAAGAGAACATGGTGGAGTATTTTACTGCGCTTTGCAAACGTATGAATGATGAACCCTCTGTAAAGTGGATGGATGTTGTGAATGAAACCATTACCCCAGAAGGAAATTGGTTTGAAGAGAAACCTGGAGTTACCTTATGGGAAAATCCTTGGGAGCAAATAGGAAGAGATGAAAATGACGTGCCATTATATATCACAACTGCCTTTGAAATTGCCAATAAGTATGCTACTAAAAAGAGCTTAGTGTTTAATCAACACGGGGGTATGGAACCTAAAATGTGGGAAAAAGTAAAAGAAACCATTTTATACCTAAAAAAGAAAGGATTCAGGGTTGATGGTTTAGGTTGGCAAGCGCATTTACGAAGTGATAAGCCTCTTGCACTTGATAAAGAACAATTGAACTATTTCTCCTCCCTAATCGATTGGGCGCATCAAAACGGATTAGATTTTCACGTTACAGAAATTGATTACAAGATTTGGGATTCGAATACAAGTCAAACCGCTCTAAAGGAACAAGCAGATGCATATGCCAATGTTCTAAAAGTTCTCTTATCCAAAAGAAATCAAGGGGTTGTTACCTACAACACATGGGGAATGGTAGATGGCTTAAAAGGAAAGCATCATGACATGTACCGCTTTATCTTTGATCAAAACCTCAATCCAAAACCTGCCTATTTTGCATTGAGAGATGCCATTATTAATCCTAATAACAATCTGAAATTAAAATAATTTATGAGAATAAGATTGTTCATTTTATTGATAAGTATTTCCATGATGGGTCAGAATAGGAATCCATTATATTTAGACTCAAGTGCCGATGTTGAAGACAGATTATCCGACCTAATGTCGCGGATGACTCTTGAAGATAAAGTAGCTCAAATGTGTCAATATGTTGGGTTAGAACACATGAAAAAGGCAGAAAAATCTTTAAGTCCTGAAGAATTATTAGGAAATGATGCCCTTGGATTTTACGAAAATTTGCATAGCTCTCAAGTAGCTGAAATGGTAACAGAGGGTAAAATAGGATCATTCTTACACGTTCTTACTGCTACTGAATCAAACTATCTTCAGTCGTTGGCAGAAAAATCTAAATTAAAAATTCCTCTTTTAATAGGTATTGACGCCATACATGGAAATGCACTCGTCTCTGGTACTACCGTATATCCGACACCTATAAATATGGCAGCAACTTTTGATAACTATTTTCCATATCAAATTGCCAAAGAAACCGCTATTGAAATGCGTGCTACAGGTTCACATTGGTCTTTTACCCCAAACATAGATGTTATGCGAGATCCAAGGTGGGGACGAGTTGGAGAAACTTTTGGAGAAGATCCTTATCTAGTAGGAGAAATGGGGGTTGCCATGATAAATGGCTTCCAACAAAATGATTATACGGGCACAAAAAAAGTAATTGCATGTGCTAAACATATGATTGCAGGCGGAGAACCCATTAACGGATTAAATGCGTCCCCTATGGATGTTTCAGAGCGTACCTTGTATGAAATTCATTTACCCCCTTACAAAAAAGCTATTGAAGCTGGAGTTTATTCCATTATGGCAGCACATAATGAGCTCAACGGAATCCCATGCCATATGCATAAAGAGCTTATGACAGATCTTATGCGTAATCAATGGAATTTTGATGGTTTTTATGTGAGTGATTGGATGGATATTGAACGTATTGAAAAACTCCACTATGTTGCTGAAAACTTTAAACAAGCTACTTTTTTATCTGTTGATGCCGGAATGGATATGCATATGCATGGGCCACATTTTTTGGAAAATGTAATTGAATTAGTAAACGAAGGCCGATTGTCAATAGAACGTGTTAATGAGGCATGTGAAAAGATTCTGCGGGCTAAGTTTAAACTGGGACTTTTTGAACACCGATATGTAGATGAATCTGATATTAAGAACCAGATTTTCACTCCTGGACATCAAAAAACAGCCCTAAATGCGGCACGGCAATCCATTACGCTTCTAAAAAATCACAATGATATTTTACCACTAAAAAAAGCGAACAAAACAATTTTTATAACTGGTCCAAACGCTAATAACGCCACCACATTAGGTGATTGGCACGCTGAACAGCCCCAAGAGAATACCATAACAATTTATGAAGGGGTTGCTGAACTTGCTTCTAAATATGGCTATAAAACAGAATTTTTTGACTCTGGTCAAAACCTTAGAAATATAAAAAATGTGCAAATTCAACAAGCTGCCCAACAAGCTGCAAAGGCAGACTATGCTATTGTTGTTGTTGGTGAAAACTCAATGCGCTACAAATGGAATCAAAAAACTGCAGGCGAAAACATGGCACGTGCCGATTTAAAACTTCCGGGTAAACAGTTAGAACTTGTACAAGCCATTTACAAAACCAAAACTCCCGTCATTGTTGTATTAGTAAATGGACGTCCTATTGCAGAGCCTTGGATGCAAGAAAATATTCCTGCTATTATTGAAACTTGGGAACCTGGAAGTTTTGGTGGCCAAGCCCTTGCGGAAATATTATTTGGCGAGGTAAACCCTAGTGGTAAACTCCCGCTTACAGTTCCAAGAAGCGTGGGTCAATTACAAATGGTTTACAATCACAAACCATCACAGTATTTTCACAAATATGCATTTGAAAAAACAACACCATTATATCCTTTTGGATTTGGTTTGAGTTATACAAGTTTTACAATATCAACTCCAAAACCTTCTAAATATACATGGGACGGAAAGGATTCATTAGAAGTATCGGCAATGGTTACAAATACTGGAAAACTAGATGGAATGGAAACTGTACAGCTTTACATTAGAGATATGTATAGCAGCGTGACTCGTCCAGTACTAGAACTTAAAGGTTATCAAAAAATTTATTTAAAATCAGGTGAGTCAAAAAAAATAACTTTTGCCTTATCGGCTCAAGACCTTGCCTATTATAACATAAATATGGACTATATGGTGGAGGAAGGTGCTTTCTCTATTTATGTTGGAAATTCCTCCGATAAAAAAGACTTAAAACATACACAAATTAACCTAACACAAAATATCTATTTTAATGAAAAATAATGTAATAAAATACTTCATACTATTGTTTTTTGGAACTTTAGTTGTGGCACAAGAAAACCAGCCTAAAAATATTCTTTTCATCATAGTTGATGATCTTAGGCCAGTATTACCAACTTATGGAGTAAGTCAGGTTGTTGCTCCCAATGTGACAGCCTTAGCTAATGATGCAGTTCAGTTTAATAATGCTTTTGTGAATATTCCCACATGCGGTGCCTCACGTGCTAGCATATTGACAGGAATACGTCCAACCAGAGAATATTTTAAGAAATTCACTGCATCAATAAGTAATGATATGCCTGACGCAATCACATTCCCAGGATTGCTAAAATCTAACGGATATACCACTATTAGCAATGGTAAGGTATCACACAACATTAATGATATGAAGCATACGTGGTCTGAGATATGGAGGCCAAAAGGACGTTTTAACGATCAAGATTATGTTGATGAAGAAACCAGTGAAATATTGCAAGCAGAGGGGTTGCCGGGAGTTTATCCATTTGAAAGATTGGATGTTGATGATGCAGCCTATAAAGATGGAAAAATAGCAAACAAAGCTGTTAAGGATTTGAAAAAACTAAAAAACTCCGGAGCTCCTTTTCTGCTAGCTGTGGGGTTTTTAAAACCGCATTTACCTTTTAATGCTCCCAAAAAATATTGGGATTATTACAATTTTGAAGATATTAAATTGCCTCCCAATAATACATTCCCAACCAATGGACCACGTTCTGCTGGTAACTGGTACGAATTAGTGAAATACAAAGGCATTCCAAAAGATGTTGAAGGAGCGGCTCGAAATGGGGCGTTACATACTCTAGATCAAGATTTTGCAAAAAAATTAATTCAAGGTTATTATGCTTGCGTAAGTTATACTGATGCTCAAATTGGTAAAGTACTTAAGGCATTAGATGATTTGGGAATGCGTGATGAAACTATTGTTATTTTCACAAGCGATCATGGTTTTAGCCTAATGGAGCATAATCGCTGGTCTAAACATAATCTATTTAGCGTTGAAAATAGAGTGCCCCTTATGATACGTGTTCCTGGACTGACAGAAAAAGCACAATCCATGAGTTATGTAGAGTTAATTGATTTGTATCCAACAATAAGCGAGCTATTGGGTTTAGAAACACCCAAAGATGTTGAGGGAACCTCTTTAGTTAAAAACTTAAAAGACCCGAGTATTATATCGAAATCTGTTAGTTACTCGAGAATTTGGAACGGTGATATGGTATCATCCCCTGACTTTTTATATGCAGAATGGACCAGTGAAGAAACTGGAAACGTGTATGACAACATGCTATATGATTTAAAAAAAGACTCCCTGGAAATGAATAACTTGGCTGATGAGCCGAAATACAGAAAATTAATAGATAGTCTAAGTCAAAACATTAAATCAAAATCTATTTTTTAAATGAAAAAAACACTTCTTTTTGTTGGTTTTTGTGTTGCACTGCTCACGTATGCTCAGCCAAAAAAACCTAACATTGTTTTTATTATGTCAGATGACCACGCAGTAAGTGCTGTGAGTGCCTATCAAGACTGGCTTGCTGAGCTCGCACCAACACCAAATATTGACCGTATTGCTAAAGAAGGAATGCTTATGCATGCAACATATAATACCAACAGTATTTGTGGGCCCAGCCGCGCGGCTATTCTGACAGGAAAATACAGTCACATTAATGGTTTTTTTAAAAATGAAAAAGGAGGCGATTTTGATGCCTCTCAACAGACGTTCCCTAAATTACTTCAAAAAGCTGGTTACCAAACAGCTGTAATAGGAAAATGGCATTTGGGTACAGCCCCAACTGGATTTGATTATTCTAAAGTCATGGTAAACCATGGAGGACAGGGAACCTATTTTAACACTGTATTCGTAGAAAATGGTAAAGACACCATTGTTGAAACAGAACGACACTCAACAGCTCAAGTTGCACATGATGCCCTGAAATGGTTGACAAATAAGCGAGACAAAAGCAAGCCTTTTATGCTCATGTATCAATTTAAGGCGCCTCATCGTCCATGGACACCAAACCCAAAGTTTAATGACATATATAATGAAGATTTTCCACACCATGAAACATTTAATGACGATTATAAGGGTCGACTTGCTGCTTCACAAAATATGTTAGAGATTGAAAACCACATGAATCGCAAAGACCTCAAAGTGCCACCGCCTACTAACCTTAAACCTTGGCAAGTAGGAGAATATTATCGTTATGGAAATAATGGTGAGTTTTGGACTCCAAATGACTCGTTACAAGGCGCAGCACTTAAAAACTGGAAGTATCAGCGCTACATTAAAGATTACCTACGGTGTGTTGCTGGAGTTGATGAAGCTGTTGGCCAAATGCTTGATTTTTTAGAAGAAAATAATTTAGATAAGAATACCATTGTAATTTACACTTCAGATCAGGGCTTTTATTTAGGAGAGCATGGCTGGTTTGATAAGCGATGGATGTATGAGCCCTCGTTTCGCATGCCCTTTATGATAAAATATCCTAATAAAATAAAAGCAGGCACCCACAATAAAGAGTTGTTGTTAAATATAGATTTCGCTCCCACTTTACTTGATTTGGCAGGTGTAAATATCCCCCACGACATACAAGGAGAGAGTTTTAAACCACAACTTTTTGGAGATAACTACCAAGGTAGAGACGCCGTGTATTATCATTATTACGAGTATCCTTTTTGGCATAAAGTACAACCACATTATGGAGTAAGTACTGGCAAATTTAAGCTGATTCATTATTATTACGACATGGATGAATGGGAGCTATTCGATTTAGAGCATGACAAGAATGAAATAGATAATTTGTATGGCAAATGTGGATACGAAGAAATTACAACGGCTTTAAAACAAAAAATAAAAGCACTTCAAGTTCAATATAAAGACGATATGTCATTAGAGGAAATGCGAGCTATGACTGACATGGTTGTTGAACGAGTTTATAGTGAAAACAAAGAATAGCATAAAATGTATCTTTTTAAAAACTGTTGTGTTATAGTTTGCATATCCTTTTCACTTCTTGCCTTTGGTCAATATGAAAAAAAGACAAAGGTGTTTTTATTTGCTGGACAATCTAATATGGATGGCCGCGGTGATGCTTCAAAACTTACAAACAAAGAAAAAGAGTGGTTAGAAAAAGCGAGTCAAAAAATAAACTTTATTTACAAAGGAACCGTAGGTGAAGGAAATGCTATTAAATACAATGGAAAATTGAATTTCACAGATCCTTGGGAGTTTGTGAAAAAAAAATTTAGTATAGAAAAATGCTTTGGACCCGAACTATTTTTTGGCATTGAGCTTGCTAAAAATTATCCAAACCAAAATTATTTGTTTATAAAAAGATCGCAAGGCGGAACTTCTCTATACGGTGCTTGGAATCCCTTATGGACTAATGAAAAAGCTGCTTTTTTCAACGAACAAAAGAAGCCAAAATTATATAAAGATTTTATTAAACTAATTGATGACGAGTTGTCCAAACTTGACCCCAATAGCTATGAGATTGTGGGAATGCTATGGGTACAAGGCGAAACAGACAGTAACACCCAAAATGGATTAAAAGCTGCTAATTCTTATGCTGAAAATTTGGAGTTATTAATCCATTCAATTAGGACATATTACAACTTACCTAATTTACCTTTTTTAGCTTTGGGTGTTGGAAACGATAAAGTTATAAAGGCAATAAAAAGTGTAAGCGACAAAACACCAAATGTTACATTTGTGGAAAGAAGTAAAAACCCGAAAAATTATAATTACACGCCAATCTATACGCATCAATGGCAAGGGAAAAATGTAGGGCATTATAATTATGAAGGGATGAAAAAAATTGGACAATTATTTTACAACAGTTATTCTGAGAACTATTTAAAGTTATTAATTGAATGAAAAAAAATCTTTCAACATTATTATTTTTTTTAACGTTTTTCTTTTTCTCATGCTCCGAGAAAAAAAAGCCAAACATCATATGGTTGGTTTGTGAAGATCAATCTCAGATTTTCTTTCCAATGTATGGGGATAATACAGTTGATCTTCCTAATTTAAAAGCTCTTGCTGAAGATAGTGTTGTGTTTGAAAATATGCATGCTACTACTCCTGTTTGTTCACCTGCTCGTAGTGCAATTATTACAGGGATGTATCCAACCACACTGGGAACTCACAATATGAGAGCTTATAATGAAGGCAGAGCAACAAATCAACCACAACTTAATATCCCTAGTTATTCTCCTTCTTTTCCTGACCATATTAAACCATTCACAACATACCTAAGGAATCAAGGCTATTTTTGTATTAACAATAACAAAGAAGACTATAACTTTAAAATTAGTAAAGATGCTTGGAATCAGAGTTGTAGTTATTGTAGTGGGACAATGAAGGAAAATATTCATTGGCGAAACCGTTTGCCAAATCAACCCTTTTTTGCTGTCTTTAATTTTCAAATTACGCATGAGGCGCAAATATGGAAACAAAGTGAAAACAAATTATATGTAGATCCGAATCAACTTAATGTTCCAAAATTTTTCCCTGATAATGATATTATTAGAAAAGATTTAGCTGTAAATTACAGTAACCTTGTGCGAATGGATAATGAACTAGGGCTTCGAATTCAGGAACTAAAAGATAAAGGGCTATATGAAGATGCTTATATTTTCTTTTATAGTGATCATGGAGGGCCGTTCCCAAGATTTAAAAGGGCTATTTATGATACTGGTGTCAAAGTTCCATTTATGGTTAAGTACCCAAAATCGAAGTGGGCTAAAACTCGTGTGGATGAGCTATTAAGCTTTGTTGATCTTGCACCAACAGTTCTTGATATCGCTGGAATCGAAATCCCAAACCACCTTCAAGGGTTTTCCTTTTTGGATTTTTATAAGTTTAATCGCAACTATCTTATAACTGCATCTGATCGTTTTGATGAAGAGGTTGATAGAATACGATCTATAAAAACAAAAAAATTTAAATTGATAAAAAACTTCTATCTGGAAAAGGCTCACGCGCTCCCTGTTCGCTACAGAGAAAACATGCCCCTAATGAAAGAACTGAATAAACAATTCATGGAGAATACTTTAAATAATGATCAAATAAAGTGGTTTCAAAGCCCAAAACAAGAATTTGAGCTATACGATTTGGAAAAAGACCCAAATGAGCTCGAAAATCTCTCGGGAATACCTGAATACTCCTCAGTAGTTGATGCTTTAAATCAAGAACTAGATAAATGGATTATAGACACGAATGACTTAGGAGAATTTCCAGAATCATTTACTATTAACAATTCAAAGATTGATTAAATTAGTATGTTGGTTGTTTTAAAAATAAAGGGGTAGCACCTCAATGATATTAGTTGTTTTTATTTCTGGGATTGTTTTTTAGCATCATGACAAATAAATAGCTGTATAATTTCAAGTAATTGATCATTGTCTTTAAACTTAACCTGAAAACTTGTCTCAAGGTTTTTAAGAATAATCTTGAACGGTTACTTGTACTGATCAAGGTCTAACACATAAAAAAGTCAAGATTTATCTTGTTCCATTTCAGATTTCCAATTATTCAAATCGTTCAAAAGTGCTGATCGTAATTTTGGTTTTTCATTGGATAGATTATGTCTTTCATAAGGGTCTTTTTCCAAATTATAGAGCTCTATCTTATTGGATTCAAACCAATGAATGAGCTTGTACTTACCTTTTCGTATTGCAGATGATTTTGTGTCTCCGGTACTTTTTGGTCTTGCTTTTTCAGAATGCCAGTAAACCGTTCGGTTTTGCCATTTCTTTTTAGAATAAAGCAATGGAAGCATGCTTTTTCCGTCCACATCTGAGTCTATATTGACAGTTACATCCAATAGTGTTGGAAAAATATCCATGAGCGTTACAATAGAAGCATTCTCAATTCTTGGTTTAAATTTATTTTGCCATTTAATAAATAAGGGAACTTTTATCCCTCCATCATATAACCACCCTTTTCCAGCGCGTAACGGAAAATTTGAGGTAGCTAACTGCCTTTTGTTATAGCCGTCATTAGATAATCCTCCATGGTCGGAAGAAAAAACGATTATTGTGTTTTCCAAGACTCCACTAGATTCTAAATGAGCTAAAAGTTTACCAATGTTGTAGTCCAAGTTTTCTACCATAGCGGCATAAGCGGGATTATCCTGACGCATTTTTGTACGTCCTGTACCTTCTTCAATATATTCGGGTTGATTCCCAAAATCAGTAGCCTCTATTTCTTTAAGGTTACGCTCTATGTCGTTAGGTTTTGCTTCAATTGGTTGATGAACAGCATAATATGAAAGCATAAGCATAAATGGTTTCAATGAATCATACTCCTTTAAGTAATTAATTGCTTGATTTGTCATGACATCAGTCAGATAATCACCTTCAGTGCTTACCTCATCAACATCTGGAATAGGTTTCTTTTTGTTCTTTCCTTTTCCCTTAAAAACATTAAAGGGATAGATAAAACTAATAGGTGAGCCAGCTTTTCCAGCACCAAAGCTAAATTGAAATCCAAAGTCACGTAAACTTTGTTCATCTCCTAAATGCCATTTACCAAAATAAGCCGTATGATACCCCATCTTATTAAATGATTTAATGAAGTTTTTGTTTGCAGCTATATTTTTGATTTCAAACCCATCATCAGGAACATTTCCATTTTGTATTGGATAATTCCCCGTCATCATAGAAAATCTAGAGGGTACGCATCTTGGGTAGTTTGCGTATGCTTTTGTGAATGAGACAGATTGGCTCGCAAGTGTATCAATATGAGGAGTTTGATATGTTTTTGAACCATGAATGCTAAGATCGTGGTACCCTAAGTCATCAACATGAATAATCAGAATATTTGGCTGTAATTGACCAAAAGAAAAAATTGATAAAAAACAAAAGAAAACAGTTAAATAATAAATGGCATAATGTTTTCTCATATTTATAAAAATTAAAAGTTGAATAACATGCCATGTATTTATTGGCTACGAGTTAT
>Ga0129342_1001070_pt1 | contig 12172 bp, 15 predicted proteins | sample CPBDNA_5_FD_94426 | JGI IMG/M metagenome (GOLD analysis project Ga0129342, IMG submission 94426) | Freshwater to marine salinity gradient microbial communities from Chesapeake Bay, USA - CPBay_Sum_15_0.2_DNA | ecosystem: Environmental > Aquatic > Marine > Coastal | place: USA: Chesapeake Bay...
AGTTTTTATTTTTAACACTTTAAAATCACTAAATATTCCTGACATCAAAATAAAATTACCTAACGACATTATGTCAGGAAATAAAAAAATTTGTGGAATTTTAATTGAATTTAAAGTAAAGGGTAATCAAATTGAAAATATTATCATTGGTTTTGGATTAAATGTAAATCAAGAAAAATTTAGTGGACTCCCTTATGCATCATCATTAAAATTAATTTCAAATTTAAATTATGAACTGGATGGAATTTCTAATTTATTTATACAAAACTTAACAAGACACAACTATTTAAATAAATTATTAAATTTAAATTCAGGTTTTGATAAAATTCTTGAATATTTCAATCAAAATTTATATAGATTCAATTTTGATTCACTTTTTAGGTTCAATAATTCTGAATTTATTGGAAAAATTAAATCTGTTTTTTCGGATGGAACTATAAACATTTTAAATAAAAATGGTAAAGTTCAGAATTATAATTTTGATGAAATTAAAATGATGTATTAAATATGGAGTCTTTTGCAGATTGGGGTTTTTTGGGTTTGTTTTTATCAAGTTTCTTGGGTGCTACAATTATCCCACTTAGTTCAGAAATAGTGTTAAGTGTTCTTTTATTAAAGGGATACGACTTTAATTTAAGTATTATAATAGCAACAATTGGAAATTGGCTAGGAGGATTAAGTAGCTATTTTTTAGGCACTTTAGGAAAGTGGAGTTTTGTAGAAAAATATTTTAGAATTAAAAAAGAAAAAATACTAAGTTTTAAATCAAAAATTGATAAATGGGGGAGTGTTGGCGCCTTTTTTTGTAGCCTTCCAATTATAGGCGATCCGCTTGCTATAAGTTTGGGATTTTTTAGAGTTAATTTCCTTAAAGTGTCGGTATGGATGCTTTTAGGAAAGTTAGTAAAGTATATTTTATGGGCTATTTTAACAATTTGGGGAATATCAATTTTTTAAATTTTCATATCTTCCAGGTGCTAATATTCCAGAAAGAAAATCAAAAATAAATTTAGGGACTAGTTTAATCAAAAATACTATTATTTTCCAAGTCATCGTAGGAACAACTACTTTTTTACCTTTAAACATTCCTTTGACTCCTTCCTCAGCAATTCTCGAGGCAGATTTTTTTAAAAATCCAGGTACACTATCCATTTCATCTTGAACACCACTTGCTGTGTGAAAATTAGTGACTGTATATCCAGGACATAACGCAGTAGAAGTAACTCCTTTTTTATTGTAGTTAATATTTAATGCATCATTAAATCTGTTCATGAAAGTTTTCACTGGCCCATATAATACCTGAATAGCAGCAGGAGGAGCGAATGCTGCAACAGATGAAACAATCATTATTTTTCCTCCTCCATTTTTTAACATTTTTCTTAAAAATAATTTTGTCAATGAGATTACAGATGTACCAAGTACTTTAATACATTTTTCTTCATCCTCTACTGAATTTTCTTCAAATGAGTTTGGCAGAGCATATCCTGCGTTGTTAACTAAAATTTCAACTTTAAAATTTTTTGATTCGCAGTAATCGTAAATTTTTTGCGGTCCATTATTGTCAGCTAAATCACAGGCATAATATGCGGTTTTAACCTGGTATTTTGAGTTAATTTCTTCGGATATTCTTTTCAGTTTATTTTCGGATCGTGAGGTTAAAATTATATTAACACCTCTTTTTGCTAAACTTTTACATATTTCAAGACCAATTCCTGAGCTTGCTCCAGTAACCAATGCAAAGCCGCTCATAAAGTTAATTTTGATGTGTTTTTAGACAAGTCATTAATGAAAGACTGAAGAGGAGTTTTAACCATCATTTGAATCATTGGATTTAAATTACCGTTGAATTCAAGAGAAAACTCACAACTATTATCATCACTTTTTTTAATATGTGCAGTTAATGAAAAGTTAATTTTAGATTCACTAGAATTTAGTGTTATTAGTGAAGGAGATTGTTTTTCTCCAAAAATTAATTTTATTGAGGGCATTCCTTTCAGAGAAAAAATTAATGTACTTTGATTTAAAATTTCAAATTTTGAAATGTTTTCAGGCATGATTAGCTTAAAATTTTCAATTACGCATAACTTTTCAAATAATGTTGTATCTGAAATATTTAAATGAGTAGAATTACTATTTAGTTTCATTTATTGAATTTAAATTGACCATTTATTTGGATTTTTTTTCCAGTTTTTTAAAATTTTAAATTCATCATCACTAATGTATTTAATGTCAAGAGCTTGTTCTAGTAAGTAATCATAGGAACTAAGTGAATGGAAATCTACTTTTTTATCTCTAAAATTATTATAAGAAACATCGAATCCGTATGTAAAAATACTTATCATGCCTTTAATTTCAAGTTCTTCAGATCTTAGAGCATCAATTGCCATTAAACTACTATTTCCTGTACTTATTAAATCCTCGATAACTACAACTTTTTGAGATTTAGAAAATTGACCTTCAATCTGATTTTTTCTTCCATGTTTTTTAGAACTCGGTCGTACGTAAATGAAAGGAAGATTCATAAGATCAGCAACCAGCATGCCTATTCCAATAGCACCAGTTGCAACTCCAGCAATAACATCAGGCTTACCATATAGTTCTTCAATTTGTTTAACCATTTGTTCTCTAACAAAAATTCTAATGCTTGGGTAAGATAAAATTATCCTATTATCACAATATATAGGTGAATTCCATCCACTAGCCCATTTAAAAGGATTTTTTGGACTTAAATTTATTGCTTTAATTTGTAGAAGTAATTCGGCTGTTTTTTTTGCTGTATATTTATCTAAAACCATTAAGCAAATGTATAAAGTTTTTGTCAACAAAGATTTAATTATTTTGACAAGTAAAATTCCGTTTGGAAATAAAATAAATATTTACGATTTAAAAAAAACTTCAATAGAAAAAATTTTAAAGCTTTTAAAAAAATATCATAAAATTTACTTATTTCATAAAAATCATGATAAATTAATTTCTGCTTTCAAAAAAAAGATTAAAGTTGTCAAGGCAGGAGGCGGAATAGTGAAGAATAATAAAGATGAAGTACTATTTATTTATAGAAGAAATAAATGGGATCTTCCGAAGGGCAAAAAGGATAAGGGAGAAACTATTGATCAAACTGCGTTAAGAGAAGTTAAGGAAGAAACAGGGATTTCTAATTTAGAAATTACAGATTTTAAGCAAATTACTTTTCACATTTTTAAAAAAGACAAGGAATATAGACTAAAAGAGACGCATTGGTATAACATGAGATCAAATTTTGAAGGTGAATTTAAGCCTGAGTTAAGTGAGGGAATTTCTAAAGTTGAGTGGAAAGGAAGAAATAAAATTGAAAATATTACCAATACTTTTCAAAATATCAAATTATTGTTTGATAATTAATCTACTTTAACAGAATTGGGAACAAGTAAATGATAATCTCCTTTATTTATTATTAAATCTCTAACAATACTACTACTTATGAACGATGTATTAGCTGAGGTTAGCAAAAATACTGTTTCAATTTTGGATAGTTTCCTGTTTGTTCTAGCTATAGCTTTTTCAAATTCAAAATCACCATTATTTCTAATACCTCTTAATATGAAATTGGCATTAATTTCTTTGCAAAAGTCAATTGTTAAACCATAATAACTTTTAACACTTATTTTTGGTTCATCAATAAAACACTTTTCAATAAATGAAATTCTTTCAGCTATTGAAAACATTGTTTTTTTTTCAATATTATTTCCAATTCCAACAACAATTTCATCAAAAAGAGGAAGGCTTCTTTTTAATATATCAAAGTGACCTAAGGTTAATGGATCAAAAGTGCCAGGAAAAATTGCTTTTCTCATAAATTATATATATTATTTTAATGCGTTGTTTAGCATGTCACTGCAAAGCTCTTCAATTGAAATTCCAAGTAATTTAGCTTGTTTTGGAAAAATACTCTCATTTGTCATACCAGGAATGGAATTAATTTCAAGAAAATATGCATTATTATCAATTAAAATAAATTCACTTCTTGTGAATCCTTTCATTCCTAACTTTTTATAAACTTTTAATGATAATTCTGAAACTAATTTTTTTTGATTTTCAGAAATCCTGGCAGGAGTAAATTCTTCTGATTTTCCATTATACTTTGCATCATAATCAAAAAACTCATTTTTAGTAACAAGTTCAGTTATTCCAAAAACCTGAATTTTGTTTCTAAAATTCATGACACCAACAGAAACTTCAACTCCGTCTAAAAAAGATTCAACTAAAATTTCACTATCGAATTTAAATGCATCATTGATATATTGATCAAGATCTTCTTTTGTTTTGGCTTTAAAAACTCCAAAACTACTACCAGACCTATTAGCCTTTACAAAACATGGAAGATTTAATTTTTCAATAATTTTTTCTGTCGAATAATTTTCATCAGAGTTTATATGTACTGACTTAGCCGATGGTATATTATGTTTATTTAGGACAGATATACAATCTCTTTTATTAAATGAAAGAGACGACGCGTGATGATCACTTCCAGTAAATGGAATGTTTTTCATTTTAAAATAGGATTGAATTAAGCCATCTTCTCCTGGTGAACCATGGATTATAATAAAAGCAACATCAAAATATATTTTTATATTACTTATAGTAACAGAAAAATCATCGAGAGATACTTTGTGTTTGAAATTATTATCACCAATACAAAACCAACCGTTGCTTTCAACTATTATTTTGAACGGATTAAATTTAGATTTATCAATATTATTAAAAATAACTTCACCACTTTTAATAGAGATGTTTTTTTCTGAGGAGTATCCACCCATCATTACTGCTACATTCTTTTTCATAAAAACAAAAATATCATTTATTTTTTTTAAAAATTATAATAGTAAGCTTATTTTATATCTTTGATGGTTGTTGTAACTTATATGAATTTATTAAAGTATTTAATAAGTAAGTTTTTTTTTAAACAATTGATTAAATCATTTGCAATAGTTTCTTTTTTATTAATTATTTTATTTTTTTACTTAAAAATTTCAACTAATCACAATAATTACATTAAAGTACCTTACCTAATAGGAATTAAATTTGAAGATGCAATACAAATTTTGGAAGAAAAAAAATTAAATTATGTTGTCATAGACTCAGCATTATACAATCCTAATTTTTCAAAATTTTCCATTCTTGACCAGATTCCTAAATCAAATTCTGAGGTTAAGAAAAACAGAAAAATTTATTTGACATTAAACCCTAGCAATTATGGAAAAGTATCGATTCCAAAAATTATTCAAATTACTCAGAGAAGTGCGACTTCTGCTTTATTAGCTTCGAATTTAGAAATTGGAGAAATTACTTATGAAGATAATATTGGAAAAGATATGGTTCTAAAAATTTTTTTAAGTGGTAAGGAGTTAAATGAGGGTGATTTGGTACCAAAAAAATCTAAAATAGATTTAGTTTTAGGAAATGGTCAAATTTTAGAAAATAATCAATGATTGATGATAAAAGTCTTGAAAATGACTTATTTGAACATTATCATTTTAAAGCTGATAATGGTCAAGAGCCCTTAAGAGTAGATAAGTATTTGATGAATAGAATTGAGAACGCTACAAGAAATAAAATTCAAAATGCTGTCAAAGAAGGATCTATTTATGTTAATAACAAAATAGTAAAATCTAACTATAAGGTTAAGCCTGGCGATTTTATAAAAGTTATGTTTTCTCACCCACCATACGATAATTTGTTGGTTGGTGAAAAAATGGATTTAGATATTGTTTACGAAGATGAAAATTTATTAGTAATAAATAAACCTGCTGGATTAGTTGTACACCCTGGTCATGGAAACTATAGTGGTACATTACTAAATGGTTTAATATACCATTTTAAAAACCTTCCATTTAATGGTGAAGGACGGCCTGGTTTAGTTCATAGGATAGATAAAGATACAAGTGGTCTTTTAGTGATTGCCAAAGATGAATCTTCAATGACTGATTTAGCAAAACAATTCTATCTAAAAACATCAAAGAGAAAGTATATAGCCCTGGTTTGGGGAATTGTAAATAATGAAAAAGGAACAATAAATGCAAATTTGGCAAGAGATCCAAAAAACAGATTAATTATGAGTGTTACGAAAGAAGCTGAAAATTTTGGAAAGGAAGCTATTACACATTATAGAGTAATTGAAAGGTTTAATTATTTAACTCTTTTAGAATGTGAATTGGAAACAGGAAGAACTCATCAAATAAGATCTCATATGAAATATATTGGACACCCAATTTTCAGTGACTCAAGATATGGAGGTGATAAAATTTTAAAGGGAACTATTTTTAATAAATACAAGCAGTTTGTTTCAAATTGCTTCGATATAATGCCTAGACAAGCTTTGCATGCAAAGTCACTTGGATTTATTCATCCAGTAACTAACAAGGAACTATATTTTGAATCTGAACTTCCACAAGATTTTCAAAGTTGTTTGGAAAAGTGGAGAAATTATTCTAAATAATTCTAATTTTTTAAATTTGACATTAAATTTTAATAGCTATAAATGAAAATAATTATTTCTCCAGCCAAATCTTTAAATTTTGACAAGAATTTACCAACCAGTATTTTTTCATTTCCTGTATTTTTGAAAGATTCTAAAATTATTAACGAAAATCTAAAGAAGAAAAATCCCTTACAGTTAAAAGAACTAATGAAAATTTCAGACAAAATTGCTGAATTAAATTGGAAGAGAAATGTTGAGTTTAGTACACCATTTACTAATATTAACTCAAGACCAGCTTTATTTACATTTGATGGAGATGTTTACAATGGAATAGATGCTTTTTCATTAGATGATTCTAAAATTAAAAAAGCTCAATCATCTCTAAGAATTCTTTCTGGTTTATACGGAATTCTAAAACCACTTGATCTTATACAGCCTTACAGACTAGAAATGGGTACAAAAATAAAAATTGAGGAATCAAATAATTTATATGAGTTTTGGAAAAAAAAGTTAACCAATTTTCTAAATGATGAACTAGAAAAAAATGAAATGTTTGTGAATTTAGCTAGTAATGAATATTCTTCAGTTATTGATAAAAAATCTTTAAAAGTTAAAATGACATCTCCAATCTTTAAGGACTATAAAAACGGAAAATTAAAAATAATTTCTTTTTATGCAAAAAAGGCCAGAGGATTAATGACAAGGTTCATTCTTGACAATGGAATTAATTCAGAAAATGATTTAAAAGGGTTTGATTATGGAGGGTATTGTTACAATGAACAAGAAAGTCTTAACTTAAATGAATTAGTTTTTGTAAGATAGTCATCCTCTAATTTGATCGATAAAACTTTTAATATTTTCAATTTTATTTGTTTTTAAAAATTTGATGAAAGCGGATCCAATTATAGCTCCTTTACTGTAATTTACAGCATCATTAAATGTATTTTTGTTACTGATTCCAAAACCAATTAAAAGTTTAGATTTTAAATTCATTTTATTAATCCTTTTGAAATAATCTATTTGGTTTTTTCCAAAAGAATTCACAGCACCTGTTATGCTAAAACTACTGACCATGTAAATAAATCCATTTGAAACCTTATCAATAAATCGAATTCTTTCGTTACTTGTTTGAGGAGATATTAAAAACATATTAAGAAGCTTATGTTTATTGAAAAGTGACTGATAATTTTCTTTAAAAACATCAACTGGAAGATCCGGAATTATCAATCCATCAATACCTGCTAATTCACATTCTTTACAAAAATTTTCAATTCCAAATTGTAAAATAGGGTTGAAATAGCCCATGATTATAAGCGGAATATTAGTTTTTTTTCTAATGTTTTTTAATTGAATAAATAGTTTTTTTGTATTCATTCCATTTTTTAACGCAATTGTTGAACTTTCTTGAATTGTTGGTCCATCAGCAAGGGGATCACTAAAAGGTAATCCAATCTCTACCATATCAACATCACATTCACTTAATTTTAAAATGATTTTTTCAGTATCCTCAATTTCTGGAAATCCTGCTGTGAAATAAATTGATAGAATATTATTTTTTTCCTCTAAAACTTTATTTATTCTATTCATATTATAGTTTAAAATAATCTATATAAGTGTCTAAATCTATATCGCCTCTTCCAGAACAATTAAAAACTAAAACATCTTCTTTCTTAAACTTTTTCTTATCCAAAACAGCAAATGCATGTGAAGTTTCAATGGCAGGGATAATTCCCTCAATTCTTGATAAATTTAAACCCCACTGCATGGCTTCTTTATCTGTAATTGAAATGAATTCACCTCTTTTAGTTTTATATAAGTTTGCGTGCATAGGACCTACACCAGGATAATCTAGTCCCGCCGAAATTGAATAAGGTTCAGTAATTTGTCCATCAAATGATTGCATTAGTAAAGTTTTAGAACCATGAATAATACCCTCTTTTCCTAAAATAGAAGTAGCTGCACTTTTTCCAGTATCAATTCCCTTTCCAGCAGCTTCAACACATATAATTTTGACATTTTCATTATCTAGGTAGGGGTAAAATAATCCAGCGGCATTACTTCCACCACCAACACATGCAATAACATAATTAGGATTTTCAGAACCTTCCATTTTTTTTAATTGATCCATAACTTCATCTCCTATTACTGATTGAAATCTGGCGACCATATCAGGATAGGGATGAGGGCCAACAACTGATCCAATTATATAATGAGTATCAATAGGATTATTAATCCAGTCTCTAATTGCTTCGTTTGTTGCATCTTTTAAAGTTTTACTACCTGAAATTGCAGGTTTAACCTCAGCTCCTAACATTTTCATTCTAGCAACATTTGGTGCTTGTCTACTTATGTCAACTTCACCCATGTAAATTATACATTTTATACCCATAAGAGCACAGACTGTGGCAGTGGCAACTCCATGTTGACCTGCACCAGTTTCCGCAATTATCCTTGTTTTTCCAAGTCTTTTTGCTAGTAATATTTGACCAATTGTATTATTGATTTTATGTGCTCCGGTGTGACATAAATCTTCTCTTTTTAAATAAATTTTGGTATTGTAAGTAAGTGATAATCTTTCTGCATAATATAGTGGCGTTGGCCTTCCAACATATTGTTTTAAAAGATCATTAAATTCTTTTTGAAATTTTTCTTCAGAACAAATTTTCAAATATTTAGTTCTCAACTCTTCAATGTTAGCGTACATCATTTCAGGAATGTAAGCTCCACCAAAATCTCCATAATAACCTTTTTCATTAACATTATATGTATTACTCATAAACGTAATTTTTTAATTAATAAATTAATTTTTTCTTTGTCTTTTTCTAAATTATCTAGTTCAAATTTACTGTTGACATCAATTCCAGCAATTGGATAACTATTAACTATTTTTTTTACTTCATCAATATCTGAAATATCAATTCCTCCACTTAAAAAAAAATCTTTTTTGCAATTGTAATTTTTTAATAAATCCCAATCAAATTTCTTACCGCTACCGCCATGACGTTGTGATTTTGTATCAAATAAAAAATAGTCACAAACCTCTTCAAATTCTTCAGTTTTTTTAAAGTTAAAATTATAATCTATTTTAAAAACTTTTATGATCTTAACAAAGGGTTGTAATGAATGACAAAAATTCACATTTTCCTCTCCATGTAATTGAACATAATCAAGCTTGTGTTTTTTTATTTTATTTTTTATTTCTTGAACATTTTCATTAACAAAAACTCCAACCCTTTTTACTTTATTATTTAAATTAATTTCAGGTAGATTAAAAAATCTTTTAGATTTTTCATAAAAAATGAACCCCATTAAGTCTGGAAAAAGACTTTCAATTTCAGTTATATTTTGAGAATATTTCATCCCACATACTTTTAATTTCATCTTATTTCATTAATCATATTTAAAACCTCTTTTCCAGGATTTTTCTCCTTCATAAATGTTTCGCCAATTAAAAATCCTTTAAAACCATATTCTCTTAAAATTGAAATTTCTTTAGCTGAAGAAATTCCACTTTCTGAAATTTTTAAAAAATTTTCTGGAATTAATTTGGACAATTTTATGCTGTTTTCTATGTCGACTTTAAATGTTTTTAAATTTCTGTTATTGACCCCAATAATATCAACAGAGCTCAACAAACATTTTTCAAGTTCTTGATTATTATGTATTTCAACTAAAACCTCAAGATTTAGTCCTTTAGCAAATTCGCTAAGATTTTTTATTTGATTGTCATTCAAACAAGCAGCAATTAATAAAACGACATCAGCTCCAGAAGCTTTAGCCTCCAAGATTTGAAATTCATCAATAATAAATTCTTTTCTAATTATGGGGATTTTAGTTAATTCTCTAGCTTTTACTAAATCATTTATACTACCTCCAAAATGTTTTTCATCAGTTAAAACAGAAATACCACAAACATTTGCCATGTCATAGCCCAAAATAACTTCGTCTAGTTTTACAACACTGTTAATTACAGACTTAGAGGGCGATTTTCTTTTATGCTCAGCAATAATGCCATGATTACTAAGTTCAAGTCTTCTTTTTAAAGATTTAGTTTTCCTATTGAAAAAAAATCTTTTCTCAAGCTCCTTGTATGAATATAATTTTTTGAGAGTATCAACTTCCTTAATTTTTGAAGTTATTATTTTTTCTAAAATTGTCATGAACCACTAATTTTTTTTAGATTATTAAATGATTCAAGAGCTTTTCTTGAAATTAACGATTCTTTTGCCCTTTCTATTCCTTCACTAATTGGTATTCCTAGGGCAGTTGAAATAGCTAGACCAGAATTCGCAATAACTACATTGTTTTGTGAACTTGTTCCATTATTACTTAAAACATTCATGAAAATTTTAGCAGATTCTTCAATTGTTTTTCCTCCGTTAATTGACTTTTGAGTTAAAGTTTTGAAACCTAAGTCTTCAGGTGAGTATATGTTTTCTTCTTTTCTAGAAATAATTTTTGTAGAACCAGTTAGAGAGATTTCATCATAACCATCAAGTGAAAAAATTATAGAATAATTTTTTTTAGTTTTTTGAAATAAATATGAATACAATCTTGCTAGTTCTAAATTAAAAACTCCAACTATTTGATTTTTTGGAAATGAAGGATTGACTAGTGGTCCTAAAATATTGAAAAATGTTTTTAACCCTAGTTCTTTTCGAATTGGAGCCACGTGTTTCATTGCAGGATGAAAAAGAGGAGCGTGTAAAATACATATTCTAGATTTTTCAATACATGTTTTAAGAAATGCGACATCATTGGAAAACTTAATACCTAAATTTTCAAGAACGTTACTTGATCCACAAGTTGATGAAACTCCATAATTACCGTGTTTAGTGACTTTTACTCCAGCCCCAGATGTGATAAATGCCGATAAAGTCGAAATGTTAAAAGTATCTTTATTGTCTCCCCCAGTGCCACACAGATCAATGGTGCTGTATTCACTTAAATCTATTCTAATACATAATTCAAGAAGAGCCTCTTTAAAACCCTGAAGTTCTTCCAATGTGATATTTCTCATCATAAATACAGTTAAAAAAGAGCTTATAAGACTGCTATTGAATTTTCCGCTAGAAATATTAATTAAAATACTTTTTGCTTCATTTTTAGACAAAGTTTTATACGAGATGAGCTTATTAATTATATCCTTCATCTGCTATATTTTAACCAATTATTTAACATTTCTTTTCCTTGACTAGTTAGTATTGACTCTGGATGGAATTGAACTCCAGTAATATTATATTCTTTGTGTTTTAAAGCCATAATATGATTTTTATCATCATAGGCTAGAATTTCTAAACAATCAGGAACAGGTTCTTCAACAACCCAAGAGTGATATCTTCCAACTTTTAATGGTTTTATTAAATCATTAAATAAGTAATGGTCTTTAGTTAACTGAATTTCACTATCAACTCCGTGGTACACTTCAGAAAGATTTTTAAGTTTTCCGCCATAAACTTCAGCTATTGCTTGGTGACCTAAACATACTCCTAAAATTTTTTTGCTAGATCCGAATCGAGAAATTATATTTTTTAATTCACCGGCTTCATCTGGAATTCCAGGACCAGGAGATAAAACTAAAAATTCAAATTTTTCAATTTCATTCATTTCAACTTCATCGTTTCTTTTTACAGTTACATCACATCCAAGTTCTTCAAAGTAATGAACTAAGTTGTATGTAAAAGAATCGTAATTATCAATAACAATTAATTTCAT
>Ga0129342_1001072_pt1 | contig 12160 bp, 9 predicted proteins | sample CPBDNA_5_FD_94426 | JGI IMG/M metagenome (GOLD analysis project Ga0129342, IMG submission 94426) | Freshwater to marine salinity gradient microbial communities from Chesapeake Bay, USA - CPBay_Sum_15_0.2_DNA | ecosystem: Environmental > Aquatic > Marine > Coastal | place: USA: Chesapeake Bay...
CAATGAATTTCTTCATAAAACTGAAATAGGTGGAGTTGAATTAAATATTAACTCAATGGAGAGTTTGATTTCTAGTTACCAAAAACTTTCTAAAATAAGTAATAATTTGAACATTAAAGAAAATGAAAAAAAATTTCTTATGCAAAAAATGGAGAAAGGTTTAACAGAAATAATTTTAGGTTACAGGGTTGATGAATTAGTGGGTCCAATTGTTATGATTGGTTCTGGTGGTGTTATGTCCGAGATTTTTGACGATAAATCTATAAGAATAGCCCCTGTGGAAATATCTGATGCAATGGAGATGATAAAAGAAGTTAAATCTCTTATCAGTGTTCAAGGTTTTAGAGGATTGCCTAAAGCAGATATGAAAGTTTTAGCTCAAGCTATTGTTCAAATTTCTCAATTAGCTAGCGTCAGAGAAATAAAAGAAGCTGAAATTAACCCAATTATAATTAAAGAGGGCGAGAATGGGATTGTGGCTGTTGATGGTCTTATTACCTTAAATTGAGTTGTTTTTAGTCTTTTTTCTAAAATTCTATAAAAAGTTATTTACATGTTACATTTAAATTTTATCATTCTCTAATGATAATGAATCATGGTGTTAGAGGTTCAATTCCAAACTCCAGCCGTAAAACAGTCGGTTATGGCGGAAACACTATTTGTGTTGAAATCAAAACTAATAAATATCAACTTATTTTTGATTGTGGGTCAGGTTTTTCTAAAGTTGACTTCGATAATGATTTGCAAACTATACTATTCATTTCTCATTTTCACCACGATCATATTCAAGGTTTAGCTTTTAATGATTATAGCTCAGTTGCAGATAAAAAAATTATAATAACTTCAGCTCATTCTGATAAAGAAACTACATACAATAATTTATTTAATTATTATACAAAACCCTATTTTCCTATAAAATTTTTAGATATTATAAACAAATTTGAGTTTCATGAATTTAACAATATTGTTCGTGATTTCACAGATTTAAAAATTAATTCAATTCAACTAAATCATCCCGGTCTTTGTTCAGGATATAGCATTATTAGTAATCAAAAAAAGTTTTGTTATCTTTTAGATAATGAATTTGAAAGTAATCAAAAAGATAAACTAATCAACTTCTGTAATAATTCAGATACAGTCATATGGGATGGTATGTATTTAGAAAGTGAAATGGTAAATAAAAAAGGATGGGGACATTCAAGTATAGAGCAGGGTATTGAAATAGCTAGTCAGATTGAAGTAAAAAATTTCTTAATCTCTCATCATGCTCCTCAAAGAGAAGATTCAGAAATTGATAGCTTCCAGAAACAGCTAGCTAGTAATAATATCAAATTTGCTTCAGAAAACGAGGTCATAGAGTTCTAATGGAAAAAACTAAATTCAATCAAAATCAGAGTGTGTTTAAAGTTGGTGAGCTTCCAGACAAAATGTATCTATTAGTCAAGGGTTCTGTTGGAATATTCTTGCCTACAAATGAAACTAAAAAGCCTAATTTTATTATCCAAGAAAATGAACTTTTTGGTGAAATGGGAGTGATAGAAAATGAACTTAGGATGGCAACTGCGAGATGTTTAGAGGAAAGTGAAATAATATCCATTACTAAAGAAGAATTTGATCAAAGGGTAAATAGCTCAGATGTTTTTGTTAAAGGTTGTCTTAAAGCCTTATCTTATAGATTAAGGTCAGTTGAAAAAAAAATGTAACAAAAGTTTTCTTAGATGGAGTGCTTAAATGGAAATAGATAGAAATTTAGCTGTTAGCCTGATTGATGCATTCGACAGTGAAGATACTGCAATAGTATTATGGGATAAAAATGACAATGTTCTTTATAGGAATAAAAAAACCTCTGAAAGATGGATAAAATTGAAATTAGATTTTGAAATTGGTCAAAATTTTTATGAGAGACTTAAAAAAATTAATGATCTTAATTTACTTTCTAAACAAGAGCAAAATCTTAGAAAAAATAATTACAACAAAGCTAAATCTTCAGGGAAATCACAACAGTTTGTTATTAAAGGTCCAACAGGTAGATGGGTGCAAGTGAAAGACACACCAACATCTGAAGGTAATATGCTTACTTTAATGACCAATGTAACTGATGTAATAGATAAAGACATAGAAAGACAAAAGCTTGCGGTTGCTATTGAAAATTTTCCAGGAATTGTCATGTTCTGGGATGAAGATGATAATTTAATAGTTTCAAATAAACGTCACATAGAAGCTATGAAAAAACATAATATAAATATTACACTTAAAAAAGGTGTTTCATATGAGGAAATGTTTAGAGCTCAAGTAAAAAATAATTTATATAGAATTCCTGATAATGTTGATAAAGAAAATTATATTCAAACAAGATTAGAACAAAGAGCAAATTTAAAATCAGGTACGAGAGAAATTAACCTTAATGATGGTACTACATTGCTTGCTAATGAAACTAGGTTTGAAGATGGATCTTTATTAAGTGTTTACACAGATATAACTGACCTAAAAAAACAGGAAGAAGAACTATTAAGATTTAAGGGGGGGATTGAAACTCTTCCTAACGGGCTTATGTTTTGGGATGAAAATAATAAATTAATAGCAACTAATCAAGCAGCTATCGACCACTTAAAAGAATTTGGTTTTAATTTACACCTAGGAGTTGATAGGTTTGATCACGTAAAACATTTACTCGATCACGACTATACTATTTTACAAAATGGATTAAATAAAAAAACTCATATTAAACTTATGAAAGAAAGTTGGGATAAATTTTCTGGTAAAAGAACAAGAGAAACAAAATTTTCAAATGGATTAACTTTTCTTTTTACTGACACAAGATTAAATGACGGAAGCACAATTTCACTATGGTCAGATATTACTGAAATCAAACAGATAGAAGATAATCAAAAACAGCTAATTGATGCTATAGATATAACTCCCAATATGCTTATGCTGTGGGATAAAGATAATCATCTGATAATGGCAAATAAAAAAGCTAGAAACATCCAAAAAAGAATGGGGTTTAACTTAAAACCAGGTGTTTCAAGGTTTGATATGTTAGAGGCTGGGTTAAAATCAGGGGCTTTACAAAATAACGAAGGCTTGCCTGCAAAAGAGTGGGTTGAGAAAAGAAAGTTGGCAATCTCTAATTTAACCACTCAAGAAACTGTTGAAAGTGTAATTAATCTTAAAGAAAAAAAATTGGTAATTTTAGGTACTTCAACGAGACTTAATGATGGTGGAACTTTACAGATTTGGACTGATATTAGTGAAATTAGAGAAAAAGAAAGAGAAATTGCTGAAAGTCAGAAAAAAGTTATAGAAGCTGAAGAAAAAATATCAAATGCTATTAACAGTATGCCCCATGGAATAACTATGTGGGATAAAAATATGAAATTATTAATGTTTAATGATTATGCTGACGAAGTATGGAAAAAAGGTAAAATCAAAATAAATGTTGGCACTTCATATGCTGAGTATATGAAACAATCACAAAAACATAAATTTCTTGTTTTTGATAAAAAAACAGACGAAGAAAATTATTATAAAAACGCAATAAATAAACGAAAAGAATTTAAAGGGGTTTTTACTGTAGAAACACCACCTTTTTATGACGGCTCAATTTGGCAATCAACGTCAACAAGGTTACCAGATGGCGGAGTGTTTTCAATTTTATCTAATATAACAGATTTAAAGAAAAGAGAAGCTTCCTTAAAGCAACTCATTGATGCAGTCGATGAAATACCAAATGTTTTTATGTTATGGGACAAAAACCATAAATTAATTCACGCTAACAACGCGGCTATTAATAATATGAAAAAGTTACATGGTTTTGATCTTAAAAAAGGAATAACTAGAAAACAACTAGTTAAATCAATTATAAAAAGTGGTGAATTGGTTGTTCCAAAAGGAATGACGGAAGATGAATTTATCATTAAACGTGAAAATGATATACATAAACTAAAGGGTATAAATCGGTTTGAAACTAAGTACATGAACGGAAATACTTATGCCGGTTTTTTTACTAAGCTTCCAGATGGTAATTATACTCAAATTATGGACGACATAACCGATTTAAAAGAAAAAGAAAAGCAAGCTTTAGATGCTGAAAAAAGATTACAAGATGCAATAGACAGTATGCCCCATGGGATTTCTTTATGGGATAAGAATGACATATTAGTTATGTGTAATAAATATGCACACAATATTCATTTTAAAGCTGGAATAAAAGATTATCGTCCAGGTCTTACTTTCAAAGAACAGATGGAAAGACACAAAAAATTTAATTTTATGAAGTTTAAAGATAAAGAAGAAAAAGAACTATATTATGACAATGCTTTTAAAAACAGAAAATCTTTCACTGGTACAAAGACTATTAATGTACCAGAGTTTTATGACGGTTCATTTTGGAATGCTACCTATTCAAGATTAGATGATGGGGGTGTTTTTACAATTTTTTCAGATATTACGGAATTAAAAAAACGTGAAGAAGAATTAAATAAAACTATCACCGAATTAGATGTTGCTAGAGAAAAAGCAAACGCTGCCAATCAAACCAAAAGCCAATTTCTAGCAAACATGAGTCATGAGTTAAGAACTCCTTTAAATGCAATTATTGGTCTTACTGAAATGTTAAAAGAAGATGCGGCCGATGACGGATTAGATGATTTTGAAGAACCTTTAGATAGAGTTTTTAATGCTGGTAAACACCTTTTAACTCTTATAAATGATGTATTAGATTTATCAAAAATTGAAGCTGGTAGAGTTGAATTGTTTAATGAAACATTTGAATTAAAACAGGTACTCGATGATGTAATAAAAACTTCATCAACTTTAGCAGCTAAAAATGAAAATGAATTAGTTATTGAATACCATGCTGATATTGATTTTGTAACAGCAGATCAAACAAGATTAAAGCAAGTTGTTTTAAACCTAATTTCAAATGCTTGTAAGTTTACAGAAAAAGGTAAAATAACAGTTGGTATTAATAAAATACCTCAAGATGGCGGAGATTTAATATCTATTGATGTTACTGATACAGGCATAGGTATGTCTGAAGAGCAGATGGCTAAACTATTTAACTCCTTTGTTCAAGCAGATAGTTCTACTACTAGAAAATATGGCGGAACAGGCTTGGGTCTTACCATTTCTAAACAATTAGCAATTTTGATGGGAGGAGACGTTGTTGTTAATAGTAAGTTAGGAAAAGGAACAACTTTTACAGCTACTTTTCTTGCTGATTTTATTGGAGCGTCTGATTCTGTTAAAAAATTAAACCAACAACCCAGTTCTTTAATTGAAAATGTTGTGTCTTTGGATAACAGTTCAGGGAAGACAGTTTTAATTATAGATGATGATCCAACAGTAAGCGAATTAATGAAAAGACAACTATTAAAAGAAAATTATAAAGTAATAGTTGCTCCTAATGGTAAAGAAGGAATACGTCTAGCGAGAGACATAAGGCCAGATGTTATTACATTAGATATTCTAATGCCAGAAATGGACGGTTGGTCAGTCTTAAGAACTTTAAAAGCTGATCCTAAAGTATCAGATATTCCAGTAATTATGGCTTCTATTTTAGATGAGAAAAATAAAGGATTTTCTTTAGGTGCTGCAGATTTTTTATCTAAACCAGTTCAAAAAGAATATTTAATGAAATCTATTAGAAACCTAATTGGAGATAAAGAAAATTTAAAAATTTGTCTGATTGAGGACGATGATAGCTTAAGATTTACAATAAAAGAGATTTTAGAAAAACAGGGTATTAAAATCATTGAAGCTGAAAATGGAAAACTGGGAATGAAAGTTTTAGAAAAAGAAGAAATTAAACCTGATTTAATTTTATTAGACCTAATGATGCCAGTTATGAATGGGTTTGAATTTCTAAAAAAGATTAGAGAGACAGAGTTAAATTCCATTCCAATTTTAGTGCTAACGGGAGCAGAATTAAGTGAAGACGAAAAAACATTTCTGTCGGGTGAAACGCATAGAATTCTCGAAAAAAGTGATGATACATTGTCAACAATTGTAAATGAAGTTGGAAATGTACTGAAGGCTTCTGCAGAAAATGGAGATAATAAATGACCAAAATTTTGTATGTGGAAGACAATGAAGATAATGTTTATATGCTGTCAAGACGTTTAAAGAGAAAGGGTTTTGATATTGTTATTGCTGTTGATGGAGAGCAAGGTGTGGAGATGGCTTCATCAGAAAAACCAGATTTGATTTTAATGGATTTAAGTTTACCCAAAATGGATGGTTGGACAGCTACTAAGCATATAAAAGGTAATAGTGAACTTAAGTCTATACCTATTATCGCTTTGTCAGCTCACGCAATGGAAGAACATAAGCAGAGGGCACTCGATAGTGGTTGTAATGATTATGATACAAAACCAGTAGACTTAGATAGGTTATTAACAAAAATTTCAAAGCAATTAGGCAACAACAATGATTAATAAAGAAGATGCAAATATTCTTATTGTTGATGATATTGAAGACAATAGATACACTTTAGAAAGAAGGTTAAAAAGAGACGGATATACCAATATATTTTCAGCTGAAGGTGGAAAAACTGCACTTGATATGGCTGCTGAAAATAAATTTGATTTAATTCTTTTAGACTTAATGATGCCAGACATGAGTGGGCTTGAAGTCCTGAAAATCTTGAAAGGAGACCCATTACAGAGATCAATACCAGTTATTATGGTTACTGCGTCTGATGAAGTTGAAACAGCTGCAGAATGTATAATTAACGGGGCAGATGACTTTATAACTAAACCATTTAATGGAACATTATTAAAAGCTAGAGTAGGTGCAAGTTTAGAGAAGAAAAGACTACGAGATTCAGAAGAAAACTATCTAGATAGAGTAGAAACAGATAAGAAACGTTCACAACAAATTTTGAAAACAGTTATGCCTACATCGGTTGCTAATGAACTACAATCTTCAGGAAAAGTAAGATCACGAAGATATGATGATGTAGCTATTCTAATTTGTGATTTAGTTGGGTTTACATCTTTTTGTGAAAAAAATAATCCTGAATTAGTTGTTGAGACTTTGCAAAACCTTGTTGAAAGTTTTGAAAAAGAATTTGAAGAATTTGGCTTGGAAAAGATAAAAACTGTTGGAGATGCTATCGTAGCTGTGGCAGGTTTGTCATCGCATTCCATTTCGCCTGTTAAATCATGTGTAGATTGTTCTTATAAATTAAGAGAAATAGCTAATTCAGCAGATATGCCCTGGGACTTGCATCTTGGAATACATTCTGGACCATTGGTTGCTGGAACTGTAGGAACCAAAACTGTACAATTTGATATACTTGGAAAAACGGTCAACATAGCATTTAATATTTGTGATATGTCTGATGCAAATCAAATTCTTATTTCAAGTGATGCCTGGATGACGGCAAGAAATGAGATAAAGGTAAAATCAATTGGTCTAAAACGACTTAAAAGTGGTCAAGATATTGAAATGCTAGAATGCATATAATTACCATTCATTTTCAAATTCATGAGAAAATGAAAACATTTTCTTTGGTGTGGCTTCCCCTGCAGGCACTTTAGCAGTGGGGTTCAACTTAAACTCATCAACTCCTCTTGCTAACTGAGTTTCAAAAAAAGGCCATATATTCAAATCTCCCTTTACATTGGTGGGTGAAAATCTCATGGTAACTCCGCATCTCCTTCTATCAGAGTTATTAGCCTCTGAACCATGAAGAAGTGCATCATTATGAAGGGAGATTTGTCCAGCTTTTAAATTCAAAGAAACAATCTTTGATTGGTCTAATTGATCAAATGATACCTCCTGGTTTAAAACTAGATTCTTAGCATCATTTCTTTTATGAACAAATTTTCCTAATTTATGACTTCCTGATACTACTTTCATAGCACCGTTTTCTTCGTCTGTATCAAAAACAGCTAACCAAACAGTTACAGCATTAGAAGGGTTTAAAGGCCAATATTGAGCATCTTGATGCCAAGGAACCACAGACCCATCTTTAGGTTCTTTACTAAAAAATTGTCCTCCCCATTGAACGAAATTTGGTCCTAACAAATCCTCAACGTAATCGAGTATTGCAGGTGTTCTGCATAAATCATGAAATTTTTTACTAGCTTTATGCCACATATTAGTTTTGTTAATATCTATATCATGAGGCAATCTTGAGCTTAATTCCTCGTACCAGTTATGGAGGTCTTTTATCGCATTCTCAGAAAATACCGGTAACCCAGTAACATAACCTTCATTTAAATATTGATTTTTTTCAGATTGAGAAAGTCTTCTTGCTTTTTTGTCTATTTCAAACATTTTTTTCCTCCCATTTCTCATTCTTAACTCTTTCCAATGCTATCGTAAGCTGTTTTATGTTAAAATCATTTTTTTAAAATTAATTTGTCTAAATAGTTTGGATTTTTAATTACGTTTAAAGCTCCCTTTAATCCATTATTGTTATCTTCAGTTAACCATATTGGAACATTTTTGATATAATCATATCTACGGCCTTTATTTAATAAATTTTTTTCAAAATCGCTTTCTTTAAGAATTTTTTGTAATTTAGGTGTTATTCCTCCAGATATAATCACTCCACTCTGAGTACCGTTAATCAATATTACACTAGAAATTATTGTTCCTAGGATGCCAAAAAACACTTTGATAGTTTCAAAAGCTAGTAAATCTCCTGAAATTGCTCTATCACCTATTTCAGGAGCTTTTAATTTAATTGGATGTTTTCCTTGTTTCCAGTACATAAACTCAAATATTTCTTCAATACCCGATCCACTAACTACTCTTTCATTAGACACATGATTATATTTTTTTCTTAAATACTGGAGTAATTCTATTTCTAAATCGGAATTAGGAGCAAAAGTTGAGTGACCTCCTTCACCTTCTATGGCTATGGGATGTTTGTTTGGTTGAAATAATGTGCAAACGCCTAAACCAGTTCCGGGACCTGTGACTAGTAAGGGCGCTTTTATTATTGGAATACCATCTCTAATGGTTTTTAATTTATGCTTTAATGCAAGCAATTGATTTTCTTCTGAGTCCAATGATAAATTTTTGTAAAAAGGTCCAAAACATAATGCTTGAGCTACAAAATCGTTGATTAGAATTAATTGATCTAGTTTGAAGTGTTTTGAAATATCTGATTGTTTAAATTTCCAATTATTATTAGTAAATTTTATTTCATCATGCTTAGTTGTTGAGGCTACAGCAATTGACATTTTTTTTATAATTGGATTATTATTTTTTTTTTTAAAGTACTCTATTGCGTCGTAGATATTATCAAAGTCTGCACATTTGAGATAAGTGAAATTTGATAATTCTTGTTTATTAGATTCCTGATAGGCAAACCTAGCGTTGGTTCCACCGATATCAGCAACTAACAAACTCATATAATCCTCGAAATCTTTTTATTTAATTTTAATAACATAAATAGTAAAAACAATTAATTATATTATAAAATTTACGGTGTTACGTATGAAATTGATTTTTGTTTTTCTTACTATTATTTTATTTCCAAATTTATCTTTTTCTAAAACAATACTTGAAAAAATTAGTCCTGATCTATCCAACTTATGGGGAATTAGTGTTTTAAATAATGAAGAAATTCTATTTACACAACGTTCTGGAAAATTATTTAGGCTTAATGTGTTTAATAAGGAAATTTTTGAAGTTAAAGGTGCTCCTGAAGTATATAATTATGGGCAGGGAGGGTTGCTAGATATTGCAATTGAAGAAGCTAATAACAAGAAAATTGTTTATCTATGTTTTAGTAAACTGACAAAAAATTCTGAATCTGCAACTGCAATAAATAGTTATCAATTTCAAAATGATGAATTATTTAATAAAAAACAATTATTTATCTCTAATAAATCAGCCAGAAGTTCCAGGCACTTTGGTTGTAGATTAGCTATTAATAATAATTATATTTTTGCAACCATTGGCGATAGGGGAGCACGTAATGATTCACAAAATTTAAAAAATCATTCAGGCTCGGTTATTAAAATTTTTAAAAATGGAAACTATTTTAATAATAAGGCATTTAAAAATTCTCTTCCTGAAATATATTCAATTGGTCATAGAAATCCTCAAGGCCTGACTTTTAATTTAGACAAAACTCAACTATGGCTTCATGAACATGGTCCACAAGGAGGAGATGAATTAAATCTCATCTTAAAAGGAAAGAATTATGGTTGGCCTAAAATTACTTTTGGCAAAGAATATGGGAGTGGAAAATCTATTGGACTGGCAACTAGTAAAGCTGGCTATGAAGATCCATTCAAAGTATGGGTCCCATCCATAGCACCATCTGGTATGATTATTTATAGAGGAAAAATGTTTAAAGAATTTAAAGATAAAATAATTATTGGTTCTTTAAAATTTAGGCAGCTACATATTTTATCTCTTAATAATAATATGATAGTTGAAGAAGATATAATTTTGAAAAATGAAATGGGAAGAATAAGAGACATTGAAGAAATGTCAGATGGCTCTGTTATCATTGTAAATGACGAATTTGATGGGGGTGTTTTTAGATTATTTAAACAATAATCTTGATTAACTTTATTATTAAGATACATAAGAATTAATAATATAAATTTTGGGAGAGCTAAATGTTAAAATTCTATTATAATAGTGGACCAAATCCTATGAAAGTAGCTTTGTGTTTAGAAGAAATGGGTTTGGAATATGAGGCTATTCCTGTTGATACTCGAAAAGGCGATCAACATACTCCATCATACTTAGCAATCAATCCAAATGCAAAAGCACCATCAATTATAGATGATGGTAATACCATTTTTGATAGCAATGCTATTTTATTATATTTAGCAGAAAAAACAGGTAAGTTTATAACTGACAACAGTCCTAAGTCGAGGGCTGATCTTTTGTCATGGTTAATGTTTGTTGCAACTGGAATTGGTCCTTATTCAGGACAATCTGTTCATTTTCAACATTTTGCTCCTGAAAAATTAGAATATGCTATCAACAGGTACGTTTTTGAAGCTGAAAGACATTACGACATCTTAGATAATAGATTATCAAACAATAAATATATGTTGGGAGATACTTACACAATAGTTGATATGTGTGTATGGGGTTGGGCTAGAATGTTACCAAAGGTAATTGGTGATGGAGAACTTGAAAAAAGGACTAATTTGAATAGACTAATGACAGAAATTAATAATAGACCAGCCAGCCAAAAGGCAATTAATATTAGTGCCGCCAACAATCATAATTTTAAAGTTGAAATTGATGAAGAGGCAAGAAAATATATGTTTCCTCAAAACGAGAGGCTTAAAAAAGCTTAGTTTGGTCTAATTTCATAAACAACGTTAAGCGAATGATCTATAGATATTCGCTTAACTTTTTTTAATTCAACAATGTTACAAAACTTTCTATCTTTTATTTCCTGAAAATCAAAAGCCCCTGATGTATCGCTTATAATTTTTTTATCAATTATTTTTTAAGTGAATTATAATTAGTCGTTCACTTTGCCCCCGTATTATAATTTGTTTATAATTATTTTAATTAAAATTTAAAAACTTGGTATATTTTTTGAAGATAATTTGAGATAATTTTAATTTATCATTAATTTAATGAGTTTTTAGTATCAGGGCAAGTAAATGCAAGATTGGGATACACGTATAAAAAATCTAAAAAATGATATTCAAATAGCCCGTGAAAAATATGTAATTCCATTTACAAATGTCCAGCCAAAAGCTCCTGTAAATACTGAGACCGTAAAAGAAAATCAAAATAATGAAACTAATAGCCTTCAACAAAATGATCTTAAACCTCAGGAAAAACTTTATATAGACAATGACCTTACATCTTCTCTCAATTCAATAAATACAAATGAGGAAAGTGAGGTTGCTGCTACAGAAGAGATACCAACGGCAGTTGTCAATGAAGTTGCACCTGCAGAAGGGGCCTCAACAGAAAATATCAATGAGGTTGCCGCTACAGAAGAGATACCAACGGTAGATGTAAATGAGGTTACAGCCACAGAAGAGACACCAACATTAGATATCAATGAGGTTGCTGCTACAGAAGAGATACCAACGGCAGATGTCAATGAAGTTGCACCTGCAGAAGGGGCCTCAACAGAAAATATCAATGAGGTTGCCGCTACAGAAGAGATACCAACGGTAGATGTAAATGAGGTTATAGCAACAGAAGA
>Ga0129342_1001074_pt1 | contig 12154 bp, 18 predicted proteins | sample CPBDNA_5_FD_94426 | JGI IMG/M metagenome (GOLD analysis project Ga0129342, IMG submission 94426) | Freshwater to marine salinity gradient microbial communities from Chesapeake Bay, USA - CPBay_Sum_15_0.2_DNA | ecosystem: Environmental > Aquatic > Marine > Coastal | place: USA: Chesapeake Bay...
CACTGATACGGAAGATAAATGGTACAAGCACAACGAATATTTCGCAAACAAGTGGCCAAACATAACGGAATCTAAGAATCCCATGCCTGAATACGAACAATATTCAAACTCAACTGAGGACAAGACAAAACTATTCAAGGCGAAATAGTGTATAATTAGATTTATTCGTCCCCGTATATTTCTAGAATTTCTCTGACTGCCTCGTGTCTTTCAATGTCCTGCTTGGAAAAACGACAGATGTCCACGTGCTTCTGCCTATCAAAATTGTTATAAAGTCCTAGGAAGTGCAGCAGACCGTTATTGCTTGGCCTATCAGCCTGCGTTATGTCTCCCGTAACGATCATTCTACTGCCCTCACCCAATCTAGTCAATAGCATTTTCATCTGGCTAGCCGTTGCATTCTGCATTTCATCCGCAATTATGATTGAATTCTTAAAAGTCCTTCCACGCATGTATGCGAGAGGAGAAACATCAACTATGCCTTCTCTCACCTGCCTTTCTATTTCAGCCTTACAGAAATTGTCTGAAAATACATCGAATATGGGACGAGTCCATGGAGCCATTTTTTCGTTGAGATCACCTGGTAGGAATCCATGTTGTTCATCCACCGACACTGCGGGCCTGGTGATCACTATCCTGTTACACAGTTTGTCCTTGAATTCATTAATTGCCCATTGCACGGCAATCATGGTCTTGCCCGTTCCAGCAGGACCCACGGCAAACACAATGTCCTTCTGCTTGCTATCCAGCAGAGCTAGGTATATTTCCTGGCTCTTATTTTTGGGCGTTATGTGTATTCTCTTTGATTTGTGTGAATTAATATTGACTATGTTGTTGTACGCAGACTTGTAGGCTGCGTGTGCCTTGTTTTTTCGCTTCATATTAAGGATTTTCCTCCGTGATTGAATAATCCAGGCACGGACGCGCGAAACAAACCAGCGATGTAAAAAGTCCGTATCCGAACATATTATTATTTAATGTGCAGCAATAAAAATAATAACGTAACATAAAGAAAACGATAAATACAATAGGAGACAAAATGGCCAGCATAAAAGACGTTATAGCAAACATAGAGCAGATATACGGCTCAAACAGCAGTCTAACCCTTCTAAAAGACTTTGAAAGGGTGATAGATGAGCTTGACCTATACGTGTTTGACAATTGGATTGACGGTGAACTAGCGTCAGGCCCCAAGGAAGACAGATATTTCATAGAATGCACATTCATGTGGCCCAAGGATAAAATGCCAGAACCTGCGGGTGGTAAGCGATTGCTTGAGTACGGTTGCAAGGTAGCCTATGCAGAAACAGCAATGGCAAGGGTGAGAAGGATCAAGACTCCCGATGACATTCGCCCTGGAACGCGAAAGGGCAAGGTGGACTATGATCAAGTATGGTTGGTCAAGATAAGAATGCCAAAAACTCTAATGAAAAATGTTGATAGAGGTTACACGAATTTGGACAAGAACAAGGTACAGGACATACTAAACAATACAAGCGCAATGAAGAATCCTGAACCGGTTGAACAGACAGAACAGGGCATGGATAATGAACAACAGTAACATCAATACTGAAGGATCAAGACTTCCTAGCAGCATGATTAAATCTAAACAAGAGATGGATCATGAAGCAGAACATGATGTTGAAAAACTAAGGAAAAGATTTCAAGCAAGGGCAGACCAATATAACGCTAATAGGAAACCAGAGGAACACAAGACCGCCAAGGACATGGCTGCTAATCAAGAGCTTAGGATAGGCAGAGAGTTTGCCAAGAACAAACCTTACTCAAGACATTTTGAGGATGTAACAACCAACGAGTCGGACATTGTGATGAACAAGGATGGATTCGTCAAAACATTGGCAGGCAAGATAATGGAACCCCAAAAGGGTTTGGGCAAACCAGAATACGATAATAGATTGTTGGCTAAAATGTACGAACTAATTACTGGACATGACGTTGAGTTCAATGGAAACAAATTCACCATACACATTGATAAAAAGCAGACTGAGGACGTTGACATTGACGCACAGTTCCAATCAGACATTTTAAAGTTTCTCAACCTAAAGATGGCTGGCATAGAAAGACAACTGCAGATGGCACCTGCCAAGACGCAGGAGGAAAAAGATAACAAGGAATTTGCAATGAAGTTGTTTGACTTCGTGCAGAAAAAACTGGAGCAAAAGGATGATGGAAACAACACCTTAAAAGTTCCCAAGTCAATGATAAAGAAAGAGTCAGTAGAAATATTGGAGGAAGGTTTGAGAAAGCACGACCTCATTGACATGATATATCCACTGATTGAAATCGATACCTTCAAGTCAAAAATGGGTGAGGACCAGGATGTTTGCGTGATTACCTTCCAAGCCAAGGATAGGCATCCCGCAAGAGACTTCATGGAATTCATAGAAAAGGGTTATCCTTTCGTGCTTGATGCTGACATAAGTGCTGGAGAGAACAAGGATGGCGAGTATTCAATATTCGTTGAGATAGAAAGGAGCTCGAAAGTTTCTGAAAATATCATGGAAATGATTTTTGGTGCAAGCAAGTTGACTGATATCCAAGACTGGCAGTTTAAGTATTACAAGAATAACAGCGTACAGCCAGTGAATACTGAAAATCTAAGGAATGTCGTACCACACTCAAGAAAAATGTATGAGCAAACCATGATGAGATACAGGACTGACGAAGTGAGGAGTTTTTTCAACAAGACACTGATGGATGATTTGATTATAGAAGATAAAAAAATAACAATCATCAAACCGTTCGACGTGAAGGTTGAATTTGAACTCGTCCAGGAAGGCGATGACAAACTAATAGAAGGCATGGAAGACATCCAGGTTGACGATGAAGCAACTGCTGAAATCTTCTGGCTAACCAAGGTTATGGGAGACTATAACATTCAGAAGTATGGTGACAAATTCGTGTTCACCAACGAATCAAAAACAATGATTTTAAAGAGGATATAAACATGAGATTGAGCAAAAACTTTACACTCCAAGAATTTACAAAAAGCCAGACTGCTCTGCGCCGAGGAATTGATAACACACCTGAAGGTGAGCACCTGGAGGCAGCAAAGGCATTGTTTGAAAACATAGTTCAAAAGGTAAGAGATCATTTTGGACCAACGGTTATTAACAGTGGATACAGAGGACCTGCACTTAATGAAGCAGTTGGTGGTAGTTCCCGTTCGCAACACTGCAAGGGACAGGCAGCAGACATTGAAGTACCTGGTGTAGCCAATGCTGATGTGGCACAATGGATTGTAGATAATACTGAATTCGATCAGGTAATACTTGAATTTTATACTCCAGGCATTCCTGATTCGGGTTGGGTTCATGTATCATACAATCACGAAGGCGAACAAAGAAAATCAATCTTAACTGCTATGAAAGAAAATGGAAAAACTGTTTACAAGCCAGGACTCATTGCGTAGTTGCTTAAACTGCGGAAGACCACACGAAGACAAGTTAGTGGAAAAATTTACTGATGGCGATAACAAGCCTTTGGAAATAATTGTGTGTGAACACCCAAGATACGAGGAAATGACGCTAGCAGAATTTTGGAAGAATCACGTATAGAGACTATGTTTGGACAGATAAAATTAATTTTTACAATAGTAATCCTAGTTGGAATCAGCGGTGCAGTTATCTACGTGCAGAAACTGAGAGCTGATAATGCCATTCTTAAGGAAAATCAGATAAAGTTAGAACAAGCAGTATCATCACAACAGCAAGTGATCCAACAACAGAAACAGGATTTCGAAGACATCATGAAGGCCAACAAACAGTTGAACACACTGGTGCAGGGTCTCAAGAAGGACTTTGATGATCTGGACAAGAGATTCAACAAGGGCGGCAGGGACCTAGGCAAGATAGCCATAGAGAGAAGCAAGGCGATCGAACGGATAGTCAACAAGGGCACCGAGGCTGCGGCGAGATGCATAGAGTTGGCATCTGGTGCACCGCACACAGAAGCGGAACTGAAAGCCACAAAGAAATCAGAGATCAACAGGGAATGCCCTTCAATAGCAAACCCAAACTATGTGCCATATGAATAAGATATTATTAATAGCATTCATTTTCCTGATGGGATGTAGCTTCGGTGGTGAGAAAAAAATTAAAATATTTTCTGTGGAGGAACCCCGAGCAAAACTAAACATTGACAAGCCAACACCAGTTCAAATGGAGAAGATACGCTGGATAATTATCACGTCGGCCAATGCTGCAGAAGTGTTTGCCAAGTTGGAAGCAGAAGGCATAGATCCTGTGCTGTTCGGACTGACGGACAAGGATTATGAAGTCATAGCAAAAAACTTCGCCCAGATCAGGGCTAAACTGAAGGAGTCAAATGAAATTCTTGACAAGTATAAAGAATATTACGAGTCAGGCGACAAGCCAGATAGCGACAAGCAGTAAAGCAGTCTATGAATGGATAGTGGGCAAGCCCGCTGAGCTTACCTACTGGATCAAGGGTGACGAGCAAAAGGTCAGGATACGTTCATTCAAGGAAATTTCAGACAAGTGCATACAGTTCAAGAACGTCGAAACCAACAGGCACGTGAGGGTCAAGGCTGAATATCCTATCACGTACATAATTAGAGAAGAAGACTAAAGAATTAAAAATTTCATCTTTAAAAAACCTAAAATATTAATATAAATATTGTCATGGAATCAAATAAGCAGAGTTTCTTGCGATGGTGGATTCTAATTAGTTTGCAGTTGCTATTCTTTTCTATAGCATCATATTTTGGTGCTTTTACAGAAATATGGTACGCTGATCAAACCAAACTTAGTTTCGTCATTTTGTCAATTTGGGGTATGACTACCCTTGCAATAGGATTCTGGCACTATAAAATATTCAAAACAGGGATAGCATACCTATCCAAGATTGGTTGGTTCCTTTCAGAGACCTGTCTAGCTCTTGGTATGATAGGAACGGTGAGCGGTTTCCTTTTAATGTTAGCCAGCACTTTCGCAAACATTGATGTTACTGATACCGCAACCTTACAAACTGCTCTATCAAGCATGGCTTTGGGAATGAGCACCGCACTATACACAACATTGGTTGGTCTCGTTACTAGTCTTTTCATTAAGGCACAGTTAGTCAATCTAGAACACTTGATAGATAAAAAAGAGATAGACGATGCTGACGAAAGATAGATACAAGTCAAATATAGCATTTGTTGATTTGCTTTTCAATATCCTTATAGGATTTGTTTTCCTATTCATTATTGCTTTCATTTTGATCAATCCAGTTGCTAAAAAATCAGATGTAGAGAAAAAGGCAGAGTTTTTAGTTGTAATGACATGGCCGGATAAGAACATAGATGATATTGACTTATGGTTGAGAGATCCTGCGGGTAATTTTATTGGGTTTAGAACTCCTAGCAAAGGATTTTCACATCTAGAGAGAGATGACCTTGGCGAGCAAAACGATATGATATTTGTAAATGGAGAATACTTGTATCTAGAAAATAATACAGAAACTATAACCATAAGGGGAATACTAACAGGAGACTATAACGTTAGCTCACACTTCTATAGGAGAAAAATAGAAGCAAGTAAGGAATCTATACCTGTTACAGTCACAGTTAGTAAATTAAATCCATACTCCATAGTTTATAAACAAACTGTAAATTTAGAGTTCGAGGGTGATATTAAAAACTTTTATACCTTTACTCTTGACAAGGATGGTGCAGTTGTAGATATCAAAGACGCAACCAAGACCGCGGTTGGCGTACAGCCCGATGCCGCGAGAGGAGTATATAGATGATACTGTTTTCGATTCTTAGTTTCTTGATTCTGGCATGTTTGATTTTTTACACCCTGATAAAAAATGGAAAGAATTTCTTATTGTTGGCAATAGTGATACCTCTGACTATATTTGGTATTGGTTACAGTTGGTTCGTTATAGAAGAATTCAAGGGATATCCTACTACTAGTTTGCCGGATAAAGCCCAGGTTCTTAAGATTCATAAATCCAAGCCCTGGATTTATCTCTTATTAGACACAGAAAAAGGGCCTAGATTATTTGTTGTACCTTGGACTGAAGCCAATAAAAAAGAAGGTGAAAAGGCAGAACGGGCCTTGGAAGAAGGACAAATAATAATGTTCGAACCTACAGAACATAATAACGAAGCAGATCTCAAATTTTATAAATGGGATCACAAGAAAAGTTTTCCAAAATCTGAATAAATACACACATAAACAGAGGAGTGACCATGTGGGAAATGATACAACAAATGGCTGGAGATAGACTGTGGATCTACACAGGTATTGCTGGATCCTGTATCGGTGCCGCATTTTTGTTCTGGTTTAAAGACACACGTATGGCAACATGGGGTGTTCGAAAATTTGATTCTGCTCTAGAGTACCTAGCAATACGTTGGGGTTGGACCTGGTTACAGAATGATCCTAATGCTTGGCGTGTAAAGTATCCCAAGATAACTTCAAAAATTGACGAGTTAGAATCTCGTATCAAAAAATTAGAGGGCAAAAAATAATGAATTACGAAGATGCTAAAAAGAGCAAAATTACTGTTCCTGCCGATAAGGACACGGCGAAGAAAAAAGTTTCCGTGGAACTTGAAGTGGACACATCGGTAAAGGACCTTGGACCAAATCCATATTCTAGATTAATACATTTGGCAAGAGCAGTTGACAGTTGGAGAATATTTCCACGTGTGTTCATCACAACTTACATTATATTATTGTACAAGGTTGTGGTTTGGTATATGGCTCTTACAAATCCTACCATGGAACAATCAGGTTTGGTTAGTATTGTAGTTGGTGCTGGTGCTGCTTGGTTTGGTTTGTATACTGGATCCAGCAAGAAGATTGACAAATAAAAATTTTTGTCCCCTTAACATTTCAGTTAAATAATAAAGGATTGCTTAAGGAGGATCCTTTTTATTATGGACTATTATTCAACACTAGGTATAAACAGAAGTGCTAGCCAGGAAGAAATAAAGAAGGCATACAAGAAGATGAGTATGCAGCATCATCCTGACAGGACTGGTGGTGATGATTCCAAATTCAAAGAAATAAACGAAGCCTACCAAACTCTTAACGATCCCCAAAAGAAACAGATGTACGATCAGTTTGGAACTGCTGATCCAAGACAACAGCAATACCGTTCCGGTGATTTTGAATTCAATTTCAACGGTTCCTCTTTTGGAGGAATGGATGACATATTTGAATCATTCTTTGGTGGATCCCCTTTTGGAAATAATAGGCGCAGACAAACTAATAGACCAATCAATGTTGCTGTAGATATTACCCTAGAAGATGTTTTGAGTGGAAAGACTATTGGAATGGAAATACAATTACCAACGGGTAGAACCAAGGTAGTTACCGTGGACATTCCACCAGGAGTAGAGCACGGACAAACAATTAGGTATAGAGGAATGGGTGAACAATCATATCCAGATGTGCCGCCTGGCGATTTGAATGTGCAGGTGCGCGTTCGGAATCACCGAACGTTCCAACGCTTCGGAGATAATATACTATGTGAAACAAAAGTTGATGCTTGGGACCTTATGATTGGAACCAAGACAAAAGTTGCTACACTTGACAACAGGAGCATAGAAATTAATGTGCCAGCAGGAACACAGCCTGACACACTTTTGAGCTGCAAGGGAGAGGGTTTGCCAAACATTAATAACAAGAGAAGAGGCAATCTGCAGATAAGGATAAAGGCAAACATACCAAGATACGATAAAAATAAAATTGAAAAAATAATTAATTTTAAGAATGGAATATAAACTAGATATAGATTATAAGTTAGGACTGCACGAAGCATTAAATCAAGCCAGCGATGTTTGGGAGTTTGATAAGGAAAAGTACGACCCAGAAAAACTCGAATGGGACATGTGTAACTTTATGATACAACACAAGGGCATCGGGCTTGCTGCCAATCAAATTGATTTGAAGAAAAGGGTGTTCGTTATGGGCAGCAATGACCTAACAGATTTTCCCAAACCGTTCGCACTGTTCAATCCCACAGTACTTGAAGCCAGCAAGGAAAGGGTGTTGGACACGGAAGGCTGCCTCAGCTTTCCAGGATTGCTGCTTAAGGTTTCAAGGCCCGCTTGGATAGTAGGACAGTGGCAAACAGCCAAGGGAGAAACCAAGGAAGGCAAGATACAGGGTTACCTGGCAAAGTGCTTTCAACACGAATTTGATCACCTAAATGGAATAACTTTTCTTGACAGAGTGGGTAAACTGAAGTTACAATTAGCTTTAAAGAAATTAAATAAATTGAGGAAAAAATTAAAAAATGATTGAGCCAAGTCAGCAACTACAGAAAATTTTTGATCGTTCAGTAGAAATAACCAAACAGTATAAGCATAGATTAATTACTCTGGAACATCTTATATATTCTATCGTTTCAGATGAGGATTCCGCAGCTGGCTTAAAGGCTTATGGAGCAGATGTTGAATACATAAAATCTAATCTTGATCATTATTTAAAAAATAATCTAAAGGATATAACGGCAGAAATTGAAAATACAACACCCAAGAAAACAAATTCGGTTGAGAGAGTGCTGAATAGATGCTTTACTCAGGTTTTATTCAGTGGTAGGAATCAGATGGAGATAGCTGATATAATTGTCAGCGTGTTATCTGAGAAGAACAGTTTTGCTTTTTACTTCCTTACCAAGGGTGGTATATCCAAGGAAAAATTCGTGCAACATTTCCAGAAGCATTTCATAGGCGAGGATGATATATTTGAGAATGAGAATGTGAGCGAAAGTCTTTCAAGCGATCAGCTGGATAAAATCATAAATCAATTTTGTGATAATTTATCCCTAAAGGCAAAACAAAAACGCTTGGATCCAGTCATTGGTAGGGATCAGGAACTTGAGGACATAGAATTAGTATTGGCTCGTAGAACGAAATCAAACGTGCTAATGGTTGGCGATCCTGGAGTTGGTAAGACTGCGATTGCTGAAGGGTTGGCAAGAAGAATATTCGAGAAAAAGGTTCCTAAATTCATTCAGAACCACAGCGTGTACACCCTGGACATAGGATCATTGGTTGCGGGTTCCAAGTATAGGGGAGATTTTGAGGAAAGGATTAAGGCAGTGCTGATGGCACTGGAGAAGAAGGGAAAGATTATTCTATTCATAGATGAGGCACACATGATGAGCGGTGCGGGAACGGCAAACCAGAATTCAAACGATTTGGCAAACATGCTGAAGCCAGCACTGTCCAAGGGAGGACTCAAGGTAATAGCATCAACAACCTGGGAGGAATACAGGAAATACTTTGAGAAGGATAGGGCACTGATGAGAAGATTCCAACGCGTCACTGTTGATGAGCCCACTCCGGAACTTACCATCAAGATTATCAGGGGTCTCAAGAAGTATTATGAAAAATACCACAATGTTGCAATCACACCCGAGGCAATAGAGCAGGCGGTTAAACTGTCAGTCAAGTACATGAGTGATAAGAAACTGCCTGACAAGGCTATAGACATCATAGACTGTGCATCCGCTAGATACAAGCTGAACGATGATCCCGTTGAGGAAGGCGTGCAGCAGATAGTGGACGTTGAGCAGATTACCTATGAACTGTCCAAGATGATTAAGATGCCGTTGGAAACCGTGGCACAGAAGGAAAGCAAGAATTTGAGCAACCTAGAATCTGCCATGAAGCAGAGCGTGTTTGGACAGGATGATGCTGTTGATAAATTGCTTGACAAAATTTTTGTTGCGCAGGCAGGATTGAAGCAGGCGGACAAGCCCATTGGTAGTTTCCTATTCCTGGGACCAACAGGTTGTGGTAAGACGGAAACTGCGAAACAGCTTGCGGAAAAGATGGGCATGCATCTAATTAGATTTGACATGAGTGAGTATCAGGAAAAACATTCTGTTGCAAGATTAATTGGTGCACCTCCAGGATACGTTGGATATGAAGAAAATGCAGGACAGTTAATAACAAAATTACAGGAAAATCCAAATGCCATTCTATTGTTAGATGAAATTGAAAAAGCACACCAGGACGTTTCAAATATTCTATTACAATTTATGGATAACGGTTTCGTCACTGGATCCAATGGAAAGCAGGCAGATGGACGCAATACTATTTTGATCATGACATCAAATCTCGGAGCCGCGGACAACGAGGCAAACTCAATCGGATTCAGCGACTTGGAAAAATTTGACGAGGATGACAAGGCAGTTAAGCGTTTCTTTGCTCCTGAATTTAGGAACAGATTGGACGCAACGGTTAAATTTGGAAATCTATCAGTACCAGTAGTTGAAACCATAGTGAAAAAGTTCATGGCAGAATTGAACTCACAGGTATCCGACAAGAACATACAGATCAGGGTTGATGACGCTGCCGTCAAGTGGATGGCAAACAAGGGCTACAGCAGGAAGATGGGTGCGAGACCTCTGGCACGCTTAATTGACAAGGACATCAAGACTCCACTCAGCAAGAAGGTGCTGTTTGGTGAATTGGTTGATGGTGGCATTGTTGACATCAGCATAGAGGATGACAGGCCCGCATTCAAGATATCGCCCGCTCCAAAGCCGCTGACCAAGGCTGAAAGAAAGGCAGAGAAACTAAAATGGAAGGGTGAGAATGCCAAGGAAACTGCCAACAGCGAAGAAAACTAGGAAAAAATTCTACAATAGATACGTGTACAAGGTATCCCTATCCATTCCTGGAATAGGCATACTGCGATGGCATGACTTCAACTCCCTTAGGGAGATGTGCCTCAATCCAAAAAATCAACCACACCTTCCCGTGTGGAGGGAGGACACGGTAGTACAAGTTTTTGATAACAGGAAACTGTGGCTGTCACTTACCACCCTGTTGAAGTCTCATGAGGGAGAATACTCGAGGCGCCTACAAATTGACACCCTGGATTTGTACACCAACAACGACACGCTGTATGGAAGGCTGTGTGATGACTTTTGTGACTGCATTAGGCTGAGATCAGAACCCAAGAAGGGAATGGAGCAGTGTCTCCAGGGATCGGACAAATCGATATTCGTAAACAAACTTCCACACGACAGATACCAATACAGGGCATATCTCAAGCCACACAGGATTGAGACATCCGCAAGGAAGGGCATAGCAGGATGGCTAAAAAATCAGGTACCCCGCATAACGTTTACGGACAGCATAGAACGCTGGCTGCTCACCAACAATGAGAACTGGGACCGTAGATACATTCACGTTGAGGATGAGAACACCCTACTGATGATACAGTTGCGAGCGCCACGATTAGTTGGTAAGATTTTTAAATACACCCTTAACCGATAAATACAGTATGATCAATCAAAGCAGGACATTACTGGAAAATTTTAACACGGTTTCCACCACCGCACAGTACACGGACAAGAAAATTGGAGCGGGATACCATAAGAACGGAGACGGTGTACACACGGTATATGTGGTGGTAAATGCTTTCCTTGGTAATATTACCATCCAAGGGACATTGGAACAATATCCTAGCTCGGATGACAGTGATTGGGTGGACGTGACCACTTTTGCGGGTGACAGCACGTTCTACAATCAACCCAACAATAATGATGCCGTTGACTATGACTTTTCTGAAACATTTACGGGAAAATTTGTGTGGATAAGGGCAAAATACACGCTGGAAAACGGCACTATCCGCGAAATCCGCTATAACTATTAACTTTACATTCTACGCTAAATACGTTATAAATCACTATGGAGATAGCGATGAAAGATCTATTGGAAAAAATAAGAATGCTGGAGCAGGCCGATACTGACTATAATGGCTCGATGGATTACGAATTTACGGGCGATGATGGTGAAATTGCCTACGGTACACTGCACTACACTGCCATAAATGGCGTGGTTGACCCTAAGTCATTAAGAGGTGAATCAGAATATGAAGGCAATGCAAGAGTGGACGACGAATTTGCCACGGACATGGTAAAGCCAGGTGGTGCTGATCACGAGGAAGCACTCAAAGCAGCCCAGGAAGATTATGATTATGAATACTCCAGAATTATGAGCAAGTTTGAGGAAGTTGACGATGAGCAAACATTTGAGGGAGAGGAATTTTTCAATTACTATGGATTCCTACCTTGGCACGAAGACTTACCAGTAGACGAAGCAGAATACAGAGGACGCAAGGTTCCTCTTGGAAAACCGATGCGTGGCGACGTTA
>Ga0129342_1001078_pt1 | contig 12147 bp, 12 predicted proteins | sample CPBDNA_5_FD_94426 | JGI IMG/M metagenome (GOLD analysis project Ga0129342, IMG submission 94426) | Freshwater to marine salinity gradient microbial communities from Chesapeake Bay, USA - CPBay_Sum_15_0.2_DNA | ecosystem: Environmental > Aquatic > Marine > Coastal | place: USA: Chesapeake Bay...
AACAATACCTCCAGTAACTCCACTTATAACTATGGACAACTCAGAACCTATGGTAATTCCCACTCCTGTAAAGGTTGATCCATCACCAGTAGGAGAAACAGTTCTGGTAGCCATAGTGGTTCCAGCACCAACCAGTTCTGCTGTGCATCCCCCAGTCAAGCATTTAACATGGAAAAAGTTGATGGTTCTATCAGCAATAAGGTATCCATCAATAAAATATTCCTTGTTCGTTGGATATTCGATCAATCCAGCATAAGAATCTACAATTTCTGAAGAACCAGAAGAAATAGTCACATCACCAGTCATTCCATTTACAGAAGACACAATGGTATCTGATGTAAATCCGTCCGGCATTTCCAAGTATGAATGCACTTTCAGAATATTTGGAACATCGTTCGTTCTAAATGCACCGGCTACAAGCAAAGATCCATTTGACTTGTCTCCCCTACCGACTCTCGCCATGTTTTGAATAAGATCGTTTGCGCCCGAGGGTCTTTCGGTTGTTAGTCCACCGCCGGATGCAACATAAAGAGAATCATTGGATGTTAATCCCGTAGTGTCATATGGATCAAAGACACCAGTGATTATCATTTCGCCATCTGTTCTAAATTCAATATCATCTGCGGCAACGCCGGCGGCAGGCATTTTTGATGCATTGCTTGCATCTGCTTTGCCGACTACAACACGATCCGATCCTCCTACATTGTCTATTATATACAGAGGATCTCCAGCACTAATGTCACCACCTCCGGGATCTTCACCATATACTAGTTTTTTAATGGCACCAATCAAGTTGCCATCAAGATATCCACCTTGACCAAGGCTAAGAACTCCTGTGTCTTTGTCAAAAAGAAAATCATCAGATCCAGTAACAACACCCTCGTCAAAGAAAAGAACTTGTTGTGTGATTCCGTCTATGCTTGCACCATCAGCACCAGTAGCACCAGTATTACCAGTTGCTCCTGTAGCACCAGTATTACCAGTAGCACCAGTATTGCCAGTTGCTCCTGTAGCACCAGTATTGCCAGTAGCACCAGTTGCACCAGTATTACCAGTTGCTCCTGTAGCACCAGTTGCACCAGTATTACCAGTTGCTCCTGTAGCACCAGTTGCACCAGTATTACCAGTTGCTCCTGTAGCACCAGTATTTCCTGTTGGAGCAGTTAAACCAGCCAATGACTGAAAAATAGAAGTGCCGCTACCATCAGTTGTAAAGTGTATTTCTGGCTCTATTCTAGGTCCAATTGAAAGATTTGCATATAATTCTTGTATATTTTCTTCAACCAAAGAAATTATTTGTGGGGTTGCATTTTCTATGGTTCCAAAAAATTCAATTCCGATAGGAATAGTATCTGGGTCATCATAGTCTATATCTGGAAAAGTAATTGCCCCCGGTCCTACAAATGAATATGGACGCAGAACATTTATTCCCTGTGGTCTATCAACATAATTAAGACGTAGAGTCAATCTTCTCGTTTTTAGTAGTTTTGTGATTTTTTCAGGAGTAGACATATCAGTTCAATTTAATATTAGATGCTTTCATCACAATGCTGTTGCTGGCATTTATTTCTATCGACTCACCTGAGTTTATTTTTATATTACCAGCAACAAGATGTTCAGAGTCACCATCAACTTGTGCAGTGCAATTTCCTTTGACATATAAAGAAGCGTCACCCTCTACAGTGACATTCATTTTACCGACAACATGAAGGTTGTTGTCTTTGATTACAACCTCATATTGATCACCCACAATCTTTACGACCTTTTTTCCGTCAGGATGAATTTCTTCAAAGGTTCCTGATCTATGATATCTATGCAGTCTTTCTGCACCCGGTGTGTCATCCATTTCCTCCAAGTGACCCGACTCAGTAAACTTTACATGGTTGAAAGGATACTTTGCATCATATGGAGTTTCTGGTTCGTTTATCTCTTCTCCAATACCACCGGCGATTTCCATCTTGTCAAGATACTCTGGATCTTTTTTGAACTCAACATAGGTTCCCTCTTGAACACCGCGAGCCATTCTGTTTGTGTCTGGCTCATTCAAAAACTCTTCAAGAGGATATGTTCCATTTGGATCATTGAACCCTTCTTTTTGGTTTGCTTTCTTGAGAGGAACGCCACCTAAAGTCCCCAAGAACATAGGCTCTTGTGCTGATTCTCCATCACGAAAGAATCCAAAAACCCATGTGCCTTCGACTGGTCCGACAGGAGCATCACCTATGCCACTCATTGCAGCAGATGTTATTGGTTGAACTGGATATGCCCAAGGTAAATCTTCGGTTGGCAGATCCTGCTTGTTTTCAGTATGAAATCCAAGACATCGAACACGAACTCTACCAAGTTCTTCCGGGTCATTTCTGTCTTCAACTACACCCTGAAACCATATGAATCCATTTTTACCAGCAAATGCTTCCATAATTATCTACTCCCCCCTGCTAAAAATAAAGGAGAAGGAGATCGTGCTGGCACTGCTCCTGTTCCAAGAAATGCGACTATCTCTGGTATTCTTTGTTCATAGGAATTTTTTGCTAATCCTATTGTATTTGTATACCCTTCCGGTGTTATGGTATGTCTTAGGTTTGTTATCAAATATTTTCCACTGAATTTTTCGTCATACCATTTCTGTGCGGTTTCAGGACTCTCCAGACTTCCTGTTTTTGGAGTATAAAATTCTATGACATTTCCAACCCTGAGACGAGAATTTCCAGAAGTTGTTATTTTTAATTTTATTGTATCCACCAAGACATCTGAAGATATGGTTCTTTGAAGCCATTTTTCTTGATTTTGGATGTTAGGATAATCTTTTCCCATCAAAGCAGACTGTTTTGTAGATAGATGAACCACAGAATTTGGATTGGATTCATACTTGTCATTCTTCATTGTTAATTTGTTGTCGGTGATGTGACGAATGTTGTCTTCTGAGTGTTTATATGTGTATTTGTTCCATTGTTTAGTAGTGACATCATGTGTGTAAAGAGTAGAAGTATACGCACCACTCATTTGTTCTTTGAGTTTTTGTGATGACTTCAGAAAAAGACTGTTCTTTACGTTCAAAAAGTTTTTTGCTAGTTCTTTACTTCCACCACCAACCAAAACAGGTATATTAAAATATTCTATAACAGGATCTTGAGATACAAGTTCACTCAAGGAAATAAAGTTATGTCCATCTACATTCTCAAAAAACAAAAAGTTTGTTTCGTTTGATTCTTTCACCGGCTCTGCTCTTTTTGCTAGCCACGTTAATGCTCTAAAAGGAGACCAGCGAGGGATGACGTACTTTTTTTCTTCTAGTGTTTCTTGTGGTTTTTTTAATGTGTTGCTCGGACCAGCAAGGTATTCTGAATATATTTTTTCAACTATGTCGCTGATTTTCCCTTTATATGACTTTGAGATCGTTGTTAGTTTATCTTTTGTTGCTGTTTGTGAAACAAAATTTATTCTATACACCTCGGCTCTTTCATTTGGTGCCCTAACTTTTTCTGTTATCTCCACCACATCAAAAGTTTTTGTTATTTCTTCTGAGTCTATTCCCGGTGTTTTAAAAGAAACCTCTATGGTTTCATATCCATTTATAGGAAAAGCAGAAAAAAGATTTACAGCGTCTTTTATTAAAACAGATCCACTAATTGCACAAGAAAAAATATCCTCAACAAAACTAAATGTTACAAACAAATGTTTTAGGTTAACAGTCTGTCCTGAAGTTCCTATCATACTTAACTTTTCTAATCTGTAATCATCCTCTTGAGTATATTGATCTAGTTTAATGTTTGTTATTTGTGGAGTCATTGTGCTGCAATCACCTCTCTAAATTCTCTTAGGACATTTTCCAATAATTGAGGACTGAGGAGTTTTATGCTTCTTGACTCCTCGTTCTTTTTAAATTCATACTCTTCGTTTGTGATGTTATAAATGGTTACATCCTCGTTTATGTAATTTTCAAGAATTGTTTGTGTCGTGCCAACGGGATCAGAAAATCCATCTCCGGTCTGACCAAGTGGAACTTGATTTCCGAAATCATCTGGTGGAGTAGCAAAAGGATTTAATCTTCTTTCGTTTTCCTCAAAGTGATGAACAGCAAATCTACTGTCTATGACTTTGGATACTTTTGCTCTTATTTCAGTGTCGTATCCCCTTACGATAATATCTCCTTCTCGTATCACTCCAGTTAAAGAATCTAGTTGAAGGGCACACAATTCAGGAATGTACCTTTTTACTACACCCAGAACTTTGTCATTTCCCATGTCTTTATATTTGAGCCTACTACCAAGATAAACGGTTATTGTATCACCTTCTCTGAAGGTAGAAACAGTGGAATTTCCTCCGATTGGGTGTGTGTAGAATTGTTCGGAGTTGGTTTCTGATGTCAAAAACAAAGTCTTGGATCTATATTTGCGATCAATATAATCATCTAAAGATCTTGATCTAAGTGAAACTGAATATGATGGATCAAAGAATTCATTGATGAGCAAAACCACCCAAAAATATTTTTGATTTCCGTATACATCCTCTGCTATTTTTTCTGGTGTATATCCTTCAGGAACATTGTATATCAAAAAAGTTTCTATTTGCTCTTTGGTTGATTGTTCGAATGCAATTCGAACAAGAATGTCTTGAACGGTTTCGAGTTGCCCGCCTTTTTTTGGGTATAGCGTGGTAGGAAAGTTATTGAAATACATTAATATCCCCCCTTAACATCATTTCTTGTAACATATTGTGACTCTTTGAAAGAGAGAGAAATTTCAACTCTAATAGGAGAGCCATCTGCGAAAGATCTATAGATTTCATCTGGAGTGTAGTTTGTGTCTATCTTTTCAAGAAAGCATCTGTGTAGTTTAGGAAGATTTTTATTTTCATATGGTAAGGGTGGATTTTCGGCATCTGTCAAATTAGAAGAATAAAATTTTATTCCAAATTCAGAGGGAAAATTTAAAAACGCACCATTTGCAGATAATTCAGGATAAGCATGAAATCTAAACATTTTTATAAGATTTGCGGCTGTTTCTGCTTCTTTTTTTGTTCTTGGAAATAAGTTGAACTTAAAATCAAAAGACCTAAACGAAACACCTTGAAACATCTGTTCTTTTCTTGGATTAACAACAACACCCAATCTCGCAGAAATTCCTGGTCCTGTGTTTAGTGATTCTTGTCCAACAAAAGAAGCCGCTTTGTCTGCAACTCCTCCTAACTTTCTTAAGAAATTTATTCTAGATACGCTAGTAAAAGCACTGGCGTCAGATAAATTTCTGATACCAGCAAAACCAACATCAGAATAATTTATTTGATCTGTGAATTGAATTCCGCCCGGTAAATATATTCGACCCACGTCCATTGGCTGATTCGTCGCGCTGGCTAATCTTCCACTACTTCTAGTGACTGTTGGTTTGGGGGTTTGTTCATCATTTAGTATTTCTGCTGTTTCCGGTTCAGCCGCCGCAGCCGCCAATACCAAATCAGCCACGGCTTCCTTTGCTTCCTTTGCGCCTTCTGCAACTTGTTCGCCTATGCCACTCAGAGTGGAAGTAATACTATTCGCTACATCGTTTATGATAGAAGACAAAGATCCATTGGGTTTAAAATAAGTAGTAAATTCCACCCAATGTATAATTCCGTTGTCGTTTTTTGTCTCTCCCAAGTCATCAGGAAAGGTTAAATTTAAATCAAGTTTATTCAAACTACCACTTCTACCCCCTCTGACTCCGAGTATTGAATTTGCAGACATTTTTTTCTCCTAAACTAATACATAGTTATGTATGCCATATAGAGGAAAATATAAACCAAATAGACCAGACAAATATCATGGAGATCCCACAAAAATCATTTATAGGAGCCTGTGGGAAAGAAAATGCATGAAAGTGTTCGATGAAAACCCTAATGTCATTTCTTGGGGATCAGAGGAGATATGCATACCCTATAAATCTCCAGTAGACGGCAAGATTCACAGATACTATCCAGATTTCATCGTTGAACTGAAAAACAAACAGGGTGAGATAGAAACACTGGTGATAGAAGTAAAGCCAAGCAAACAAACCGTCGAACCAAAAAAACCTGCTGGCGGCAAAAAAACCAGAACATACATCAATGAGGTGATGACATACACCATAAATAATGCTAAGTGGGAGGCTGCAAAGCAAGCATGTGAGAGCAGGGGTTGGTTGTTTAGAATAATAACAGAGAAAGAAATATTCTAATGCTTTACGAGGAACTCAAAAAAATAGCACCACCTTTGTCTGCTTTCTTGCAAAAAGTAGCACCAGAATTGACAGAGGAAGATGTGACTGTAATGAAACCAAAGTCAATACCAAAGTCCATAAAGGGAAGAGGAAGGTGCTATTTGTTTTCATACAGAAACCCCATAAACAAGGGAACTCCAGAATTACCGTACTATCACTATTATCCGATGGTTATTTCTTTACAAGCAGAGCAAGAAAACTTATTAGGATTGAATCCATTCTATCTTCCACCTCGTCTAAGAACAAAATTGATCAATGGTATCATGGGTCGTTTGCTGGGCGAAGAAGATGATCCAGACACAAGAGCATCCATATCGTATAAAATAATATCTAAATATAGAAGGAGTTTTGGTGTTGCATTTCCGTGCATTAAACGATATACGCATGTAAGAATGAGTCCCGTGATATTGGAAATGAAGCCCAGTTTGTGGAGAAGATTTTACTTAGAGGATATTTCCAAAAGGCATGAAAAGTTTTTCTTGGGAAGAAATCTAACTTCTATATGGGGAGACAGTAAGATCAAGGCAATCGAAGAATCCAGAGTAATCAACAGAAGGAAAAAATGAACCATGTTTGGTTTTAACATCGAAAAATTCATATCGTCGATCAGAAAAGATGGAGTCGCATATCCAACACGCTATGAAATTACTTTTGAAGCATTCAAGAGTGGTGGTATAGTTTTCGACAGAAAAATCTCAGAACTCTTGGACACTAGATTAGAATCAGTTTCTTTTCCTTCTTCAACGATAGGAAGTAGAGGACAAGTTCATTTGGGAATAGAACGTGAGATGCCTTATGGTAGAATATATGAAGGAGATATAGAACTTAGTTTCATAGAGACATCTGAATACACTATAAGAGAAGCATTTACGGGGTGGCAGTCTAAAATAATAAATCCTGACAATTACACACATGGTTATTACAATGATTATGTTTCCAATCTAGAAATAAGAACTTATTGGCAACAACAAAGACCTCTAAAGGGTGACTCTTTTTCAATTGACAATCCTTTTAGCACAATTCCAGATCAAGGCGTAATAGATGCACAAAGTGGACCAGACAAAGAAGGATATATTCCACCACAAAAGCCACCGTGGGCACAAGATCCACTCAAAAGAAGAGGATATGGATTGGATGGTGTGCAAGACAAATTCGAATTTGAAGTGGATGACCCTAAGCCTGCTTACTCTGTTAAATTGATTGATGTTTTTCCTAAAACTATCAATCAAATAGATCTATCTGCCGGGGAAGAAAATCTTGTCAAGACCAAGATTGTCTTGTCTTACCGAAAGTGGATCAGTGACAGTTCTTCTTCTAGTATATCTCCCACCAACTTTACTCCCACACCACCCCAACAACCAGTTGCTTCATTTAATAACCCCATTTCTTTTTCTGGGGGTCTTAGAAGATTTTGATTGTATATTTTAGACATTTGAAAGGATATTATGTCATTACCTAAATTAGAAACGCCAACATTTAAAATAAAAGTTCCGTCAACATCACAAAGCATAACCTTTAGACCATTTTTGGTCAAGGAAGAGAAATTACTCTTGATGTTGACGGATGATTCGAGTTCATCCGAGAAGTTCAAACTGATTCGAGATCTTATTACAACCTGCGCACAAGATGAGTTTGATTTTTCAAAATTAACAACATTCGATATAGAATACATTTTCATATCCCTGAGATCAAAGTCAGTGGGACAAGAGGTTTCTTTGAACGTAAAATGTTCTGAGTGTGAAACTCAATGTCCGATTAGTATAGACTTAGACCAAGACGTATTCGTTGACAATCTAAACAAGAGCAACAAGAACAAGAAATTTACAGTTCCCATCACAAATACAGTTGGAATGACACTGAGGTATCCATTTTTTGAGGATCTAGGTAAAGATTCCATTTCCGAAGATAATGTTGATGTGATGTCAATTTTGGCTAAGTCCATCGAGAGCATATATGATGATAAAACAGTTTATGATCCGAATGACTATACATTGGATGAAATCAAGGAGTTCATCAACAACTTGAGCATGAAAGACTTGGAAAAAGTCAAAGAGTTTTTTGATAATACTCCAAAAGTGAAATGTAAAATTGACTTTACTTGTCCATCGTGCAAACACGAAAACAAGAGAGATCTGGATGGACTTGTCAATTTTTTCTAATATGCCTTTCCCATGACTCGCTAGAAAATCATTATAGAGTAAACTTCATGTTAATGCAGCATTATAAATATAGTTTGACTGAACTAGAAACAATGATTCCGTGGGAAAGACAAGTATATTTGGGTCTATTGTCAGAATATATCAAAGAAGAGCGAGAAAAAGAACAAAGTAGGAGACATCAATAATGCCGGGCAATCCTCCAAAAAGCAATCAAGAAAGAGAAAATCCTCTATTGAGGTTGCTTGGTAAAAAATCTCAAGATGATGTTGTTATTGATGAACTTAAAAATGTGTCAGAAACTATTTCTGTGGGCAACGATGAACTCAATAGCAACTTCGAAGATTTGACACTATCCATAAAGAAAGGAATTATGAGTTCAAATTCAGAACTTAAGGATTCTTTGAATGCTAATTTTGAAAAAGAATACAAAGCATTGAGTTCGCTACAATCTACTATTATTAATGAGTTGCAGGAACAAATTGAGATTTTAAGAGTTGAGTTGGGTGATAGAATAGTTTTTAGTATTAGAGGTCTTGTTAGATACTTCGTTCTATTGGGTAGATCTTTTTTCCAGAGAAGAAAAGAAGCAAGAAAATTGGCTAAGCGTCAAGATGAACTTAGCGATAGAACCACGATTGCAATTCTAACAATAGGAAAAGACATAGTAGACTCATTGGCTCTAGTTAGAGACAGTATTTCTAACCTTAGAACAAGAAGAAAAAGCAAAGAAGAAACGCTGGAAGAGAGGCAATTTACCAAGAACCAGTATAGTCTCTTAGGAAAGAGTATAAAAGAAGCCATTCAGGGAATTAAACTTGAAGCAAAACAACCAAAAGATCAGGGTTTGCTCGGGCTTTTGCTTTTCTTGCTAGGAAAGGCATTGATTAAGCCGGTGCTTTTGGTCGCAGGAGCATACATCTATAGATCTCTCTTTGTTTTGTTCAAGGGTCTTGGTTTTGTGAAGAACATGCTGAACTTGACAAAAGTAAGTGCGGTCTTTCTGCGTTTTGCTAGACTCTTTGGAACAACAGGAAAATTTGCAATCGTAGGAATAGCACTAGGAAGACTTGGTAGTTTCTTTAAAAATCTTGGTAAGGCTTTTTCCAAGACAGGAACCATTGGTAAGATATTTGGAATATTCACCAGAGTTTTTGGTGGTGTTGGAAAGATATTGAGTCCTGTGTTCAGTATATTAGGAAAGGTTGGAAAGTTTTTTAGAGCAGTTCCTGTTCTTGGACAAGTCATTACAGTCATTGAAGGTATAGTTGGTTTCTTTAGAGGATTCTTTGGAACGGAAGGAAGTTTCTTGGACAAACTGGTAGCAGGTATTCAAGGAATATTTGCTCAGATAATATCTGGACTTACTCTTGGTTTTGTTTCCTTTGATGATGTTATGACATTCTTTGATGACGCAACTGATGTTCTTGGTGATTTCTTTTATAGTGTATATGATTTTTTTGCAAATACAATTCCAGACTTGTTTGTGAAATCAAAAAACTCAATTTTAGAACTTTTGGAAAAAGTGGGTATTATTGAAAGTAGACTAGAGATACCTCAAAGTCAATTTGATGCTGCGATTAGACAAAACCTTCCAGTGATTAAAGTTGACAAGTTTGGAATTAATTTCGTTCCAGACAAATCAGAACCACTTGATCCGACCAGCCTAGAAGGATTGGGAATCAGAAAAGGAGTCAGTCCAACGGGAAGTCGTGTTATTGATGAAAATACGATGTTAAATACAGAAAGAACTGCTCCTGCAATGGTGGATGATTTCGGTGAAAGAAGGGGTGATACAAACACCATAATTCAGCAGAACAACAATTTTCCCAGCGAACAACAATATGATGCAGCACCACTGACAGATCAAGGATTGTTTTTGTATGGTAGTGCCTACCCTTTTTATGTGAGTAATAGAGCATTTGGAATGCAATAAAAAAAAGACCCCGGATTTCTCCGGGGTCTTTCTCTCTCTAAAAGAGATCGTCTGTCAATCCTCACTCGCGAGTCGTTCAAAGTAGGACATGGCATCCTCCTCTTCAGACGGAGCCGAAATGGTCTCCTCCGACACGGAGACTGACTCCTCCGAAGGCTTTGACTCTAGCCTAGTGGTCTCGGCAGTGGTGGAAACTGCTGTGCTGCCAAGCACGATATCAAGACGCTGCTTGAGTTCGTCATATGACTTGTAGTTGCTGAGGTCAACGAACTCGTTCAATCCATACTCACTTTCCCAAACCTTCTTGAGACGATCATCGTCTCCGTCAAACAACTCCGAAGGGGAATCAAACTCGGACTTGTCATAGTTGAGATAGCCTGCAACCTTTCGAATACGGATTCTAAAGTTGGCACCCTTCCAGAAATCGAAGGGAACGATTGCATCCTCATCAGCAAACTCAGGCTTCATTGCATCCTGAATCTTCTGATAGATCTTGGTTCCATAGCGGAACAAGAAAACCTTACCATTGTTTTCCGGTGCTGCCGGATCGTCGATCACAAGAACATTGGACACATAGTTCTTCTTTCGCTTGAACTTCTGTGAAACCATATCCTTCTTGGTTTGATCGCCGCTGTTCCAAAGACGAGTGTTCATCTCCGAGACAGGATCTTTTTCACCAAGTGTGGTTCGCGAATTTTCAATATACCAACCACCCGGTCCCTGAAAACCGTGTGAGTAGTATAGAACAAAAGGAACGTCCTCACCCGGTGCTTCTGGAAGAAAGCGAATGATCGCCTGTCCAGTTCCTGCATCATCCACGGCTGGTCGCCAGAAGCGATCATCCTTGTATGAATTCTTGGTTTCGTCCATGGAGGACAACTTCTCAATTAGTGCGTCTGTGTTTCTACTCTTCTTTTTTAGTGCGTCAAATGACATTCTGTTTTACTCCTGTTGTAGTGTTTTCAACTGTTTTACGATCAGTTGTATGGTGTAAGTATACACCCGAAAGGATGGATGTCAAGCCTTTCACCAAAGTTTAGGTGTCTTCGGCAAAAGATTTATTTCCTCTCCCTCTGCTCTTATCTTCTCTTTTATGGGTTGACTGAGATACTTTGCAGCAAGTTCTGGTTCTATGTCCAACTCTCCGCAACTCTCAATGACGGCTTCAATGTAACCATATTGGTTGATTTTTGCCTTGTTTTCCACCATATTGTTGAATTCTTTTTCTAACTTATCAAACATATTTTTCTCCATCACGAAGGGTGTAAATCAAATACATAGATATGTAGGTATTATACTACCATGAATGGAGAAATCAATGGCTAATGCAGCAACAGCAGAAGATCATGTTACGTTAAATCTGGGAGAAGGTGGCGCAGTAATTGCCACTGACTTTGTTCAAGAAGGAAATTTTGGTTATGGAGATGCAAACGGAAATGCGCATTTTCAGGTAGTTAAACTAAGCACTGCTGGTCCCGGTGAATATGCACTATTATCAACAGATGCACCTGCGCCAGTTCAAGTCTGGAAGATAGGAAACACTGATGTTTCAAGTGGATTTCTTGCAGTACGAGGTAATACAACAGGAACACAAGCAGTTCCTGTTAGTCTATCTGGGGCAACACTTGAAATTAGTGACATCACAGTCATAGGAGGAACCATTGACAGAGTTCTTGGTGCTTCTTGTGATATCAGATCTGTTGCAGCAGGAGTCACAATTGGTGTCGTTGGAGATGTTTCTCTTCCTAGTGGTGTTTCTGCCGATATTCGTTCTATGCCTCTTCCAACAGGAATGACGGCATATACCAAGACCATAAACGAA
>Ga0129342_1001079_pt1 | contig 12139 bp, 8 predicted proteins | sample CPBDNA_5_FD_94426 | JGI IMG/M metagenome (GOLD analysis project Ga0129342, IMG submission 94426) | Freshwater to marine salinity gradient microbial communities from Chesapeake Bay, USA - CPBay_Sum_15_0.2_DNA | ecosystem: Environmental > Aquatic > Marine > Coastal | place: USA: Chesapeake Bay...
AATTTTTGACTTCTCCACCCACCTTGCACCATGGTCCGATCGTGGTGTTGCCATAAAGCTTTGCACCCATACTAATCGATGCATGGTGCCCAATCACCAAGGGGCCACGAAGCATGCTCCCCGCCTTCACATGAGCTCCATCCATCACGATAATAGGTCCCTCCGTCGTCATGCAAATTGTCCCTGGTTCTACAACAGCATTTGGGTGTAACCACAACGCATTGGGGTTATCGCAGACAACCCCACGGGGTAATTTTGAGGCTTTCGCTGTTTTGAGTCCTAAGGCCTCAGGTACGCCATTGTAGGCAATATCGGTTCGAATTTCGTCGCCGTTATGCAAAAACAAATCCCATAGGCGCTCGAGCTTTCGTCCTTCTACGACATGGACGGGCTGCTCTTGGAGCTTGGGGTGATCTAGTGCAACATTTAGCGTTCCTTTCGATATCGCCTGGACGGACTGAATCGCTTCCGAAGGGTTGCTAGTTTTGACCCCACAAACCAAATCACCCACTGTGAGATAGGATGGGTGATCCATAGACTCCTCTTGGAGTGCCCATTCTAGTATCTTTTTGGACGGAAGCACACAAGACTCTAAAACAATCCATTCATGTTGTGTACTATTGTCTGCCCTAGTACCCACGAAGGCCTCAACATTATTTTCACATACGCCATCAAAAAGTCCTTTAAGCGCCTCTGGGACAATGCCTACAACAGACCCTTGCTCGCCAAACAACCACTGCCACTTTTCTAGAAGTGTTCCGAGCCCAACTCTCAAATCCCAAGCGGGTCTTGTGAGGGTGAATGGCTGGAAATTCTGCCTCATGCTGGATGAGTCAGCTATCAGTATTGTATAGGACTTTGGCATAGGGACAATATAAACTCATTTTTCTTGTTTGAGTAATACGATGAGGCGTACCTTAAACAGATTAATGATGTAAACCGTTCTAGTCTAAAACGTTAAGCCAACCCAAGTAACTATGTGTGGAATTGTAGGATATATTGGACATCAAGAAGCGTCTCCCATTCTAGTTCAAGGCCTCAAGAGGCTCGAGTACAGAGGGTATGACTCTGCAGGGGTCGTGGTGCTCAATGGAGAGCTAGAACTGGTCAAAGGGAAGGGCAAGGTGGATGCTCTGGCCAAAAAACTGCAATCAGCCTCACCCAAGGGCACATTAGGGATTGGCCACACGAGATGGGCGACTCATGGTGAGCCAAATGATGTAAACTCACATCCCCATCTAAGCCAAAACGGGCGGATTTCACTTGTGCATAATGGCATTATCGAAAACTATCATGCCCTCAAGACATCCCTGCAAAAAAAAGGGTACATCTTCCAAAGTGATACCGATACGGAAGTGGTCGTTAACCTCATTGAAGAGATTTACGATGACGGTGCTGTGAGCTTTGAGGGGGCCATCCAATTGGCTTTGCAACAAATTGTTGGAACCTATGGACTTGCCATCGTCAACCTTGATGAACCCGATCGGATATATGTGGCGCGAAAGGGGTCTCCTTTGCTTCTCGGCCTCGGAGACGGGGAGATGTTTATTGCGTCCGATGCATCCCCGATGGTAGAGCATACGTCTAAAGTGATCTATCTCGACGATGGTGAGATGGCGATTGTCCGGCGTGATGGATACGATATTAAAACAATCAAGGACGAGCCAATTACCAAAGAAGTGCACGAACTGGCCATGAGTCTTGAGGCGATCGAAAAAGAAAACTACCCCCATTTTATGCTCAAAGAAATTTTTGAGCAACCTAGAGTCATTATGGACTGTTTGCGTGGTCGCGTTCAGTTTGATGACCATACGATCCAATTGGGTGGATTAACCGATGTGATGGATGATTTGCTATCGGTTAAACGGCTCACGATCGCAGCTTGTGGAACCTCTTGGCATGCTGCGCTTGTCGGGGAATACTTGTTTGAACACCTTGCCAAAATTCCAACAGAGGTAGAGTATGCATCGGAGTTTCGATATAACGAACCGTTGATGGGGGAGGGGGATGTGTTGATTGCCATCTCTCAAAGTGGGGAAACAGCCGATACTCTTGCAGCGCTTAGAGAAGCTCAAAACCGAGGTGCGATCGCTCTTGGGATTTGTAATGTGGTTGGCTCAACCATTGCCCGGGAGACCGATGCGGGTGTGTTTACCCATGCAGGCCCTGAAATTGGAGTGGCGTCCACCAAAGCCTTTACCTCGCAAGTCGTAGTACTCACGACCATAGCTCTAATGCTTGCAAAGCGGAGACAAACAATTACCGATGAGAGATATGCTAAACTGATCGATGAATTGGCCCGTATCCCGAGCAAAATGGAGCAAATATTAGCTCAAGCAGATCAAATCAAAGAGATGGCAAAGCACTTCACGTATGCGCAAAACTTTTTGTACCTCGGTCGGACGCTCAATTTCCCAATTGCGCTAGAGGGAGCCTTGAAACTTAAAGAGATCTCCTATATCCATGCGGAAGGGTATCCAGCAGCCGAGATGAAGCATGGCCCCATTGCGTTGATTGATCATATGATGCCGGTCGTGGTGATTGCTGCAACAGATCACACAAATGACAAAATGATCTCCAACATTGAAGAAGTTCGCGCTCGAAAGGGGCGGGTGATTGCGGTGACCAACCCAGGGAATGATGAAGTAAAAAATCTTGCGGAGTTCACAGTTGAGATCCCCTCCACCGAAGATATGCTGAGTCCACTCTTGACGGTGATCCCCCTACAGCTTTTGTCTTATTACATTGCAGTCAATCGAGGGTGTGATGTAGATCAACCAAGGAACCTTGCCAAGTCAGTGACGGTAGAGTAGACAATAAACATCAATATGGTGAGTGCCATCACCTCAAATCAAGACTCTATCCACCGATAGGTCCTTAGATCAAAGTAATCTTCTTGATCCCAATCTGTATTGATTTCGATTCCTCCCACCAAGACGACTTGAATCCCAGGAAAGTCAGGGAGTGCTTGGTCAAGGATCCGTTCCAGTTTTTGTTCGATAGCTTCAAAGGCACGATCCGTTGCCACCTTCACAGGATGATCTGCTGCAAGAATATCCTCTCGATGAGCATTTAGATGCTCAATCACACGACTTTGTTGATAATCCAATGGGTCATCTTGCACGCCCGATGCATGAATGCGAATGGAGGCCACAGCGGCAGTGATCGACCCACAGCATGTACTATGGCCATCCTGATTTTTTCGATGCACCTTGCCTAGCTCACCCTCTTGAGTGATTCCGATATGAGGTCCGTAGACAATCATTGCCTTCCCGCCGGTTGGGACGTGGCTTAGAAAAGCTTTCATCCCCGTCACACCGGCAAAGGGTAATCCCGTGATACCCCCAAGAATAAAGGGTCCAGGCCCTGCCATTTGTTGCGTGAAATAATGGAAACTGTTGGTAATCTCATCACTGCATAGAGAGGTTGCCCAAATGGTGTGGTCTCCATCACCACCCTCCTTGCGAATTTTATCATATACATTGTGTTGCAGCGTCGACATCGCCACAGCATCGGGGTAATGATATTCACAAACGGCCTTCATAATGTCGCAATCTGTATTACTTGAATGGTTTAATACACAACCCTTTGTGCGAATGTTAATCAGTTACGTAACTTTTTAGTCATAAACAACCGATGGCTGCACTCCTTTCAAATTTTGCTTCACCCGTTGTTTAAGCCATTGCATTCGTAACACACATCTGTGTGAGGATATTGAATTTTTGTGTGGATAACGAACTCTCCAAATTTTCTTTTTGGAAAAAATGAGTCGTTCATATGGCGCGATGTTTCAATAAAAACAAATAGATATCGCTATATCACGACGTGAGTTGCCTGATCATCATCATTAAAAATGATGTGGATAACTTGTGGATATGCGTAAGATTGTGCTTATTAAAGAAAAGGAAGTGTCAAGCAAGCAATCTCCATCTACGTTCTCTCACGTCAAATGAAACGCTGGAAAGGACTCTTATTCAAATTATCCATCGTCGGATTCATCACAGCTGCGTTGTTGACGGGGTAATGAACCTGTAAAGCTGTCATTCGTTCTACGTGCGGATCATATCCACATGTAAGATATTCTCATACATGTAATCGGGCCCCACACGTTCAAACCCAAATTTGTTGTAGAACCCCTCCAAATAGGATTGAGCTTGCAGTTGTATTGCTTCAGGGGCATAAAGCTCTTCCACCCACTCAATGGATGCATGCATCAAATCGATGCCAATACCTCGGCCTCTATGGGTAGATCTAGTGACAACACGACCAATTGAAGCATGCTCCGTTTTTAATCCAGGGGGTAATAGACGCGTATAGCCAATGAGCTCATCCCCATCCATGGCCATAAGATGGTGACAACCTGGATCGTATCCATCGACATCCTCATAGATAGAGTTTTGCTCTACAACAAAGACATATTGGCGCAGGCGATAGATGTTCATGAGCTCAAGCAGTGAGAGCTCCTCAAACGGTTTACAAAACATTTGAATTCGCATGATGCGAACATACCCATTTTCAGGGGATTTTGTAAGTTCCACCATGATTGAAAAGATGGTAACAGTTGGCTTGGCGGCCGGGCTTCATGCAAGACCGTCTGCAGCACTTGTTCGGGAGGCCTCAAAATTTGACTCAGAGTTGACATTGGAGCTCTATGGATTTGAGGTGAATGGAAAAAGTATTCTTGGCATCATGACGCTAGCTGCTGAAGAGGGTGCCGAAATCAAGCTCATCTGTGAGGGGACCGATGAGCAAGCGATGATGGATCACCTGGTGGATCAATTTGAGCGAAACTTTTACCTAGAGGAAGAGTAATGGCGTTTTTTAAAGGCATTCCAGCAGCGCAAGGAGTGGGTCGTGGCCCCTTGTTTGTGCTGGAATCGACGACTCTTGATGTGCCAGACAAGCGACTTGCCAAAGGCACCTCTCATGCGGAATGGGATCGTATCTGCCAGGCTCATGAGCAATTGGTCCAAGACCTTACGGATTTAGTTGAGCGTCAAGATCATCCAGATGTACAAGAATTAGCTGTGGTACAACTGATGATGCTTCAAGACCCAGACTTAATGGAGCGCATTCGCAAGTTTGTAAGGCGCGATCGCCTGCCAGCCTCTACAGCCGTACCCAAAGCGTTCAACGAAACGATTCAGCTTTTAAAGAGTCGTAATGTTCCTTGGGCATCTGAGAGGATTGCAGATATTGCAGCGGTTCGAGACCAATGGATTCGAGTGATTCAACAGTCAGACGTGTTTGTCGATATCCCTAAAGGGTCGATTTTGTATGCAGATGAGCTATCAATGGGTGAGCTGCTGCATTACAAAGAGATGATTTCTGGGCTTCTCCTTCAATCCAATGGCCCCACGTCTCATGCGGTCATCATTGCTCAGGCACTTGGCATCCCAACAGTGACGAATCTGCGCTTATCCTCGTCCACTTCGATACAAAAGGGTCACGTTATTTGGATGGATGGCTCTACGGGTAACGTCATTCTAGATCCAACGCCAGAGGACGAACAGGTTATCGAGGATGCTCTCCATGCCTATCGAGTCTCTAATGAGGCCCTCGAGCAAATTCGTTCTCAGGCCTCCACAACCTCTTGTGGGACGCACTTTACCCTGCGTATGAATATGGAGCTTGTGGAGGAACTTGGCGCTTATGACGCCAAACTTGCAGATGGTATCGGATTATACCGTACCGAAGCTCTCGCCATGAATCCGTCCAAGAGGTCTCTTGAGGCCCAGATAGAATCTTATCGAGCTGTATTTGACGCGACTGATTCTTCCAAAGTGACGATTCGTCTCTTTGATGTGGGCTCTGATAAAGCATTGCCTGGCGCGCCTAAAGAGACCAACCCTGCCCTTGGATGGAGGGGTCTGCGGTTTTTGGAAGATGAGGGTGTTCTGTTGCAGACGCAGCTTGAAGCTCTGTCGACCGTATCAAAGGAATATCCAGGCAGGTGTAGAGTGATGGTTCCCATGCTGACGGATGTTGGAGAGCTATTTCGTCTCAAAGATCGTGTGCAGGACGCAACGTTTGAATGGGGGGTGATGGTCGAAACCCCCGCGGCTGTTTGGATGGTGCCTGAACTTGTGGAGCATGTCTCCTTTTTGAGCATTGGGACCAACGATCTGATTCAATATACACTTGCAGTGGATCGGACCAATCGCCGGGTCTCCAAACATTTTATCCCCTCTCATCCCGCATTATGGCGTGCGCTCTCTTGGGTGGCTGAACAGGCGAGTGGCACTGGAGTTTCATTATCTGTTTGTGGTGAAATGGCAGCACATCCCGTGTATGCACAGGCTTTCTTAGGGCTTGGATTTGAGGAGCTAAGCATGCAACCATCAGCTCTTGCAAAAATTAAACAGACGCTGTGTGCGTCGACCAAGGAATCGGTGAATCAAGTAGCTCACCAACTTGTCCATGCACGAACCGTTGAAGAATCGATGGTTGTTGTCGATTCGATGATGGACAAAAGTCAAGGGTAATAGTGACGTGAGTGTAAAAACCACCCTTTATCCACCTTTAAACGAATCTCAATTAAAGGCTACGGTCCCGATCCCGGTCATCTACCGTCAAGAATTACCCTCGACCAACGATTATATGATGGGGCTCCAGGCTCCCAATCAAGGGTTGTCACTCATTGTGACAGATTACCAGACAAAAGGAAAGGGGCAAGCAGGTCGTTCATGGGTCAGTGAGTCGGGAGCCAATCTCCTTTTCTCCATACTGTACCTTCCAAAATCTCCAATGAAGGCACATCAACAAGCCATAGAGCAGTTTACATTGGAGATTGTTCGCGCTCTGGCAGTTGCTTTAGGTGGGTTTTTGGCAGGGTCTTTTGACCTCAAACCACCCAATGATTTATACCTAAATGGAAAAAAGGTTTGTGGCATCCTTAGCGAGGTGTCTAGGCAAGGATCGAGTATCCACCGCTTTGTTATAGGCATAGGCCTGAACGTGAATCAGCGTCAGTTTCCAGAGGGTTTGCGTCACCCTGCGACCTCTTTAGCTCTCGAATCTGGCTGTACTTGGAACCGTGAGCGTCTATTAGGTTATTTGGTAGAATCCTTGCAACCCTGTTTTGAAACCTTGGAAGCGTCATGAGTTCTAAAACGTTTCAAGTACTTGATTCGAGTATCGACTCCCTCATTCGAGTTCATGCCCCAACGGTGTGGCAGGGTCATGGCTTGGTTGTTGGCGTGAGTGGTGGAGTCGACTCCATGGTACTGCTTGAAGCGATCTCACGGTGGTACCACAAACAGACAGGTGTTGGAGACATCCATATTGCCCATGTCAATTATGGATTGAGAGGGGAGGAATCTGACATGGATGAGCAGTTCGTCAAAGAAACGGCCAGACGGCTGGGCATGCAGATTCACATCCATCGAGCCAACAGAAATTATCAAGGCACAGCCCAAAACGCCCAAGAGAAGACCCTTGATACCACCCCTGGGAACCTTCAAGAGTGGGCAAGAGAGGAGCGATTCACCTTTTTTGGAGAGATAGCCCGAGGACATGACATCGCGTGTGTTTTGCTTGCCCACCATCAAGACGACCAGCTTGAGACCATTCTTCAGCGTCTATTCCGTGGAGCAGGATTGGAGGCATTGAGAGGATTGCAGGCCATGACCTCCCTTTCAGGCTTTGGTCTCGAGGTACTGCGTCCTTGTTTGGGGCTCTCAAAAGCTCAGCTGCTTGATGTTGCCGACGAACTCGGAATCACATACCGCGAAGACTCAACCAACGCCACCGAGCAGTATGCTCGCAATGTTCTTCGGCACTCTTGGATTCCCTCCATGGACTCCATGTTTCCAGGGTGGCGAAAGCATGTGATTGGATTGGAGTCTGTTTCCCAAACTGCAAGTGCACTTGCAGATGTTGTCATGAGTCAGGTGGTAGACAAAGATGAGTTGTTGCGTTCACCATGGCAGGAGCTTCATGTGGACGTGCAGTCATTTGTCCTGCACCGGTGGCTCACGTCACACGGAGTGTCCCCCTCAAGACACTCTATTGCCATGTTGATGGAGTCACTGCCTTTGAGTCATCCTGGTCAGACATTTGAGATAGAGCCAAACACATCCATTGAGGGAACCAAAAAAGGGTTTACTGTGGCAACAACGGCTGATTCATCAGAATTAACATTCCCAATATCTTGGAGATTGGAGGAGTTTACAAACCATCTTCCTCAGCAATGGAAAGACCCTTTTACGCTCTATGGAGTATTACAAGCAGGCGAAAAAGTGGAATCTTTTCGAGTGCGTCCACTTCAAGGTGGAGATAAGTTTCAGCCATTTGGCATGGTTACGGGGCATCAACAAATTGCTGATTTCTTAGCGAATCGTGGGATTACAGGATCAGCAAAATCACAAGCGGCAGTGGTGGTTGATGCACAGGAAGACATTCTCGCCGTTTTGTATCCTGTAGAGGAGATTTCACGATTGGGTGCCATGGGTGAGGTGTCCAACACACGGCGTGTACCTGATCTAACAAATGGAAAAGACAGATTATTTCGAATTCAACCCAGCTCAAGCGATCCTTGGAGCGCCACATTGAGAGCGTCTGAGCAACCCATTAGTCTGGCAGGGATGACGTTTCGGCCTATGATTTTGGAGCACGATATTCGACGTCGTATCCACGCATTGGCCTTGGAAATTCGTCAAGAAGCACAGGCATGGGGGGTGAGTCAAGAAAATCCGTTACATGTCATCACCGTTTTGCAAGGGGCTGTTCCATTTGCTAGGGATCTTTCGCGAGAGTTACAACTCCCATGTGTGTTTGACACGGTTCACCTAAGTAGTTACAAAGGAGGAATGTCTTCTACGGGAGAGATTGAGCGTAAATCGTGGTTGACATCGCCTATTCAGGGTCAACATGTTCTTGTTGTCGAGGATATCGTGGACACGGGTCGTACACTGGAGATGTTTACAAAAGAGTTGGCCAAGCAGAAGCCTGCCAGTGTCAAAATTGCCGCACTATGCAGAAAAAAGGAGGCTATGGAAGTCGAGCTTCCAATCGACTATGTTGGCTTTGATATCGCACCGGACTTTGTTCTAGGGTATGGCATGGATGTGAACGAATTGGGTAGAAATCTGCCCCATATTTATGTGAAAATGGCGTAGGATCTCAACCAAATATTACTTCGCCAAAGTCATCGATATTTGCTGGGTTAGGCCTTTGGTTCGGAGCTCCACAAGGTAAACCCCACTCGCAAAATCTGACCCATCAAATCCAACTTCATGGGTGCCTGCCCGGGCATATCCATCGTGGAGGGTGCTGATTTTTTTACCACTCAAGTCATATACAGACAGTGCAATTTGAGTAGACTCCATCAATTCAAAAGTAATTCGTGTCTCAGGATTGAATGGATTGGGCGTATTTTGGAATAATCTGAATCCCTTTGATAATGACGGATCCTCTTCTGTGTGTTGATTGGAGGTTTGCATGGGCGCCGTGATTGTATAAAACGAGATAGATCCTGTGCTTTCTTGACTGACCACCATGATCCAGGTGCCAGCAGGATGATCATCAGGCGCAATCAACGTGATCTTTTCAGGGCCAGATTCACCCACTGCTTCAAGATCAGTCGCACTTTGATCACCTTCCCCAAACGGCACATCAAAATTTCTTCCATTGATATATCCAATATAGACAGCGGTATCGGGTTGGCTTACATCATAGATCATAACCCCTCCGACTCGTTCCAAAGCAAGAAACGCCAAAACCCGCCCTCCAATCGTAGCAACACTTACAGCTTCTGGCTCTGGCCCCTTGGCATCACTGCGTGAATCAAAGGAGTCATTCTCCGCATTATCGCTATTGAATGAAGCTGGCAACAAACGGGCAACGGTCTCCTCGATATGGGAACCCGTGTCGAAGAGTAATGTTCCGGAATCATCCCAGATACTCATGCTACGCGCACCAAACGCAAAGACCTGTTGAACCTCACCCGCGTCGTTGGTATGGCTAGAGTCGAAAGGTTTCATTACTTGAAGGCGACCAAGGCCTTCGTCTGTGATCATACTGGGTGGAAAAATAGATTCGTCCAGAGGCAGATCCTCCATTCGGACCTCATCGGAGTAGCTTCCAAATTTCCGTGAATCTCCTTCGTTGGCCGTCAGCAAATAGGTTTGTCCGTCTACGTCAAAGGCGGCAATCCCATCGGGCATGTAAAGCCCATTTACAGGCCACGTCTGAATAGCGATGGCATTATCGCGGTCTGATACGTCCAACGCGTTGGCAGGAAGACGATGATCTTTGGCACCCAAGGCAACGATGTCGCTTATAGAGGCATTCTCAATATCAACGATGGCGAGTGCATTATTCTCCTGAAGCGTGACGTACGCTGTCGATCCATCAGGACTTACCGCGATGTATTCTGGTTCCAGATCTTTTGCAGCCACATCCACATCAACTGAGATTCGAACACCTTTTGCCTTTAATTCAGCAACCGAATACCCATCAAATCCTGCATGAATCACACTGGCTATCGTTGGATCCACAGCGTTTTGAATGATCGACACCGAGCCGGGTGGATCAAGGGTGTAATCGGTACTAGGTTGTCCTTCATTGGCCGTCAAAAGGGTTCCATTCTTTGTGAATACCAACATATCTGGCAAAGGCCCCACGGTAAACTGATGGCTATAGGTAAGATCATCCGTATGAAAGAGGACGACCACGCCAGAATCGGTTTGCACCTCGGCCTCCACAGCAATGGCGACCCATTTTTCATATACATCGACTGAATTAACACCCCCGCCGTACTGGGTTGCATCCACGGTGCCCACAACGACAGGAGCCTCAAGCGATGATAGTTCCAATGCAACGAGTTGATTATTGGAAGCATTAATAAAAAACAGCCTCTGGGTTGCAGGGTCATAGGCTGTAATTTCAGCGGCGCCTTGATCATAGATCCCAGTATGAAAGGTTGAGTGGTATTGAATCGAAAGCCCCTGTGCCTGACTGGACAAGTCTATCAAAGGCTGAGCTTGTGATATCTGGAAAGACATCAAAAAAGCGATCAACACACTGCATCCAGAGGACCAAGTATAGCTTGAAGTATGGGTCAGATTCATAGATTTTTGTGGTGGATAAAAGGGTCAAAGGGTGAGTCCATGGAAATCTTTCTGAGATGACTGCACATTTTTTTCTACTCCGCAACACTAGTATGGCGAGTTGAAAAGAAGAACGCCATTATGCTTTCGTTAAATTTGTTCAAGGTAAGACAAACATAGGCTCTTGATGCGTGTGAAAATGTCCGAGTATCCTATCTTTGACTAATGAAAATCACTATTCCTGCCTTTAACATGCTGGCCTCAGCATTTGTCGCTGTATCGATCACTGCTGCAATCTTCTTTATGCCCATCAGGGTGCTTGCACAGACCATTCAATTGGATGAATCGTACGACGATTGGGCGCTGATTGACCCATTGTTTGAGCAAGAAAGGTCATTCACAGGGCTCAAAACCCTCAAAATGACCAATGATGACCGCTATTTATACCTCTACATGGAGTTTGCGGAAGAGATTATTCTGCAAGATGGTCATGATTATGTGTGGCTGATAGATGCAGATGCCAATGCCCAGACGGGGCGCGCGTGGTCCTCTGGGGGGAATACATTGGGAGCGGAACTGATGATAGCGTTTGGGGATCGCGATATCACGGCCTATTTGAGTACTGCGACCGTGGAAAAATCCTCATATGACATGGGAATGGTCAACGCTCCTACCGTGTCTTCGAGGGAATTCGAAGTGGTCATTGATCGGCGAATCATCTTGGAGGATACGCCATGGTTGGTAGGTGACAATATTCGTGTGGGGATCGCAGAAGGGACGACACTACGAGAAGAAACTGGGGTGTTATCATACACAATGCGCGACCAAGTGTACGAGCCGGACATATTTAGCATTACCAAAGAGGATGAAAGCGATATGCGCGTGGTAAGTTACAATGTACAACGCGACAACCCGTTTGATGTCCTTGTAAATCCACGATTTGGTCGACTCTTTAAAGCTCTTGACCCCGATATCGTGGGCGTTCAGGAGGTGTATAATTACTCCAGCGCACAATTGGCTTCGCTCTTTGAGCAGTGGCTTCCAACTACAGAAGGCAAGGCGTGGTATCATGGGGGTCACGACGCTGG
>Ga0129342_1001081_pt1 | contig 12132 bp, 15 predicted proteins | sample CPBDNA_5_FD_94426 | JGI IMG/M metagenome (GOLD analysis project Ga0129342, IMG submission 94426) | Freshwater to marine salinity gradient microbial communities from Chesapeake Bay, USA - CPBay_Sum_15_0.2_DNA | ecosystem: Environmental > Aquatic > Marine > Coastal | place: USA: Chesapeake Bay...
CGATCCTTTCCGATGTGACTGCAATGATGCAGAACTACGATCTGCTTCCGAAGAACATTGCTGGTGGAGAGGACTACTTCCACCGTATCACGGTCGAGTATCGTAACGGTATTGCAAGCGGGACGCTCGATCCATCACACGAACTGAGAACAGGCAGAGCAGGATTCCAACGGAAGAGGAAAGGCAGTGAGAAGGATTACATAACCAACTATTTTACCTCAGAGTTTGAGGTGTTGTCTCAAATTTATTCGCAGCTCGAAACACATCAGACATTGGTGTCACTGAAAGGTCTGCTCGATAAGAAGAGAGCGTTCAAAGCGCAGGCGAAGAGCAACAATGCAAAGCTGCTGAATCAGCTCGGCATCTCAACTGATGTTCTGTTTGTCGGCCAACGCCGCCGCATTGGTATGGCAATATCCTCTTTGGTCAAAGGGTTGAAGCAGGGTTCAATCACTTACGATCCCCGTTACAGCGATGTGGCTGATCATTTGATCAACAACCAGCAGTCGGCCGTAGAGTCATCATACGCGCACCACCCCGATTTCTTTCCGTTTCTGAAGCATTTGTCTGACACTAATTCCAATGGTGGCATGTATGCGAATATGATCTTCAAAGCATCCCGTGAGATGGAACAGATCACGAAGAGAGTGCTCGGTGAAAGGTATCGAACATGGAGAACAGAGGTATCAGAGAACCCCGAGTATGAGATATGGCAACCGGAAGAGGGCAGCTACCTTTACCGCGGTACCACTGTATCAGACAGGGCACTCAATGATTGGTATAAGCAGGCTTCTGCTGGCGATCAGACGGTAATCACACCGGAGCAATTGGCAACACAGCTGATATTGGGTGGAAGACGTGAGGAATGGGCTGTGCCCACAGATGCGGCAAAGCAGCTTCGATCCATGAAGCCAGCTCAGAAGACTGGTGATAACGTGATCCGTGAAGTATCCAAAGCGAGCGAGCAGGCTTTGGCGAAATGGAAGTATTGGAAGCTGTTCAACCCGCTTGCTTACATTCGGTATGAGATGAACAACATGAGCGGTGATGCTGATGTGGCTTTTGCTTATGATCCGACGATCATCAGCAACTATGCGAAAGACGCTATGAAGGAGCTGTTCGATTATCACCAAAGAAAAGCACCGCTCTCCTCTGAATTGGAAGATTTGATGCGTAAGGGTGTCATTGGTTCCGGTTGGCAGCTTCAGGAACTCGCTGAAGCCAACTCTGAGGTCGCGTATCAGGCATTGTTCGGTGATATTCTGTCATCTACCACACCGAAGTCACAGTGGTTTAAACGTGTGACCGATGGTTACGCACGGAAAGTGGCTTCACTGAATCAAATGCGCGAGGATACGTTGCGTGTTGCGGCTTACAGATACTTCAAAGACAAGCTGGATGCAGGTCAGACGGTATATGGGGCCAGCAATCCCGATGAAATCAACCAAATAAGAAGCAAAGAGAACAAAGCTGCTAAGCTGGCGCGTGAGTTGTTGGGTGATTACGGCGCAATCAGCCACGGCGGACGTTGGATCAGAACACATATGGTCCCATTTTGGTCGTGGATGGAGATCAATGCCCCTCGTTACGTGCGAATGATGCGGAATTCATTCCTCGAAGGCAGCAATTCAGCCAGCATTGCGAAGATGCTCGGCAAAAAAGCTGTGACAAAGGGTGCGGGCGCAGCTCTGAAGACGGCTTTACTGGCTCAGACGCTGCCATTCTTTGTGAATCTTTGGAATGAAGCAATGATTGCAGCTGGTTTTGTTGATCGAGAGGATAAGCGCGTCATTGATGCACGCAACCAGCAGCATTTGTTGCTATGGTCAACCGATGAAGGCCGTGTGATTTCCGTGAGAATGCAGGGAGCACTGACAGATGCTTTGGAATGGTTCGGAATGGGCAGCTTCTACTCTGATGCATTCGATGTTGCGGTCGGTGAAACAAACATTGATGAAGCTGTGGATGAATACTTCACAACCGGCGAGTATTGGAAGGGTGCAGCGCAGCGTATCGCTTCCGGTTTGAACCCGTTCATCAAACTGCCATTGGAATACACCACGAAGTTGAGGTTTTACCCCGATTTCACGAAGCCTTCTCCCATGAGGGATCGAACGCAGTATGCTTTAGAACAGCTCGAAATGGGTTGGGCGAGTTCAGCTATTGCTTTGGGGTATGAGCTTTACAATGACTTCCCAAAGAAAGGCAACGGCAAGGCAACGCAGCTGTTGCATTCATTGGCAAACACAGTGACCTACTCCACTGACACTGGTGAAGCTGCATACAATTACATCAAAGCAAAAGAGTATCAGTTCTACCGCGAGAAGGAGGGTGACAGTGGGTGGTTCACCACCAATGACAAGTCCGATGCCCTTTACTACCGCAACAAGGCGCGGGCATACGGCGACACAGAAGCCGAGAAGCGTTGGGAGCAGGTTTACTTCGATCTCGGTGGAAAGAAGGCCGACATCCGCCGCAGCGAGAAGAACAGGGCACCACTGGCAAAGGTCAGTAAATACAAAGGCGAGTTCATCAGATCACTCAGCGAAACAGAACGTGCCCTACTGGAGAGCGCAAAGGTGTGGCACCGCGAGCGAACAGGAGTGAGATAGATCACTCATCAATTGGCAGCACACACACTCTGATCTTCGGCAGCGCGTTCGTGGCTTCAATAGCCTTCTGAATGCGCTGCCGCTTTGCCTCCTTACGTCGAGCATGCTGCCTCCTCCAAATCTCCTCAGTCGTGAGCTTGCGGCCATACAGAGGCTTTCTGCCTGCCATCTGGCGCAACGTGGTCCCACAATCGGGGCATTGCCCCTTCCATGCCACAACAACACCTTCAACAACCTTCTCAGCCTCCACCTCGCGCTTACACAAACAGCGCACACATCTCATTGTTCTCGTTTCCATCAGTTCAAACTGTTCTGATATTGCGTAACCGATTGATTCTCAACCCTCTCGTAGAGAGCGTGTATCCTGTAATACTCCTCACAATCAATGTTCCCACTATCCGTAAACCCTTCCAACACAGCAATCAACACTTTGGTCAAAGTCTCCTTTTCCCGCGCAGTCAGCATCAACTCAGTTTTCGTCTCATTTCGGGGTTGCCTGTCAATAATAATCGGGTGGGTTTGCATACCCTATTTATCACATATCCACCCCTACCCTGTAAACCAATGCTGAGCCGTATTTAGCTGCTGAGCGCGTTTTGTAGCTGAAGGGTGTCACGACAGCAGACCGTGTGTAACTACGCTGCCAGAGGGCGTAATGCGGCGCAGGAAACATTGCTCCGGTAATTCACTCCACACAGGCATTAATGGAGTAGTAACAAAAGTTACGCATCATCAAAAAAAATGTTGACGCAGGCAACCTCCATACCCTTATATGTACACATTGATCAGTTATGTCCACATTGATCAGTCGGTATCCCTCCCTTAAAAACAACATGCACTCACATGCGAGCACAGCGAGCATGTGCCAGCGCAGCGAATATCCACATTGTTCAGTCAGTTCAGCCCCGTTCCGTTGCATTAACATTTTCCCAAAAAAATTGTGTGGGGTCATACTATAAACAATGGGGGGCCAAAAGGGGGGTGCCTGTACTAATATATACAATAGGGGCCGGTCCCGTGCCATTACCGTAAGGCCGGTGCATCTGTCGCATGTTCCTTATCAACCTTCGTCTATTGTTGCAGCAATTGCCACGTCATTCGGTAATTGAGCCATCACTGCAATGTTGATAATGGGTTTGTTCTCCTTCTCCATGTCGAATACTGCGTTTGCTCTCTTCAAAACCACCTCAGCTGTCTTCTCTCTGAGTAACAATTGAGATGTTGTAAGCATATGCGGTTCAATAGCATCCAACGCATCCAACACCCTCTCGACATCAGCTCTAATTTGCTCCCTTACCCTCTCCCTCCTATTCTCGCTGTCACTATCACCATTGAGGGCACGCTTTGGCAATGGATTGTCAGTGTTACGCAATGCCATTGGCAATTCGTTGTCACTTCGTTGAAGCCCTACATCTCTCGGGTTTACGCCGACCACATCATTGAGCACTTTTGATGCTCTTTCCCAGCCGTATCGTTGCGCTTTTCGGCATACAGTGGATGGATTGGCCCCTATTGCTTTGGAGATTCGGGAGAATGGTTCACCTTGTTGATACAACCTTTTGGCGAGATCCCAGTCGATGAGCCTTGTGGAATGTTGTCTCATTGTCATTGCGTTGTCACCTTACCATGCAACGGTGCATCAACTTAACACTTTTCATATTTTGTGGTGGATATATTGGCAGCAGCTGTGTAGTGACATGGCCTTAATTGCTGCAACAATCGTAACACATAAAAACAAAGTAATCATATGAGCAAAAACAACAACGTAGAGCAAATCGCCTTCACCTTCAGCATGGAACCCGAAGTGGAGCAAACATACCAATCCTACCAACAAAAAGCCAACCGGGGAAGCCTCACCCCGCAGGAAGCAGCCCTCAACAGCATCACGACCGTATTCGCTTCCACGGCCACGCTACGAGCCTCAATGACGAAACGTGAGGAATCCCTCAGCGGTGTCATCGAACGCGTCCTGCCCGACATCACAGGGAAGACAAACAACATCAAACGGGAGAAGATCAAACAGCACCTCATCGACCAAAACAAGTGGGATGAGGACTACATAAAGCAATGCCTTTCCCGCACCTTCTCAAAGCTGTTCCCGCATCAGAAGAAGAAAACAGGACAGAAGCCCAAACCAGAGATTGTCGCGGAAGTGGACAAGATCGTAGCCGACAAGGACGCGAAGACACCCGAACAACTCCGCAAGCTGGCGAAGCACTACCGAGCCATTGCTACACGTCTCACGACACTGGCAGAGGAGCAGGAAGCATCTGCAAAAACTGAAACAGCTGAGCAGACCGAAACCAACGCAGCAGCAGCTTAATTGTTGCAACAATCACCCCCCGCTTCCGAGCGGGGTTTCCTATCTGTTTTCCACGGTGGAAGACAGATCACGAAACCCTAATCGTAAAACAAAGTAACAAAGTAAAACATATGTCAGAAGATAAAACATACAACGGATGGACTAACTACGAGACGTGGAACGTCTATCTGTGGATCACAGGAGATACAGCATTCTATTCAGCTGCGAAATTCTGCAAATCCTACGACGAGTTCGTAGATATGATGGAAGGAATGGAATGTTATGTCACACCCGACAATGTTGCATGGGATTTACCATGCATCAACCGTGCCGAACTCAACGAAGCATTCGCTGAACTGTAATTGCTGCAACAATCAACTGAATGAAAGGAATCTTATGGCTGAACTGAAATTCTACCACCCCGACTATGACATTGGATGCGGGGGCACAGAGGCACCGTTTCCTTACGAGGGAAAGATGTATCTCTACGTGTGGAACCGCGTCGAACTGAAGCACGAGTATTACTGCTTCACCACTGACGAATTCATCCCCGACAATCGTGCACCGTGGATGGAAGGAGTAACCGTATGAAACAGGAACCACCTCCAACATTGCGCCAGCTGGTGCTCGATTCAATTGCAATCGTCCTGCTGGCAATCGCTGGTCTGATTCTGTTCATCGGGATCGCGTTGATCTAACTTAACACTTTCCCTTTTTTGTGGTGTGTGTAGTGTCACTGCCATACGCATCACACAACCATCCTCTCGCTCATTGGTGAAAGCCGATGAGCGACGGGATTGTTGCAACAATCCGATAAACAAAAACAAAAACAAAACATTATGAGTGAAACAAATAGAATAACGGGCGAGCAAATCGCGGAGGAGTTGGAGTTCTCTTCCGTCGAAGAACTCCGAGACATTGTGTTCGATGTTGTCGGCATGGATGAGACTGACACCAACGGGAGCATCATCTGCAACTGCAACGATACAAAAGCGTTTCTCAAAAAGACACACGAAGAGCATGAAGCATTCTTTGGTGGCGTGTTCGCAATTCACTGCATGAAGCACGGCAAAGGTCCGACAAAAGACGAAGCGGGATGCTCTGCACTTGTCGACACGTTCGTTGAAGTGATGTGCAGGGGTGCTATTGCAGCGCATGCTTTTGGTAACGGAGACGAGGTGAGCGGAAACACCAGCGGTGTTATTGAATTCTTCCACGACAACATCAAAGCAGCATATCCACAGTGCGAACTACCAGCAAAGGAGGAGAGCAATGAATCCAATTGATCGTGACGAACAACGCGGAAAGCAGATGGAGCAACCAATCACAGTGCTCAGCTCTCTCGATGAGATTAAGGACTTCGTTATCAGCGATGAATGCATTGATGCTGAGCGTCTCGATATCAAAACGGGGAACCTAATTGGAATATTTGAAGATGTTCATGCAAACCATACCGGCATGTTGTTTGCCGCTTTTGAACGGTTTGAAGACCACCACAACAGACCGCCACAAGGCGGTATCGAAGACATAAAGTGGATCATGGAAGCAATCATTAGGTTGGCTGTCGGTGCTGGTGGACGTGTTCGATCATGCGCCGACGAAGACAAGCCATTGCCCGATGATCTGAAGCATCTCCTTTCCTTCTTTGGTGAGGACCGTATCAACAGGCATTGCCCCAGCTGGTCACACAAAACCCGTAATTGAAACCATCCTCTCACTCACTGGCACATGTCGGTGGGTGACGGGATTGTTGCAACAATCCACCCCATAGGTCAGCGGATGTCCTATGGTTTCACATAGTATCACTACACGTAACAAATCGTAACTAATAAAACATATGTCTAACAACACACTAATAAACTGGTTCTCTCTCAATCAAACTGAAGCACGTAGCGCACTGCGCGACGCATTGAATGAAGGGAGATTCAAATTCTCGGGAATCGAATTGCCCGAGGTACGCAAACTGATCAACGGGGAAGAGGTTGATGGGATCAGATGGACGACGGCTGATCTCCGTATCTTCGGGAGTGATGGACACTACATGCACCCCGTTCAGAAAGCAGAGCAACCAGCTGAGGCCCCATTCCTTTCAGCTGGCGCACCCACTACACCACGCAGTAAGGATTCACATATCGAACAATCTGTCCGCAGTGAAGTGATGGCGGAAGCCGTGTCAGCACCAGCACCTGCACCACAGATTCCCGATCTCGGCAAAGCATTGCAGGATCTTCAGTCAGCCGTCATCGCAACGCAACGTCCATCAGTGGATCGCAACGAGGTGATGCAGATTGCAATGGAAACATTGGATCAGCATTTCCGCACTCGCTTCGAGAACGAAGTCAAATCCAATCCCGAAGCATTCAACACTGCGATTTCGTCTGCTGTCAGCAAGTTCAGCACCGACGAAATGAAGGCCACCGTATCAGCATTGGTTCAATCGGAGTTCGGTGCGACCACGCATGCTGAAATCAAATCGGGAGATAAGACTCTGCTGCCACCATTGCGTCCTGTGTGCAAATCATTCCGAGAAAATCCTACCACCAAAAAGATCGAGCAGATCATTCTGTCTCGTTTCCACATGATTGTCAGCGGACCATCGGGTTCCGGTAAGACGTTTCCTGTTGAGCAGGTGCTCAACAAATTGGGGCGGCGATACATTAAGATCAGCTGTGCGGACGGATTGTCAATGACTGAGCTTCTCGCTGAGAAAACAATCGAAGTGGAGAACGGTGCGCCCGTGATGAAAGTGCTGCATAAGGCTCTTCCAATCTGTGTGAAGGAGGGCATTGCGTTGATCATGGATGAAGGCGACCAGCTGGCTGGCGAGATACTGGCAATGCTGAATCCTGTTACCGATTCGTTCCCTGCCACACTCACCATCCCTCAGACTGGCGAAGTGATACAGGCGCACAAGGACTTCATTATGGTTCTTACATGCAATGGGCTTACTGATGAGAGTGGTCTGTATTCGGGGCATCAAATCAGTGGAGCACTGAAGACGCGCGTCCGCTTCGTGTATGCCGATTACCTTAGCGCCCGAGATGAGATTGCCATCCTTACAGCTGACGGTCTGAGCAGCACTGATGCACGCAATGTGGTTGATCGCTTCAAAGGTCTGCGTATTGCACACGAGAAAGGCATCCTTACAATGCCACCATCCACCCGCACCATGCTCAGCGTGTCGAAAGCTATGCAAGGCAAAGACGCTTACGGCGATGAAGTAGCCGTCCTCCCCCAGCTGTCACTCGATGAAGCATTGGAGATGACTGTGCTCGATGCGCTGCCAAAGAGCGAGAGACAGGCAGTGAACACCCTGCTCAATGGCTCCAACTAATTGCTGCAACAATCAAATAGAATGGTAGTAGTATGAAAAAGAAATACGTCTTAACAAGGAAAGCAAAACTTTTGCTGATGCAATGGTTCCGAAAGGAACTCGAAGCGCATTCAGCTTTACCGATTGACACGGTTGCCCGTCTGCAAACAAACAGCAACCCTCGATGGATAACATTGTTTTATCGGTGGAAGCGCGAATTCGGGAGGTATGGTCACCTTTTTGCTCACAAATCCAATGAAGACTGGCAGAAAACAATCCGAATGATGTGGATTGATCTCTATGGTGCTCTTCCCAATGCTCCGTTGCCAACCCGAACAGCATCACCAGCACCCTACCCCATTGCACTGAGTGATGCGGAGAAGAATGATCCCAATTCATTCGAGGTGGTTGATGCTGGCGACCCACAGGACGATGACGGTCAGACATGCGATCACGACGACAGTGACGACAGTGACGACAGTGACGACGATGGTGATGGTGATTCAATAGATGAATCAAATGAAGAAGGTAACTCGAACGGCGAGAAGCAAGCCGGTGATGGTCCGCGTGATGAAAGCAATGGCGAGCACAAGCGTATCCAAACAAATTGGAATCAAAAGGTGGAATCGCTTGCAAAGACTATGTCGCGGCAGCAAAACGATATGCCCCGCAAAACGAGCAAAGGATACAGCCAACAATTCATTGATGAACATGTTCCACTGAGCAACCAGCTGAGCAATAAAGTTAAGAGGGCATTACTCACGGATAGCAAGACGCGTGTTGCGAGGTTCCGAGATGCTGGTTCAATCGACATGAAACGATTGCCCGACATTGCGAGACTGACTGACATTCAGAATGTTTATCAGAATGTGACGCATGGCAAAGCCCTCAATGCATGCGTGCAGATATACATCGACACAAGCGGTTCAATGCTGGACCCCGTTTACAATGCGGACGGGAAGAATGCGGGGCAGCTGATGCAAATCGCTGCTGGTGCTGCGGCTGTGCTGAGCAATACGTTTGATTACCTTCGGATACCTCACCAACTAATCTGCTATGAGTCACATACTCGGGTGATTAAGAATTGGGGAAGCCGTTGGAAGGATACAAGGCTCGCGGATGTTGAACCGATTGGCGGCACCAATATCCCACGCGCATTGAGTTCAGCCATTCACCTGATGCAAGCACGCAGGGAGAAACGAAAGATAGCAATCGTTCTCACTGATGGCGACATGTCTTCATACGATTCATTCTATCATGTTGGCGGAGAGTTGGAGACCATGAAGCGCAAAGGCGTTGAGGTTTATGCCATAGGGTTGGGCGTGAGAGTTGTATGCTCTGATCCTAACAATCCTTCCATCGACTACAACAATTGCGTTGGGGTTGGTGATCGCGTTCAGCGATACAGATCGAAGCAGGAATACGAACTCGGTTCAAAACCTATATCAACAACAGTCGGCGTCAATGGTGGGATCGACTGCGTAACTGGCGACACACTCTTGCCTAAGCTGAGCCAGCATCTGGTTCACGTATTCACTGAAGGCAGACAGATAGTAAGATAATAATTCATAGTGTAACTACACTTAACTAACTATAAGTTAACAGAAAGTAAAACATATGGCATGCAATAAACATAAAGAACAACGCAACGAAATGATCGCATCACTGAGAGATGAAGTGAGGCAAGCTATCAAATCAGACAACCCCGATATGGACACCATATTCCTGCTGTCCGCTTCTATGGCAAAGATGTCAATCGACGTGCTCGCTGATGCAATTCATTCAGTGGCTAAGTTCGCTCACGCAGCTGGCGTTGACGGCAAACCATTCTCTCAGCTCAGTGATGAGTTTGGGGAGTTCACTGATAGCAATAGCAATTTGATTGCGATGGCTAAATCACAGGAGGTAATGGTCAATGTTCTGATCACGTTCGGCAATGTTGTCGTAAAGAAGACACTAACAGAAGCGGGAATGCCAGAGGGTATGATCAATTCAATTATTGATGACGCAATGAAGGATTTCCATGAGTCAATAAAGCCTCACGCATCAACCAAAAAAACAACACTCAATGATCTCGGCAGTGTTGATCGCTCACAAAACTAAACAGGTAACATAGAATAATTATTATGAAAAAATATATCGCAATCGTAGTGGACGAAGAGCAACTCGTCAGAGTTGTTGAAACAATCACCAGCATTCCAACAGCTGAAATCACAGCCATCAAAGCGGCGCGTGAATCGGATTCGGCGTTTCAGCGAGCCAACAGGCAGCAATCAAAGCCAGCTGCGCCAGTAAGAGGAGGTGCGCGATGAGCAAGCCACACAGAGCATACCTAATCGAGCCAGCAACAAAGACAGTATCAATGGTGCAGCTCGATGGCAGCATTGAGCACATGCACGAACTGATGAAGTGCGACCTGTTCACATTGGGAGCACGGTTCCACAATGGGGACACCATTTATGTGGATGATGAAGGGCTACTCAAAGGTGAATACCAACCGATCCACCTGTTCCGCATTGACGATCGAAAGGTGAGCGTATCGAGGCACACCCCGCTTGCTGGCAATGCCCTGCTTATTGGATGCAATGAAGGCACAGGCGAAAGCACGAATCCGTTGATGACATTGGACAGATTGAAACAGATTGTTGTTTGGCTCGGGCCAGCGCGTGTCCGTGTTGATTACGATGGATTGCAGGTCATTCAACATGGAGCAGAAACAGAGGAGGTGTTATGATCTCACCCAACCGACCGCCATCGTGCGATTTGCCACCGGAGTTTTATCAGACGAAGCTGAAGCCGTGTCCGTTTTGTGACAGCACTGATGTTGAGCTGCGAGTTGGATACGATTTAGACGAGCTGAGACAATATGTTCGGTGCAACAACTGTGACGCAGATGGCCCATGGTCAGATGATGAGCACGGGACTAAATGGAACTCCATACCGCGCCGCTCTGAGGTGCTGGAGCTGATTAGGTTGGTAGAACACATGTACAACTCATGGGGATGGGATGAAGCCAAGCAACGCGAGCAGCTTGTCGTGTGCGCCGTCAAACTCAGAAAGGAGATGAGGGAATGAGACAAGCACTGTTAACACTCACGTCTGTATGCTTAGGAATAAGTATAGCGCAATTCCTAAGAGACGACAGTCTGTGCCATGTTTACCTCATGGCATCAATTGTGTGCTTCAATGGCTTTGCTGTTGTTGGCGCAATTGGTAGTCGAAACAACAGACTGTAACTTAGTCACTACATAAACACAAACCCTACCAGCTACACTCAGCTGGTAGGGTTTTTTTTGTGTTGTTATGTCGGGTATTTTCCGTTCCTACTTGCGAACGAAATCTTCATGCCAGTGCTCCTGCATCCATTCCCATGTTGCTACCAGTCCGTAGCGCAAACTAATTTCATTCCTCCATCCGAGGGCTTGCATCTTCGATGAGTCCATCATCTTTCGAGGCATGCCCGATGGGTGATCAGTGTTGAAACGCATCTTCAGATTCTTACCGCTGATCTGAATGATTGTTTCTGCAAGCTCGGCAATGCTCATGTCCTCCCCGCTGCCAGCGTTTATGAATCCGTGAGGCTCACAGTGCCACGCATCTACGTTGAGTAGGCAGAACTCAATTGCTGAAGCGAGATCATCCACATGCATAAACTCCCTCCTCGGTGATCCATCCCCCCATATCTCAATGGTGTCACCGTCTTCTGCTTCATAAACTTTCCGCAGTAACGCTGCAACCGCATGCGATTGATGCTCTCTGAAGTTATCATTCGCACCGAACAGATTCGGTGGCATAATCGCGTAGAAGTTATTGAGGTATTGCTTTCTGTATGCCCGACACATCTCAATGCCAAGAGTCTTTGCCACGGCGTAAGCCCTGTTCGTTGGTTCATACGGACCACTGAG
>Ga0129342_1001082_pt1 | contig 12132 bp, 13 predicted proteins | sample CPBDNA_5_FD_94426 | JGI IMG/M metagenome (GOLD analysis project Ga0129342, IMG submission 94426) | Freshwater to marine salinity gradient microbial communities from Chesapeake Bay, USA - CPBay_Sum_15_0.2_DNA | ecosystem: Environmental > Aquatic > Marine > Coastal | place: USA: Chesapeake Bay...
AAGCCTCGCGGCGTGGTCACCGCCATGTCCGACGACCTCGGGCGCCCCTGCGTGGGTGACTACGTCACCGAACGCACTGAGCGGCTCTTCCACGTGGGACGTCTCGACTCCGATACCGAGGGGCTGCTCCTGCTCACCAACGACGGAGTCCTCGCGCAGCACTTGTCCCACCCCTCGCATGGTGTCGCGAAGACCTACGTGGCCCTGGTGCCCGGTCCGATCCCCAGGGACGTAGGACGTCGACTGCGCGCTGGCATCGAGCTCGACGACGGCATGGCCGCGGTCGATTCCTTCGCGATCCTCGAAGCCACGCCCAACAAGGCGCTCGTCGAGGTGGTCCTCCACGAGGGACGCAATCACATCGTGCGGCGTCTGCTCCAGGCCGTCGGTCATCCCGTCGAGGAACTCGTCCGCACCCAGGTGGGGCCGATCCGGCTCGGTCAACTGCGTCCCGGGCGCACCCGTGTGGTGGCGGGTGCCGAGCTGCACAGCCTCTACACCGCCGCCGGGCTCTAGTCACTAGGGTGGCGCCATGCCCATGAGGGGAATCCGTGGCGCGACCATGCTCCAGGCCGATGACGCGGCCGAGATGGCTGATGCCGTGGTCGAATTGGTCAGCGAGATGCTGTCGCGCAATGACGTGGCCAACGACGACCTGGTGAGCATTCTCTTCACGGCGACCCCGGACCTGCACTGCGCCTTTCCCGCGGCGTCAGCAAGGGCGCTGGGACTGCAGGACGTGCCGTTGATCTGCGCTCAGGAACTCGACATCACGGGCGCGGTGCCCCGCGTCGTACGCGTGCTCATCCACGCCGAGAGCGACCGTCCCCGGTCCGGCATCCACCATGTCTACCTGCGCGGGGCCGAGGTGCTCCGCCAGGACCTGGCCACATGAGCGTGCCGGTCGAGGGCCCGGTCCTCGTCGTCGGCAGCGGCTTGCTCGGAGCGTCGGTCGGCCTGGCCCTGCGCCGGGCGGGAGTCGCCGTATGGATCGATGACGTCGACCCGGTCTGCCTGGATCAGGCCCTGGAACGAGGAGCGGGGGAACCCTGGGATTCCACGCGCGACACCCCTCGACTGGTCGTAGTGGCCGTGCCGCCCGCGAGCGCGGGAGCGGTGATGGCCGAGGCCATGCGATTCCCCGACGCCACGATCACGGATGTGACGTCGGTCAAGGGAGCGCCCTTGGCGAGCGCGATCGCCTCGGGTGCGGACCCCGCCAGGCTCGTCGGTGGCCACCCCATGGCGGGTCGGGAGAAGTCGGGTCCGGGCGCTGCGCGCATGGAACTCTTTGACGACCGCCCGTGGGTGGTGACCCCCACTGCCGGGACTGCGCAGGAGAGGGTTCAGGAGGTCATCGATCTCGCCCGGACGTGTGGCGCGGTCCCGTTCGTCATGGATCCCGACGAGCACGATGAGGCCGTCGCGCTCACGTCGCATGCACCCCAGCTCATCTCCTCGCTGCTTGCTGCTCGCTTGCTCGACGCCGACGCTCAGGCCGTCGCGGTATCAGGTCAGGGTCTGCGCGACATGACCCGGATCGCGGGCTCGGATCCGCACTTGTGGAGAGCCATCCTGTCCGCGAATGCTGACTCTGTCGCCGGCGTCCTTGAAGCCTTCAGCGACGACCTCGCGCGCGTCGTCAGCGATCTGCGATCCGGAGACGGCGCGGAGGTCGCGAGTGCGCTCACGCGTGGCTCTGCCGGGCGCGAGCGCGTCCCGGGCAAGCACGGCGACGCGGCAACGGCGTACGACGTCGTGACCGCCATCGTCAAGGATGAACCCGGTGAACTCGCTCGGCTCTTCGTGGCGGCGGGCGACCTGGGGATCAACCTCGAGGACGTGCGCATCGACCACGTGCTCGGCAAGCCATCCGGGCTCATCGAACTCTCGGTGCGCCCCGAGGTCGCGGGCCGGCTCGTCGATGGCCTCCGCTCACTCGGCTTCGATGTGCGGGCCTGATCGGTGAGCGCGCCGATCATCGCCATCGACGGCCCGTCTGGCTCGGGCAAGTCGAGCACGTCGCGTGGCGTCGCCGACCGGTTGGGTCTGCGCTACGTCGACACCGGAGCCATGTATCGGGCGATGACTTTGTGGATGCTGAACAACCGTGTCGATGTCGACGATCCAACCGCTGTCGCCCGACAGTGCGAAGAACCGGTGATCACGATGGGCGTCGATCCGACCCAGCCCGGAGTGTGGGTGGACGGTGTGGATGTCGCCGCAGCCATCCGGGAGCCACGGGTGGCGGACGCCGTCAGTCGTGTGGCCGCGGTGCCCGAGGTGCGCGAGCGGCTCGTCGGCCTGCAGCGTGAGTTGGTCCATGCAGCGATCGAGTCCGGCGAAGGCGTGGTCATGGAGGGTCGCGACATCGGCACGGTCGTGCTCCCCGAGGCCGACCTCAAGGTCTACCTCACCGCTGACGTCACCGCGCGGGCCGCGCGGAGGGCCCGGGAGGAGGAGGAGCGACGCGGAGAGGGCAGCGTGGCTGCCGCACACGCCAACCTGGCCTCTCGCGATCACCTCGACTCCACACGTGCGGTGTCACCCCTGACGCAGGCACCTGACTCGGTGGTCATCGACGGCACCGATCTCACCCTGGACGAGGTGATCAGCGCGGTCGTCGACGCACTTGCGGACCGGCCATGAGCGCCGCCGCCACGACGCGCAATCTCATCGCGCCACTCGTGCGCTGGGGGTATCGACTCCGAGTTCACGGTGCTCACCGGTGCCCTCGCCGCGGCCCCTTGCTCGTCGTCGCGCCACATCGTGGGTTCCTCGATCCGACCATCATCGCGACCTGCCTGCCGCGCCCCGTCGACGTCCTCGTCGACCCGGGAGGCCTGTCGGCTCTCGGCGGCCAGATCCCCGGTCGGATCGTTGTCCATCCCGACAATCCCGGCCCCGGCCTGCGCGAGGCGGTCGCTGTCCTTCAGGGCGGGGGCGCCGTCGGTGCCTGGGTCGGGGAAGGCCATGAGCGTGGTGCCGGGCTTCTCATCGCGCGCACGGGTGCGACCGTGCTGCCCGTATTCGTGCTCGGCGGGTCGGGCCGGCATCCGGGCGATCCTCCGCGGTGGCGTGCGCGGATCGACGTGGTCGTCGGGGAGCCGTGGTCGGTGCGGGCGCCGGCCGACCCCTTGTCTCGGGCTGACATCCTCAGCACCGCCGAGGTCATCCGGCAGCGGGTCGTAGACCACGCGACCCTCGCCGGGCGACGGCTGGGGACCGATGACGGGGTCGGCCTCCCGGGTCCGCAGGACGCCCCGGACAATGGTGCGTTGTGACCATCGACGAACCGGACAGTGATGCCGACCTGAGCATCGTCGGCGAGGACGCTCCCTGGGTCGATGATCTGGTCGACGACGAAGCGGATGACGGGGTCGACGCCCTCGTGGCCGCTGCGCGGGCCGCGGCCGTGGCCGAGTTCGGCGACCTCGATGAGCTTGGTCTCGACGATGGACCCGAGGATGTACTCCTGCCCGTCGTCGCCGTGGTGGGTCGACCCAACGTCGGCAAGTCCACGCTGGTCAATCGCATCATCGGACGCCGTGAGGCCGTCGTCGAGGACATCCCGGGTGTCACCCGCGACCGCGTGAGCTACGAGGCCGAGTGGAATGGCCGGCGATTCCTGCTCATGGATACGGGTGGCTGGCAGCGCGATGCGCGGGGGATGGCGGGCCAAATCGCAGCGCAGGCCGAGCGCGCCATGAACGATGCCGACGTCGTGCTGCTCGTGGTCGATGCGACCGTCGGCCCGCTGGATGCGGATGAGTCGGTCGTCAAGGTTCTGCGCAAGGCCGGCGTACCCGTCCTGCTCGTGGCGAACAAGGTCGATGATGCGCGGACGGAGTCGGATGCGGCAGCGCTGTGGTCACTCGGCTTGGGGGAGCCCTACGCCGTATCCGCACTGCACGGCAGGGGCAGTGGCGACCTGCTCGATGAGGTCGTGGCCCTGCTTCCCGACGAGGGTCAGGGGCGCGAACGCGGTGGAGGGCCGCGCCGCGTCGCGCTCCTCGGGCGCCCGAATGTCGGCAAGTCGTCCCTGCTCAACAAGTTGGCGGGTGAGTCGCGCGTCGTCGTCGACTCCGTTGCCGGCACGACCGTGGATCCCGTGGATGAACTCATCGTCCTCGGTGATCGAGAGTGGTGGTTCGTTGACACCGCCGGCATTCGCCGCCGCGTGCGTGAGGCAAGTGGCCACGAGTACTACGCGAGTCTGCGTACGCGCGCGGCCCTCGAGAAGTCCGAGGTCGCACTCGTGCTCGTTGACGCCTCCGAGCCCATCAGCGAGCAGGATCTGCGCCTGCTCTCCCTGGTCGTCGAGACAGGTCGCGCCCTCGTCATCGCCTACAACAAGTGGGACCTCGTGGACGAGGAGCGCCAGCGCTATCTGGAGCGGGAGATCGACCGGGACCTCGTCCAGGTGCGCTGGGCGCCGCGCGTCAACGTCTCGGCGATGACAGGCCGGCATGTCGCCAAGCTCGTCCCAGCCCTCGATGAGGCCCTCGCGGGTTGGGAGACGCGCATTCCCACGTCACGTCTCAACGCATTCCTCGCCGAGTTGGTGGCATCGCATCCCCATCCGGTGCGCGGCGGCAAGCAGCCCCGCATCCTCTTCGGCACGCAGAGTGGCGCTCGGCCACCGACGTTCGTGCTATTCACGACCGGTTTCCTCGAAGCCGGCTATCGCCGCTTCATCGAGCGTCGCCTGCGCGAGGAATTCGGCTTCGTCGGGACGCCCATCCGGATCAATCTGCGTGTCCGCGAGAAGCGCCGCAGGCGCTAGCGAGCCCGGCGAGTTGGGAGCAGGGGCGCTCGGCTAGGCTTTCGCGGTTCCCGTAAGCCGGTCTCGACTGGGACTGCGGGGCAGCGGGCTGTGGCGCAGCTTGGTAGCGCACTTGACTGGGGGTCAAGGGGTCGCAGGTTCAAATCCTGTCAGCCCGACGGTGCTGTTCATGGCACTCATCGGTGTGGTGCTCTTCGAGGAGGATGTATGTCCGCAACGCTAGGCGAGGCCCACGACGACCTCTACCGATCTCTCAACGTCATGCTCGAAGGCGATGCCGGTCCGGTGCTGGCTGTCTGGTCCAACTCGGATGACGTGACCTACGGGGGCCCCTTCGGCGGGTTCGTGTCGGGCCGGGATGCCGTGGTTGAGGCCTTTGAGGCATCGGCAGCGATGGTGCTCGGCGGCTCCATCGAGGTATCCGATGTTCACATGCTCGAGGGCGCTGACGTCGGCTACTCCGTGTGCATCGAGCACGGCAACGATCACACGATCGATGGTCAGCCGGTCAACCTGGTCCACCGAGCCACCAACATCTTCCGCAAGGAAGGCGGCAGTTGGAGGCTCGTGCACCATCACACCGACGGCTCGGCTGCGTAGCCAGAGCCATTTCTGCGCGCCACGGGCGCGATATTTGCACGGTGACCCAGGTCACACTGATGTCTAGGGACGATGGTCCATGTCTCATCCCTGTCGCAACTGCTTCGCAGGCTGGGACACCCCCTCTATGGCGTGGTCCTGTGCCTTCTCATTCGCCGTTAGGTTCGACTGTCCGACGTTGTGGCGAAAGCGCACGTGAGAGATGAGTAAGCACCTAAGCGAATGGGAGAGCACTGTGGCAAGGAGAACGTGGACGTGGATGGCCGTAGCCGGCGCATCCGCACTTGTACTGGCCGCTTGCGGTGGGTCGAGCGATTCGGGGGACTCCAGCGCCTCGAGTTCACCCGGGGGCAGCACCGTCACCGATCAATTCAGACTCGAGGGCATCAACGTGTCCGTCGGGTCGAAGGACTTCGACGAGCAGTTGATCCTGGGCCAGATGATGGTTCAGGCCTTCGGGGCGGCAGGCGCGACCGTGGACGACAAGGTCAACCTCGGCGGCACGAGCGTGGCCAGGTCGGCACTGGAATCCGGCGATATCGATGTCTACATGGAGTACAACGGCACCGGCTGGACCGTGCACCTCGGCCAGGAGGATCCCAGCTTCGACTCGGTCGAACTCACCAACGGTGTCGCCGAGTTGGACCTGGAGAAAAACAACATCGTGTGGATTGGGCGCTCGCCGTTCAATAACACCTACGGCTTCGCATCCAGCCCCGCGGTGACCGCGGCCAATGGCGGGCCCTTCACCCTGCAGACCATGATGGAGTACGTCCGCGACAATCCGGACGCCGTCGTGTGCATGGAGTCGGAGTTCCCCGAGCGCCCGGACGGCCTCATCCTCACCGAGGAGGCGACAGGGATCGAACTACCGAGCGGACAGGCCCAGATTCTCGACACGGGCGTGATCTACACCGAGACAGCGAACGACAATTGCACCTTCGGTGAGGTCTTCACGACCGACGGCCGCATCCCGGCGCTGGGCCTCGCCCTCGTGGAGGACCCCGGCGTCAACATCGTCTACAACGTGTCGGCGACGTTCCGCAAGGAGAAGTTCGATGAAGCGCCCGAGTCCTTCCAGGGCATCATCGATGCGATTCTCGCCCCGCTGAGCAACGAGAAGATGGCTCAGCTCAACGCCCAGGTCTCCGCCGACGGCGAGGAGCCCTCGGCAGTGGCGCAGGCCTACCTGGTCGAACAGGGGATCATCGCCGGCTAGTGCGGTAGGGGCGGCGCGACACATGTTCGCGCCGCCCCTCCGTGCTGTCTGACGCACACCTCACCATGGACGGGCTCAGGAGCTGGTTCGAGTACCTCAGCGAGAGAAGCGACCTTGTCTTCACGGCGCTGGGCGAGACGATGGTCTACGTCGTCACTGTGACCATCGCCGCGGGCCTGCTCGCCGTCGTGGTCGGGGTGTCGACACGCCATCGGCCCTTCAGTAAAGAGCTATCGCTGGCGATCGCGTCCGTCTTCCTCACGATTCCGTCGCTCGCGCTGTTCACGATCTTCATCCCGCTCGTGGGGCTCGGATTCGTGCCGTCCTTTATCGCGCTGTTCCTCTACGCAATCCTGCCGATCCTGCGCAACACGACCTCGGGCCTCGACTCGGTCGATCCCAGCGTCCTGGAATCCGCACGCGGCATGGGGATGACCCCTCGGCAGACCCTGTGGCACGTGCAATTGCCCCTGGCCTGGCCGATCATGCTCGCGGGCATCCGCGTGTCCGCCATGCTCACCGTGGGAATCTCCGCGATCGCCACGCTCGTTGCGGGTGGCGGGCTCGGCGACTTCATCAAGAGCGGGCTCGCCCGCCTGCCCCTCCCCAACTCCCTTGAGGCGATCTGGACCGGCGTCATCCTGTCCGTCCTGCTCGCCCTCGCCATCGACATCGCCCTGCTCCTGCTCGGGCGGTTCACCACCCCTGCCGGAATCCGAGGGAAGTCAGCATGAACGAGACCACGTCCGCACCGCTCGAACCGCTGATTCGTCTGGAACACGTCACCAAGCGCTACAGCGGGGTGGAGGAACCGGCTGTACGCGACCTGACCCTGGACGTGTACCCCGGCGAAATCCTCGTGCTCGTGGGTCCGTCCGGCTGCGGCAAGAGCACAACCCTGCGTCTGATCAATCGCATGATCGAGCCGTCGGCGGGCACCATCCTCTACGAGGGAGAGGACGTCACGAAGGCTGATCCGAACGCGCTGCGGCGACGTATCGGCTACGTGATCCAGCAGGTCGGGCTCTTTCCGCACCGAACCATCGCCGAGAACGTCGCCACCGTGCCGCGCCTGCTTCGCTGGCCGAAGAAGCGGATCAAGGAGCGCGTCGACGAGCTCCTCGAACTCGTGGGCATGGACCCGGCCATCTATCGCGACCGCTACCCGTCCGAACTATCCGGAGGTCAGGCGCAGCGTGTGGGAGTCGCTCGCGCGCTCGGGGCGGACCCCGACGTGCTGCTCATGGACGAGCCTTTCGGCGCGATCGACCCCATTACCCGCGATCGCCTGCAGAACGAGTTCCTGCGTCTGCAGGGCGAACTTCGCAAGACCATCGTATTCGTCACGCACGACATCGACGAGGCCGTCAAGATGGGGGATCGCATCGCCATCTTGCGTGAAGGGTCGGAGATCGCGCAGATCGATCGTCCCGAGGTCATCCTCACCGATCCGGCGGATGACTTCGTCGAGAACTTCCTCGGCTCAGGCGCCGTGCTCAAGACCCTGACGCTCCGGAGAGTTCGGGATATCGAACTCGCCCCCATGGTGACGCTGAGGCGCCCTGTCCACCGGGGCCAGGCATTGCAGGCGATGGCCGACGCGGGGTCCTCGACCGCAGTCTTGCTGGACGACGGCGACCACCCGCTGCGCTGGATCGACGAGCGCTCGTTGAATTCCGCCGGGGCCATCGAGTCCGCCGGGCGACCCATCACCGTCCAGGTGCAGCCCGAGGACACGCTCCAGGATGCGCTCTCCGCGATGCTCACCACGTCCAGCGGAATGGCTGTGGTCGTGGACGCTCGAGGCCGCTACCTGGGTGGCTGCACCATCGAGGGTCTCGCCTCGCTGCTGCTGCACACGGGCAATGGGAATGGTTCGGCGTGACATCGATCGCAGTCACGCCGTCGCGCAGGCCCAGGCGCAGCCTGTCGGCCTGGACGTCAGACCAGCTTGACCTCATCGTGACGCCGTTCTTCGCGGCGATCCTGGCAATCCTGCTCGCGACGGTGTGGATCTACTCCGATATCGACGACACCACGAGCAGGATCCTCGAGCCGAGCGAACTGCTGAGGCAGACGTATCAGCAGCTCTACCTGGCGTTCTTCTCCACGGTGCTCGTCATCCTCGTGGCTGTCCCCATCGGGATCATCGTTACGCGCGAGTCGGTGCCGCGGATCAAGGACAGCCTCGTGTCGATCCTGGGCCTGGGCCAGGCGATCCCGGCGTACGGCCTCATCGTGCTCTTCTTCGTCTGGCTTGGCTCAGGTCCGACAACGGTCATCATCGCGCTGGCAACCTTCGCGCTGCTGCCGGTGCTGCGCAACACCATCGTGGGCCTGGAACGGGTCGACCGGTCGGTCATCGAAGCGGGCAAGGGCATGGGCATGACCGGCCTTCAAAGCCTGACGCGCACCGAACTGCCGCTTGCGGTGCCCGTGATCATCGCGGGGATCCGGACCGCTGCCGTCATCAACGTCGGCATGGCATCCCTCGCCTTCCTCATCGGCGGTGGAGGCCTGGGCGAGACGATCAACGCGGGACTGAAGCTCAATCGGCCGACGGCGATCTTCGTCGGCGCCGCTCTCGTCGCGCTCATTGCCCTGCTGTTCGATTTCTTCGGCGGCCTCGCGCAGAGATATCTGCGGCCCAAGGGCGTGTGACCCGCCGGGTCTAGCATCGGTCCACCTCGAGAATGGGGGAGTGACCGTGCCTCTCATGTGGTCCGTGTGCGCCCTCGATCGCGATGGTCGGGTGATCGAGGAGGTCGATGCCGATCGGGCCCAGTCGACTGCGAGCATCGGCAAGATTTTCCTGCTGTGCGAGGTCGCCGAGCGCTTCGTCGAGGGGCGCCTCGACCCGGGTGCGACCATCCTGCGCGATCCCGCTCTGGGGGTGGCCGACTCCGGCCTGTGGCAGCACATGGCCCAGTCGGAGCTGTCGTTGGCGGACGTGGCCCTACTTGTGGCGGCCGTCAGCGACAACTGGGCCACGAACACCCTGCTGAACCTTGTCGGCCTCGAGGCCAGCGCTGCGCGCGCACGTGCCCTGGGCTGCGAGGGGAGCGGGCTGCACGACTTCGTCCGCGATGCGCGCGGTGAGGGCGATGCTCCGCGGCTGTCGACGGGCACGGCACGCGAACTCGCGGAGGTGGCTCGCCGCATCCATGTGGCTTCTTGCGGCACTCCTGTCCTGGGCCTGTCGCAAGGTGCGGCTCAACTCGTCGAGGGGTGGCTTGCCGCGGGTGTCGACCTGAGCATGATCCCGGCCCCGCTTCACCTTGATCCGCTCGCCCACGTCAACGGACCGATCCGTCTGTGGTCAAAGACCGGCACGGATGTCGGCGTGCGCGCGGACATGGGCGTCATTTGGTCAGACAAGGACGCGGTGGCCTACGCGGCTGTGGCCAACTGGGATCCCCGGGAGGATCGCGGTGCCGAAGCCATGCAGCGCATGCACGAGGTCGGGATGAAGCTGACCGCTCGCGTGTGGTGAGGCACTACTCGGCGGCCACGCATACACTCGCGCGTATGTATGACGTCGCCCTGAGCGTGTCTGCGTGCGCTCGATCGGGCACGCGGGCAGATGTTGCGTGGATGATCGCCCCGACCCCGTCGAACGACGCCGTGGCCTTCACGCCCGGGGGTGGTCGTCTCGGCAAACTCGCCGGTGGCGCCTTCGATGGCGTGCTGGCGGACGTCGCGGCGCGCCAGTTAAGCCGCGGGCGACGGGTCCGGCACACCGTCACCGCCTTCGAGAGCCCCCTGAGCGGCCTTCCGGAAGGCACGCCCGTGGAGTTCCTCGTCGTGCCGGCCGACCAGCTCCCCGCGGACGTGTGGGGCATGCTGCTTGACCAGCAGCCGGTGGCTGTCCGGGCGGTCATGGATAACGACGAGGTCGCGTCGGTCCTGATTGACGAGGCGTCCGGGGCAGCCGGTCCTGAGGTCGTGGTCGGCCCCGACGAGCTGCGCACGGTCTTCGCCCCGATCCCCAGGCTCGTGATTGCAGGGGGAGGCCCGTTTTCTGAGGCCCTGGCCGCGCAGGGGCGACTGCTGGGGTGGCAGGTGGTCGTGGAAGGTCGACCTGAGATGGTCACCGGCCTCACCGCGAGCCTGGGGCCGCTGGACGCCGTGGTCGTCATGGGTCATGACGTCGAGTCCTCGAGCAGGTGCCTGATGTCGGCCCTCGAGAGCGACGCGGGCTATGTGGGCGCCCTGGGGTCCTCGGCGATGCAGCAGGCACGTGCCGACTGGTTGGCCTATCGGGAGGTGACGGACCTCTCGCGCGTCCATGGCCCGGCGGGGCTGCCGCTGGGCGGGAAGGCGCCCGCGGAAGTGGCCGTCGCGATCGTCGCGGAGATCCTCGACGAGCGGGCGGACTAGCCCCTTCACCGATCTCACCGGTGTCCGTGCCGCCGCGCCAGGAGTGGCCGGTGGGGCCACTTCGTGACCGGCCTCACGATTTCTGGTTGCTCCCTGCCCCCAGGGGTGTAGTTTGCCCGAATTGGCTTCACCTCGGGAGAGGACATCGCATGGCCGTGGAATCCACCGGGCACGAGCGCGGCAATCCGCGCCTGTACGCCCTGATCGAGAATTCGCCCAAGGAGGGCCCGAGCCCGACTGTTTGGGCCTGGCCGCAGTTCACGGAGTTCCTCAAAGTCGCGGGTCAGCCCGTGCAGGGCCCGTGGCCACCGCACCAGGAACCCCGACCCGATCCCGATGCCGACTCCCTCCCTGTCGCCGTGCGCGACCAGGGTCAGGCCTGAGAACACCCGCGAGAGGAATCCATGTATCCATCACGGTTCGCGTATGACGCGCCGACGTCGGTGAATGAAGTAATCGCGATCCTCGATCGCAGCAATGGCGAAGCAAAGGTCCTGGCGGGTGGCCAGAGCCTCATCCCCATGCTCAAACTGCGCTTCGCTTCTCCTGAGCGCATCGTCGACATCAACAACATCGACGGGCTCGACTACATCCGACAGGACCCCGATGGGTCGTTGCGCATTGGTGCTCTGGTCCGTCATGAGGACCTGGAGTACTCCGACCTCATCGCTGAGACCCAGCCCACGCTCGCAGCGGCCGCCTCACTTGTTGCCGACCCGCTCGTGCGCACGCGCGGCACCTTTGTGGGCTCGGTGTGCCACGCCGATCCGCAGGGCGACTGGGCGGCCACGATGATCGCTCTCGACGGGCGTGTCGTTGCTCAGGGCCCGAGCGGCCGGCGTGAGATCGCCATGAAGGACTTCGTGTTGGGCCCCTTCACCAACGCCCTCGCGTACAACGAGGTCGCGGTCGAGGCGGTCATCCCGCCCGCCAAGGGCACCCGCAAGGGCAGCTACCTCAAGCTCGAGCGCCGCGTCGGCGACTTCGCGACGGCATCGGTCGCGGTAGCGCTCGACATGAACGGCGAGACCGTCCAGCGCGCCGGCTGTGCTCTCGCGGGAGTCGGGGGCAAGACCATCGACGCCAACGCGGAGATCTCGGCAGCCCTTGTTGGCAAGACTCTTGATGCCGCCACGATCGAGGCCGC
>Ga0129342_1001085_pt1 | contig 12122 bp, 9 predicted proteins | sample CPBDNA_5_FD_94426 | JGI IMG/M metagenome (GOLD analysis project Ga0129342, IMG submission 94426) | Freshwater to marine salinity gradient microbial communities from Chesapeake Bay, USA - CPBay_Sum_15_0.2_DNA | ecosystem: Environmental > Aquatic > Marine > Coastal | place: USA: Chesapeake Bay...
AATTCCCCCAACAAAGCGATCCACAACATCAGCAAGACCAGCGAACGAGTAATCATGACCCTCGCACCGCCGAAACATATGTCGCCACATCGAGCATTTGAATAGCGGCTTCGGTGGCGAATTCATACAACGGGCCCGCCATCACCGCAATGGTGACCGTCAGCGCAACGAGCATCATCGTTGCTGCAGCCATTGATCGCTGGTGACGCAGAATGCCAACGTCGCCAGTCGGTCGCGCTGGTAAAACTTCGCCCCAGAATGCACCAACCCAAATCTTGGCCATTGACACGAGCGTGAGCATGCTCACCACCAAAGCAACGCCGACGCCGAAATACTGTTGCGAGTCGAAACCGGCACGCACCACCGCAAATTTGGCAAGAAAGCCCGAGAGCGGCGGAAACCCCGCCAGGCTGAGGGCCGGTAACAAAAACAGCACCGCCAAAATTGGTGACCGACGCGCCAACCCACTGACTTTGTCGAGTGAACTCGTGCCAGAGTCACGCTCAATTATTCCTTCTACTAAAAATAGCGACGTCTTCACAGGGATGTGATGAATCAAATAGAACACGGTTGCAGCGATAGCCGCCGCGCCACCGATGCCCAACCCGAAAACCATATAACCGATCTGAGAAATAATGTGAAAAGAAAGTATTCGTTTCATATCTTGCTGAGAAATTGCGCCGATGACTCCGATTGCCATTGTGGCGATACCCACGATCATCACCAGGTCACTAAGTTCGCCCGGAAACAACAAAGTCTGCACTCGAATGAGGCAATACACACCGACTTTGGTCAATAAGCCAGCGAACACGGCGCTCGCCGAGCTCGGCGCGGTCGGATACGAATCGGGCAACCAAAAAAACAGCGGAAATACAGCAGCCTTGATACCAAATGCCACCAACAACAAGAGATGCAAGCCAGTGCGGACTCCGACCGGAAGTTCTGCCAATCGCTCAGGCAGTTCGGCAAAGTTCACGGTGCCCGTTGCTGCAAAGATAAGCCCAACAGCCGTCACCAAGACGAGTGACTCAATCACATTCAGCACAACATATGTAGTGCCAGACCGAATTTGTTCGCTGGTGCCTTCAAGCGTTAGCAACACATAACTGGCCATCAACAAAATTTCAAATGCAACGAACAAATTGAACAAGTCCCCTGCCAAAAACGCTTGAGCAATTCCTGCCGTTAGTGCCATGTAGACGGGGTGGTAATACGACGAGTGCTCATCTGATGCTTGTTGACCGAGTGCAAACAACAACACCACGAGCGTTACCGCCATCGCCACAACCACCAACACCGATGCCAGTCGGTCGGCCACCAGCGTTATGGCAAACGACCCGGGCCATCCACCAAGGCGAGCAACCACAATGTTGCCGCTCGACCAGACGTCAACCAGCAGCACGACAGCAACTGCCAGCGACGAAGACAAAGCGACAAAACTCAAGCAACGTTGCACGATCAAATTGCGCGTCAACAACATCACCGCAGCAGCAATCAGCGGAATCAAAATTGGCAATGCCACCAATGTGATCATGGCGTCACATCCTCATGGTGCGGCTGATCGCCTGATTTGGCCGTTCGCTCTGCGCGTCTGGCCACAAGACGATCTTCCACATCGTCCTCGACTTCATCGTTGCCAGAAATCGTCCAGTTACGCCACGCCAGGGTCATGAGAAATGTGAGCAATGCAAAACCGATCACAATTGCAGTCAAGACCAGTGCCTGTGGCAACGGATCAGTGAGAGTTCCGTCACGACCGATGATCGGGGCTTCATTCACGTCGCTACCGGCGGAGATAATCAACACGTTCACTCCGTTGCCGAGCGCTCCGACACCAAGTGCAATGCGGGTCAGCGAGCGGTCCATCAATAAATAGGCGCCGACGCCGAACAACACGCAGACAAGTACGAGTGACCACACGCTCATGACTCACCACCCACCGGGTCATTCATGAGCGCAGCACCGCGCTCACCCAAAAATTGCAAGATAAGCAATACGACTGCCACCACCACGAGCAACACACCAATATCGAAGAACGTCGACGACACCAACTTGACACTGCCGATAAGCGGCAGTTCTAACAACCAAATATGTGACTCCAACGCGGCTGCACCTACCAACAACGGTGCCGCGGTGGTACCTAACGACAACAACAAACCAGCACCTAATAATGCAGCAGGTTGACGAATCGGCCGGCGACGAATCGTCGGCTGTTGACCAGCTAAAAACTGCAAAACGAATGCCGCACCGAGCACGAGACCGCCGGCGAATCCGCCACCTGGTGCATTGTGACCACGAAACGTCATATAGATAGCCACCAACGTCGCCACTTTGGTGAGCCAACGATTGACCAACTCTGTGAGAATCGCCGAGCGCAACATGTTCATTGACTGACCTTTGCCGATTTTGCAGTGCGTCGGTGTTGCTCGGCGGCACGCACAAGGTTGGCGACGCCAAGTGCAGCGATTGCTAGCACCACGATCTCACCCATTGTGTCAAAGCCACGAAAATCGACAAGAATCACGTTCACAACATTGCGACCGCCAGCTTCGGATACCGACCTGGCGAAATACTCTTGGGCCGCTGACGGCTGTGTTCGTGCATTGCGCGCTGCCATTGCAAAAAGCGGAACGGCGATTCCGACTGCAAGTGCAACCGTGACCCGCAACGTGTGTGGCACCGCACGAGAACGAACTGACTCGCGTCGCACCATCGCTCGCAACGCCATTAAAAAAATGACGACTGTCAACGTTTCGACCAACAGTTGAGTGACCGCCAAATCGGGCGCCCCTCGCAGAGCAAAAATTATGGCAATCGCATAGCCGACACCACCCAGAAAAAGTGCACCGGTGAAACGCGATGGCACCACGGCAACACCAACAGCCAGTGCAACAGCCAACAGCGTCACTACTGCTTCAAGCAACGAACCACTGGTGACATTTTGCAATAGTTGCGTATTGCCCATGAGCAACCCCACGATTGGAGCACCAGCAACCATCAACAGCGTGACACCGACATACACCGGCAGCGAACCCGACTGAGTAAATGAAGTGATGCGTTTAGAATTCGCAAGCGTGTTGTCATAAAGCGAATCAAACACTCGCTCACCGAGCGGCTTGCTCTGGCTGGCGCGAGCCAATGGTGCCCGCCATCCCACAACAGCCCCTACGAAAATAACCGCCAGTGAAATTAGCAGCGCATCGTTAATGCCAGGCCACAGCGCCAGTTTTGAAACTGCCTGCTCATCAAGCGACGAAGACGGAGCGACCAGCAATTTGCCAACAAGAGCAGCTGCAAAACCAAAACCAAGAGACACCGCGCCCGCGATGATCACCGGGATCGCCAACCCGGCGCGCACAATCTGTGAAGCGTGGTCGTTTGAAGTTTGCGTTGTCTCGTGCGGATGCGGTCGAACGAGTGCGTGCAACAGCCGCGCGCTGTATGCGACCGAGAGCACCGAACCAGCAACCACGCCCCAAAGCGCCACCGTGCCCGCTGCACCAACATCGGCATCCAACAATGCCACCAGGGCTTTTTCTTTTGTCGCAAAACCAAACAACGGAAAAACGCCAGCCATCGAAAACAGCAGTGCTCCAATCGCAGCCACAGAAATCGGCAACACTCGTCGAGCTGTGCTGATTTTGGCGACATCACGAGTGCCAATTTCATGATCGATTACTCCGATTCCTAAAAAGAGTCCGGCTTTAAACACAGCGTGCGCCACCAAATGTGCAACACCGGCGTAGGTCGCAGCCGGTGAACCAATACCAAAGAGCACGGTCAACAACCCCAATTGAGAAACAGTGCTATGCGCTAAAACCAACTTGGCATCCGACTCGCGCAGCGCTCGCCACCCGCCCAACAACATCGTTGCAACTCCAGCAATAACCACCCACCAACGCCAAGCACCCGCATCGGCAAAAATTGGCGAGGTTCGTGCCAGCAAAACTATGCCCGCCTTCACCATCGTGGCCGAATGCAAGTATGCGCTGACTGGTGTTGGCGCGGCCATTGCACCTGGTAACCAAAAGTGAAATGGAAACTGGGCCGACTTGGTGAAAGCTCCGAGCAATAACAGCACTGCTGCCACGTTGGCGATTGTCCCGCGTGGCGCGATCTCGACAAGTTCGGCAAATGTAGTGGTGCCGTAATTAACTTGCAGCAGACCAATGCCACCCAGCATGCACAGCCCGCCGGCGCCGGTGGTCAAAAGTGCGCGGACAGCGGCTTGGCGTGCCGAAGCAGACTTGTCGTTGAGTCCGATCAATAAAAACGACCACACCGAGGTGAGTTCCCAAAAAATAAACATCGTGAACAGGTCTGCAGCAAGTACCAAACCCATCATCGAACCGGCAAAGGCCATGAACAGTCCGACGAATCGACCGAAAGTGGCGTCGTGCTCGAAATATGCCATTGAGTAAACGAGCACGCCCAGACCCAACACACTGACCAAGAGCGCCATCACCACAGCAAAGCCATCAAGTTGAAAAATAAAATTGAAACCCAAGAGCGGCAACCACTCTGCAGTTGCTCGAATCGGAGCAGTTGCGCCGATTCCGCGAGTCGCCACCAAAAGCGCCGAACCTGCCAAAACAAACAGCCCAACTGTGGCCGCAACCATCGGGTGGCGACGCAACCCAATCAGGGCTAGCCCGCCGGCGACGAAGTGGGCGATGACAACCAAGAAAAATATCATCGAGATGACAAAATTACCACTCTTTGGTATGCGCGAATGCGACGATGCACATCTAGGTGCCTCGCTTTTGAACCACAAAAATGATTATTTGTTGGCGCCCTTGGTAGGAGTCGAACCTACGACCAACGGATTAGAAGTCCGGTGCTCTATCCACTGAGCTACAAGGGCAAGACCCTCAGGCTATCTAATTTGTAATTCTGTGTTTGTGCGTATAAATGTTTGCCGTGCCATCGCGCACGAAACCGACAAGCGTGATACCAAGATCTTCAGCAGTCTCAACGGCCAAGTTTGATGGCGCGCCAACGGCGGCGATAAATGCGATACCTGCCATCGCTGCTTTTTGAATAATCTCAAACGACAAGCGGCCGCTCACGACCAACGCATGGTTTGATATCGGCAACTTGCTATCAAGCACGGCTTTACCAATTACTTTGTCGACTGCATTGTGTCGGCCGATATCTTCACGCACACAATATGCATCGCCAGATGCGTCGACTAACCCGGCTGCATGCAACCCGCCCGTGCGATCAAAGGTCGGTTGCGCTTTGCGAATTATGTCCGGCAACGATGTCAGCATTTTCGAAGTCATCACAGGCCCAGTGGTCAACTCGATGCGGCTTGTGATCTGTGCGAGTTGCTCAATTGAAGTTGTACCGCAAATTCCGCAACTTGCTGATGTCACCATTCCGCGACGAGACAACGCCTCGTCGAACGGCACCGAAAGACCAACCGTGACGACATTAAATTGTTGTTCGGCCGTGTCTGGAAGCTGGCAATACCGCACATTACGAACATCGTCGGCGCGTTTGATCATGCCCTCGGTATATAAAAACCCAACTGCTAATTCAAAATCGTGACCCGGCGTTCGCATCGTCACCGCAATTGGCTGTGCTTCTTGTTGCGGCGACTCGGCGCGAATTTCGAGAGGCTCTTCTGTGACCAAAACATCAGGCTTGCTGGCTTGCGATCCATCTTTTCGCACAGCCGTGACTGTCCAGTTGGCGACCTTGCGACGCACTACCGACGCGATGTTTGCCATGCACAAACCCTATCAAGGCTTATCAAATAGGGGTTCTAGAGGGTCGGAGAGATCGTGGGCGACTCTTAACTGTGCTTATATATCTCTTGGGGATTCTTTAAGGTTGCAATACGTAACCGGAACGCCTGTAATAACTACCGGAGGACACAAATGGAAAAGCTTGTAACAAGCAATGACCAATTGGTGTACAACGCGTTTTCTTTCGCCGTAGCAGCGATGGCAATCTCGTTTGTTTACTACTTGGTCTCACGTAGTCGTGTTTCGCCTGCTTATCGCAGTGCCGTAACAATGTCAGCAATGATTTGCGGTATCGCCGCCTATCACTACTGGCAAATGTTCAATAATTTCGCCGACGGTGCACCTTGGAACGAAGGTTACCGCTATGCAGACTGGCTGCTCACGGTTCCGCTACTTGTAGCAGAACTCGTAGTCGTCTCGGGCGTTGCCAAAGAAAAAGCCAAGGGCATCACAACAAAGCTTGCAGTTGCAGCATTATTGATGATCGCAACTGGTTACCCAGGCGAAACTGCCGAGTCTGGCAGCACTGCCAGCATGTTCTGGTTCGTTGTTTCGATGGTCTTCTTTGTCTACATTCTCTGGAACTTGTTCGCAGGAGAAGTTGGACAGGCCCTCAAAGGTCAGTCTGGCGATATCGGCAAGAAACTTAACAACCTTCGCTATGTGTTGTTGGTAACTTGGTCGGTCTATCCAATCGCTTACCTCTTGGGCGACAGCGAGAGTTTCTTGGCCAAGGCAATCGGGCTCGATGCGATGGACTCATCAACTTTGATTCAAGTTGGCTACACAATCGCCGACGTGCTCGCAAAGCCAGGTTATGGTCTTTTGATCTTGGGCATCGCAATCGCGCGCTCAAAGGCAGAAGGTTACAAAGAAGCCTAAATCGCAAGATTGAATTGAATTTAAAGAGCCCCGGCTTCGGCCGGGGCTCTTTTATTTTGAGCACTAATCTCGTTGTGCGATGTTGAAGTTCAAACACCTGCCAGGTCTCGCAATTGCTGCGTCGATCGCCGCTGTCGCATTCGTTGTCGAATACTTAATTAAGAACAACACAGCCGGCGTCGTCTCGCCATTGGTCATCGCTGTTGTACTGGGCGCACTGATTTCAAATTTGGGTTTGTTGCCCGATGAATGCCGAGTTGGTCTCGGCTTTGCGGCACGAAACTTGCTTCGACTGGGCATTGTCTTGCTTGGTCTACAACTTTCATTCTCTCAAGTTCGCGAACTTGGCGCGCCCGGTTTGGTCCTCGTCATCGTCGTTGTCGCAGCAACTTTTACAGGCACACAATGGCTGGGCAAAAAGATGGGTCTGTCACCTGGTTTAAGCCTGCTCGTCGCCACAGGTTTTTCGATCTGTGGTGCTTCAGCAATTGCGGCGATGCGACCTGTTAGCGATGCCGACGATGACGACATGGCTTACGCAATCGCCCTCGTAACAATCTGTGGCACCCTCGCGATTTTTCTACTGCCTGCAATCGGCGAAATAATTGGCTTCAGCGGCGCGCAGTTCGGTTCATGGGTCGGTGCGAGCGTTCACGATGTCGCCCAAACGGTGGCAACTGCCGCCTCGGGCAACGATGATGCCCAAGACGCTGCGATCGTCGTCAAATTAACTCGCGTCATGCTTCTTGCACCATTGGTTGCCGCAGTTAGTTTCACTCTTCGACGAAAACTAAGCCACACAAATATCACTGATTCAAAAACTCAAAAAGCAAAACTTCCACCAATTGTTCCTCTTTTTATTATCGGCTTCATCGCAGCAATATCAATCAACTCATCTTTCAACTTGCCGAGCGAGTTAGTTTCTAATGTCAAATGGCTTGAAAAGTCGTTGCTTGCATGCGCTCTAGCTGGTCTCGGCGCCGGTGTCGATATAAAAAAACTTCGACGTGTCGGCACTCGCCCGCTCGCACTCGGTTTAATCTCTTGGATGCTCATCGCCACGCTCTCAGCTATTGGCGTGGGGATTCTTAATATTTCTTAACAATCAATAAATTCGAGCTGACCAGATTTAACATCGTAAATCGCGCCTGCAACCTTCAAAGTCTTGGGCAAAATTTCATAGCCGCGAATACTGACGACATCGGCCGCAAGCGCGGCACGCTGATCTGTCACCATTTTGAATTGAACGCCACGAGTGTCAACGCCGTGCTTAGTTTCAATGCTGCGATGAATCGATTCTTCATCTCCGCTCGCCATTCGGCAATCGGTATGAGGCATAACCAAGACCCTCTCTACGCCAAGAAGATAGGTTGCCAGCACCAGAGTTCGAAGCATGTCATCGGTGACTCGCGCCCCTGCATTTCGCAGAATCTTGGCATCGCCTGATTTCATGCCGACCACTGCCAGCGGGTTGATTCGTGAGTCCATACAGGTGACGATCGCCAAACCCCGACGCGCTGTGCCCGTTAAGTGCTCGTCTTCGAATTTCGCGACGAACTGTGAATTTGACTTCATAATGTCGGCAAAGTCTTCATTTTGAAACTTATTCATAACCCGAAACACTACTCGCCGAGACAAACCGCACCCACTAGATTCTGAAGGTGCTGAAAAACAAAAGAGCAACTGGCACAGCACTCGTCATGATGTCAAGTCTTGGTTTTTCAATCGGACCAACTCTGGCAAAGTATGCATACGACGCGGGCACAAACGCTCTCGGCGTTATGACAATTCGTTTTACAATTGCCAGTTTGTTCATGCTGATAATTCGCCAAATAGTGACACGCGGCGAATCGATGCCGTCGTTACCGCTGCTTCTTGAAATGTTTGCTGTTGGAGCGATTGGCATAACAATTGTTTCGTTCACTTATTTCTTGGCAATCGAAGATATGGACACCGGTTTGGCGATCGTTATCTGGTATTGCAATCCGCTCGTCGTGGTGTTCATCTCATGGATCATTTACAAAAAGAGACCGACGCGCAATATCGTCATCTCACTTTTCTTTTCGATCACAGGCATTGCAATAACAACGGGCCAGGTCAAGAGTGGCTCAAGTGGCGCGATCACATTGATCTTTGTTTCTGCATTTCTGTTTGCTTTCTATCTACTTGGTTTGTCACGAACACTCAAAAAAACTGACCTGCTGACTGGTGTCACGTTTATCAACATCGGCGCAATGCTCGGCTATTGGTTAATTTGTGCGACTTTGCCGTTTGATTTAACGGTTGAGTTTCCGACAAACGCAAAAAGTTGGCTCTACATCAGCGCCTTTGCGCTATTTGGCACCGTGGTGCCGTTCATGTTTTCATTTGCCGGTATGAACCGCGTTGGCCCCAGCATGCTCTCGGTGATTACAACCATTGAGCCAGTATTGGCCATCATGATGGGCATTATTTTTCTCAGCGAACCAATTACAACGCCGCGTGTTGTTGGTGCGATCTTTGTCATCGGTGCTTTGATTGCTCTAACGACACTTGAGAGCCGCGATGAAGCAGCCCTCAAGCGCCTCTAACTAGTTTCAATTGTTTAGTGCCGCTTTTTGCTCTGCCGATAAAGCCTTAATAAACCCTGGCTTTAACGCTTTTTCTTGAACCGGAGTTAATGCGGCTAACTTTTCGACGCTGAAACCCGCTGCGGCTTTCGGCTTCAGCCCCGCCACCTGCTTGGGTTTCAAATTTGCAATCGCCTCTGCTGGTAGTGCCGCGACTTGATCTGCTTTCAAACCTGCGATGGCAGTTGGCGGCAACGCGCTAACTTGCTGAGGAGTCATAACCGAAATCAATTCCACTGACATTGCGCCAACTTGATTAGATTTCATTGCCGAAAATGCAGCAGGAGGCATTGCTTCAAACTGCTCAGTGTTTAATTTGCTCAATGACGACGCGGGCATCGCCGCCAGTTGGTCTGGCTTAATTGCAGCAAGCACCTTCACCGGTAATGCGCCAACTTGGCTCGGCTTCATTTCGGTTAGTGCACTTGGAGACAACGCTTTGAATTGACCGGGCTTCAGCGCCGAGAAAACTTGGGGAGATAGTTTCGCTGCATCAGTTGGCTTGAAGTTAGCAAACGCCGATGCTGGCACTTTGTCGACATTCCAGCCGGTCAAAGCATTTGCAAGCGCAGTTGGGCTAAAAATGTTTGCTGGCGCAGAATTTGCTGCCGGGTTCAAAGCCTGCTTTGGCAATGCATCGCGTTGCTCGGGGCTCATCGCCGCAATTACTTCTGCGGTCAGTGCCTTAAATTGACTTGGCGAAATTACTGCCAGCGCACCCAACGGCATCGCTTCCATCTGTGTTGGAGTAAAAACTTTGATCGCGTTCGGCGGAATCACTTTGAACTGATTCTGCTGCATTCCAGAGATTGCATCTGGTGGTAGTGCAGCAAATTGCGCGGCCTTGAAGCCGATCATCACTTTGGGCGACAACGCTGCGAACTGATCTTCTTGCAAACCAGTTATCGCCGTCGGCGACAAAACTTTAAATTGATCTAGTTTTATTCCTGACAGTGCAGACGGCTGCAAAGCGGCCATCTGATCTGGCTTCAAACCAGTGATCGCTAGCGGTGGTAGCGCCGCCATTCGTGTCGGGTCAAACCCTGCCATCGCACTTGGTGAAAGTTGCGCCAACTGATCTGGCTTGAATCCTTGCATCGCTTCGGGTGGCAACGCACGCAACTGCGCGGTGTTCATGCCAGCCATTGCTGCCGGGTTCAAATTATTGATTTGATGTCGATCAAAACCTGACATAGCCATCGGCGGTAATGCCCCAAATTGGGATGGTTGAAAATTTCGAAGTGCACCGGCGCCAAGAAGCCGCGCATCATCGGGTCTAAAGCCAACAAAATTATCTGGTCGCAAATTCGCCATGTCTGAACCACTCAAGGCATTTGGGTTTTGAATTAATCCTCCTGGCCCAAAATTTATTCCTGGCCCAACATTGCACGGCGGCAACGGCGGCGGACCGCAAGTAGCCACAACTCCGGTATTTGGTAAACCCAAAATTGGTGTATTAAGACTTGGCGAACCGCCACTTGTCGCGCCACCACTCGAACCACCGCCACCAATGACTGCTACCGGCGGCAGCGACGCCGTGAATTGAAACTGCCCTGCAGTCACTGCACTCGCAGTTGGGTTTCCTGCGCCGTCGGCGAATGCTCCGCTATCGATCAACAGAAAATATGTCGTCGATGGGGTGAGGTTTGCTGCGGGGTCGATAATGATTCGCAAACCGCCATCGCTTGCCGTGACGCTGTCAGAAGGCAAAGTAAATGTCTCAACTGGTGTGGCACAGTCGGCGTCACCCGTGCACAAGCGAATAGTTTTAGTCGCCACAGTTGTGACTGCTTCGCTAAATGCCAATTCGATATTGCGATTCGAAACAAAATTCGTCATGTTGTTTATCGGATCAGATTGATTCGGCAAAAATACTGGCGCGACAGTGTCGGGGCTTGCCTCGAATCGCCATGCAGTCGCGCTCGAAAGTGCCGCCGTGGTGTTGCCCGCCAAGTCAGCGAATGCGCCGGCTTCGTAAGTCACAAAGTAAGTAGTCGGTGGGTCTGTTATTAGATCAACGGTCGAGGCTTTACCCGCTCGACTAATCGTGACAATCGCACCAGAGTTTTCTTCGAACTGCGTGACCTCAACATTGCTGTCGGTGCCGAGCGTGATCGTTTCGTGAACACCGCCTGACAGCGAGTTAATAAATATCTTCTTGCCAGCAACCACCGTCATATTTTCGGCAAAAATCAGATTGAGTGCCTGCGTTGCTTGCACACCGACGGCGTTCGGAAACGGCATCAAACTTTGCGGTGTCGGTGCGGTGTTGTCGATTTTAATGTTCTTGTTTAAATTCAACGAGCCAGTTGAACCAGAACTTGGCACGGGCGAAGAACTTGTAACCCCCGACATGGTTGCGCCGGTCGGCAGGTTGAATCTAACGACATTCAACTTTTGCTCAGATTGTGTCAATGTCGAATCGCTCGCACCAATTGCATATGTGAATGTCAAAGTTCTAGTGCCAGAACCACTTGAATATGTCGCAACTGCCCCGCTACCTGCATTGAGCAACAGCTCTGGCACGCCTTGCACAACAACAGGTTGATTGAATCGCACCTGAATCGTCGGCGAAGTGCCACCACCTGAGCGATATGAGCCATTTGCAGTTGGCGAAGTGATATCGGCAACAATCGCTGAACCAGCGGCCGTCGTGAAGTTCCAAGAAGTTGCGTTGCCAAAGCCTGCAAAGCTGAGCGCTCGACCGTCACGTATCGCCCCAGAGTCAAGTCGCACATGCATTGCTGTATTGCCCGGAAGAATCGCAGTCGGATTAATCGTCGTTGTGAACGGTGAAGCACCAGAGAATGCCACTCTCGAACTGTCGAGTGTGGGTATTGCCTCAATTAAGCGGAGCCCAGTCGCGCCCGCGGCGGCC
>Ga0129342_1001087_pt1 | contig 12111 bp, 10 predicted proteins | sample CPBDNA_5_FD_94426 | JGI IMG/M metagenome (GOLD analysis project Ga0129342, IMG submission 94426) | Freshwater to marine salinity gradient microbial communities from Chesapeake Bay, USA - CPBay_Sum_15_0.2_DNA | ecosystem: Environmental > Aquatic > Marine > Coastal | place: USA: Chesapeake Bay...
CCCTTTGCAATCAAGTCCTTAGGGGTAATAGATCTTCCATCTGGATCTGGGAAAATTGCTTGCTGATCTAGATTATATAGCTCAGTCTTCCACTCACCCTCCCAATAAGGAATCTTTACCTTAAGAGTAGGTGATCGTGTAGTATCAGGCTCAAGTGTGTTCTTGTCCTTAGGATACTTCAACATTGGAGTCCATAGAGCATCAATCGCATCCTCGCTCATCTTTGCCTTACCAAACCACTCCTTTGCATTTGTAATTGCATCTGTCTTTAGCTTCTTTTCAAGCTCAATCATATTATTCAAGAAATTTGTAGTATCTTCCTTAGCATATTCTTCACTAGGAAACTGTAGTGCCATATCATATGAAACACGACCAGTCTTATCATCCACAAACTCGTTGATTCCCCAAGTCAACATAAGTGGAGTAGAAATATAAGTTGCTGTATTACTAGCAGCATTTAAAATACCAACACTCTTACCACCCCTGGCATCCACCTTGGGCTTGGAGTATTTAATATCAGAAGAAGGGGTAAAATCAACACCGGAAAGAATAGTCTTAGAACTCATTGCCATTGTATATATAGTTTAATATAGAAGCCATTCTTTAAATCAATTTTTTTTTTAATAAATAAGAAATTAAATTAAATTCAGTTCTACCTACATGGATGTAACGGCTTTTATTTTTCGATTTATTTTTTTTGAAAAAATAAAAATTTAGGAAAAATAATTATAGAAAAATGGAAAGACATAAATAATATTAACTCATAAGAGGTGATATATGATAAGGAGGAAGAGAGAAAATAATGAATAAATATGATATAAATAAAAATTATTAATATATATTAATGACAAAGAAAAACCATGCAAATACCGATATTTTGAAGGAAATAGTATTTGAAAATATATCGAATACGCAAAAAAAATTCAAAATAAAAGATGATGAGTTTAAAATTCTTAAAATGGAAGATTATGAACTATTAAAAACACACCAGTTTAAAGTAAGCCAATTAAAAGAATTATGTAATCATTACCAATTAAAAAAAACAGGAAATAAAGATGAACTACTCAATAAATTATATAATTTTTTAAAGTTTTCTCTCTTTGCTATAAAAATTCAGAAAGTTATTAGAGGCGTTTTTATTAAACGATTTATGAAATTTGGTGGTAAAGCTTATAAAAAGAGAGATTTATGTGTAAATGATACTGATTTTGCCACACTAGAAAATATAAAGGAAATTCCATTTAATCAATTTTTTAGTTGGGAACAAAGCGATTGTGTTTATGGCTGTGATATTATTTCTTTTTACGGTTTAATTAATAAAAAGAATTATATTGGCCAACAATCAAAAGAAGTAATGAATCCTTACAATAGAGAGAAAATAGACACAAATACAATGAATCAATTTAAACAATTTTTAAAATTAGGAAAGATTAATAAAATAGACCAAATAAAAGAAATCATCGAAGAACCAATCGATCCACAAAAAAAATTAGAAATGAAAATTGTAGAATTATTCCAATTTATTAATGAATTAGGTAATTATTCTGATTCTTCTTGGTTCACTAATTTAAATCTTCATAGACTAGTCATTTTTATCAGAGAACTATACGATATATGGCATTATCGAGCACAATTATCACCCTCTATGATGAGAGAAATCGTGCCTCCACATGGAAATCCTTTTTTAGGTCTTCAAATGCATTTAGCCCAACACCAAAATGAAGAATATTTAAGGAAAAGTGCTGTCAGAATAATGGATTATATGGTTAAATCGGGACATACTAACGATAATCGTTCTTTAGGAGCTTATTATGTTTTAGCCGCCTTAACTTTAGTAAGCGATGAAGCCAGAAATGCCCTTCCTTGGTTATATCAATCCGTTGCTTATAATAATTCATAAAAATTAGGTTCGTATAAAACAAATATATTTAGGAATTATTTATGACTGTATCCAATCATAAATAATATATATATTGCGTAAAAACACTTAAAAAGATATGTCTAAGTAGTGTATAATGGCAAGAACCAAGAATTCCACCACTGCTACTCCTGCAAAGGCCGCTAAGGCTACCAAGAAGACTGAGACTGTTGAGGCTGCTCCTGCTCCTGTAGCTGAGGAGACAGCTGCTCCTTCTGAGCCTACTGTTTCTGTATTTGATCAATTCTCTGAGTTTATGGCTAAGCTTCAAGCCGTTAGTGCTCAAATGTCCTCCCTTCGCACTGAGTTCCGTTCTCTTGAGCGTCAAGTCAGCAAGGACCTTAAGGCTGCTGCTAAGGTTAACCAAAAGCGCAAGAGAAAGTCCGGAAACCGTGCACCTTCCGGTTTTGTTAAGCCTACTCTTATTTCCAACGAGCTTGCTGCCTTCCTAGGAAAGCCTGAGGGAACTGAGATGGCCCGCACTGAGGTCACTCGTGAGATTAATGCTTACATCCGTCAACACAGTCTTCAAGATAAGGAGAATGGTCGCAAGATCATTCCTGATGCCAAGCTTAAGGGTCTTCTTAAGCTAAAGAAGGGTGATGAGCTTACTTACTTCAACCTTCAAAAGTATATGTCTCCTCACTTTGCCAAGGCTGCTGACAAGGCACAAGCCGCATAAATAAAAAAATTAATTGTTAATTAATTTAATATAATTTTAATTAACAAATATAAAATCTTCCTTTTCCAATATAGTTTTTAAATTACTTATGTTAATTGGAGTATTAATTATTTTTGTTTTTAAACAATTATTCAACTCAGGAACATTATCTAAACTGAATAATTTAGATACTTCTTTTACTTCCAATGCATTTATATAATCAGTGTTTTCTTCTAACCAATTAATAAAGTTATTCTTATTTTCTTTGGATTTTCTGAATTTTTTAAAGTATTTTAATGTTTTATGTAAATTATTATTATTATTAATATTATAGTCTGTTCCTGATATTACACATATGTTTTTAAAATCTATAAAACTCATATCTAATTCAATTAATATATCTTTCATTTCATATAATACTACCGTCTTATTTAATAAACTTAAATATCTTAATACTCTCTTACATCCATATACAAACATATCCATATCTTCACTTAAACAAGCATAGGCTATATTTTTATTTACTAACTTTGCACATAATTTATCTGCTTCCCCAGGCGCCTCAATGTAAGAAACACCTAAAGATTGTATTAACATTTTAACATTTATTATATCCGTATGATGTAATCTTATGAATTCTTTTTTTAATTGTACCAATTCTTCTTCTATTTTTTCCTTTTGGTCTCCCTCTTCATTTATTAATTGATTTTGTAATTCATTATATTTTTTCTCTGCTTTTTTCTTATTATCTTTTCTCTCTTTTAATAAATGTTCCTTTTCTTTTGGAGGCTTTCCATCAAATACAAATAAAGGAATGATATTATATAATCTCAATATACTTATCATTAAATACATATTTTCTAGCAAAGCATCCTCACCTAAGTATCTATACATATAAATACTTGTATCAATTACCACCTTTTTCCCTGACAATTCATATAAACTAATTTTTTTTATTGAGTCTTTACAATTATCTTGTAAAAATCTATTTAAATATTTGATTCCCATATTACCTCTTTTACATCTCTATTTTATCTTTCAATTTTAATTTTATTTAATTTAAAATTGAACTAATTAATTACTTATTTTTTAAGTCAAAAAAAATGAGCTATTCGCAACGACAATTGTTAATTAACGAAAGGGAAGGATGTCCTGTTACAATAGATTTTGATGAATGTTCAAAAGCTTGGAGAGAAAATAAAAATATATTAAAAAATGGTATGTTTTCTTACAAAAAAGAAAAAAGAAACTGCTGCCATATTAATTGTGATGGACAAAAATGTAAAAAAAAAAGAAAAATAGATTCCGATTTTTGTGAAAAACATTATTAATTCATAAATATTATATTCATATCTAAATAAGACATTCTTAATGAATCATCTAGTTTTGCATGCTTATCTTTCATTGCTTTTTCCATTTGCTTTATATTCTTCTTTATAAAAACATTTTTTTTACAACTACCTACTAATTCAATATACTTATCCAAGTTTCCAGGCGTCTTTTTAAACATTAAAATAATATTATTATTTTTTTTACACCATAATAAAAAATTTCCAAAATTATTTAATAATATTCCCGTTATAATATAATAACTAAACACCGAAGATTTTTCACCATAAAGATGATTACATATTTGAATATTTTCCTCCTTTTTTTCCGTTATTAATTTATAATTTAAATCCTGGAATTTTAATATTTTTAACATCTGATATAAAGAATGAAATGCCTCTATTTTCATATTCAAATAAAATTGGGTTTTAAAATATTTAATTTTGGGTTCTAATTTATCTGCCACAGAAAAATAACTATAAAACATGGTATTTATTATTCTTGCCCATGTTTCACAATAACTTTCATATAAATTATACTCTACATTTACATTAAAATGCTCTTTCAACTTTCTATTCGTTAATGATAAATTCATATCTGAAAAATCTAACCCAAAATTATGAAATGTTTCATGTATAAATACTTTAAACCATTCTTCCTTTCTATATAATACTATTTCTGTATTTTCTTTACACCCAGTAGTATAACCAGTATTAACATGTTCAGTGGATAAAGTAATTAATTGGTTATTTGGTAATTTTTTTTCAAATGGAGTTAGATAAACATACAATTCTAACTGTTTGGAACAAGACTGAAGAGAGAAATGATCAATAATATACATCCACATATAAATCATATTAATTTTATTTCTAATGTGCATTAAATCTTCATGTTTAAGTTCATGAAATACTATAAAATTAATGTTAATTTTTCTTCCTTTAATTTGACAAGTAAAGCTTACATTATATAATGAATTATCATTAATGTATGTTTGGATTTCTTTGGGAAAATAGTAACTATCATTCATAGTTGATTTGGGAATATCTGAAATTTTTGTTATTTTTGTTATGTTATATTTAAAACAATTCGACCTTTTTCGCTTTTTTACAAAATTCTCTGATTCTTCTAACAATTCATAAAATTGATCTAATATAATATCTATATCTTTCATATGAAAATAATTATCATTAAGCTCTGTGGAAAATAACTCCATTTATATTATAATAAGAGTTATTTTTAATTATTTTTTATATTCATTTATTAATTTACTTCTTACCAACATCATTGTATCACTAGATTTGGGTGGAGCAGTTCCCTGGAAATGCATTAATTTTGCTTTATGTGTATTTAATAAAATAGATTTCATTTCCTCATTTTGAGAAAACTTGGCTTCTAATGCCTTTTCTAAAGCTTGTTCATCTTTTCCTCCAAAAAAACTAGGGTCAATTTTTATATCTTTTGACCTCAAAGCTTCTCCTTTATGTTTACCTGTTTTTGATCCTGCTGCTTTTGCTAACAATATATCCTTTGATATTTTAGATTTACTATCCAAAGAAAATAATAAATAGAATTCTGGATTAGTATCTTTGAATTTGGCAGCATTAATATAATGTTCTACCGAATACCATTTATGACCATCTAATTCAAATTCACTTGGATAATCATTATCTAGCTTTTTTCTCCAATCTGCAATTTCCACTAATTTGGCAAATTCTTTTTCTTTGCCAAATGGTATCATTTCTCCTTTCCCCTTACCTGGCAATGGTTTATTATTTGATTTAATATAATATTGAAATACTATATCCTTATCATATAAATTATTTGATTCTTCAATTATTTCTACTTCCTCTGGCTCAATTATACCCAAATCACTATTAAATTTTTTGAATTGAGGAATTATTTTAAATGCACCTGTTTCTCCTCTTAAACAATTTTCCGATATTAATAATTTAATTTTATAAGGTATTTGAGGAAAATTAAATATTTTATGATTCATATAAGTAATTAATTTATAATGATTTCCTGTATAATCTGCTAATATATAATATTGTGGCTCAAACACTCCTTCCTCTTTCATTATATTATCTATTATTTGTCCACATACTAATACATTTTTTTTATCTCCTTCTTTCCATGCTTCACTACTAAATAAAATTAATTTAATATTTAATATTCTTTCCATTGTTGAAATAGCCCAATCATCAGCCCAAAATTCACATGTCTTTATTACTTTTTTAAAATCCTCTACTGAATTTACCTTTTTCATAATTTTAAATTCAGATAGCAAATCTTTTGATATTTTTGTTTCTGATTTTAACCGTTTATAAGTTTCACTAATATGTTTAGCTTGATCTACTATTAATTTTTGTTCATCTCTATCCTTAGAATGTTTCAGTCTATCTCTTAATTCATTATTTAATTTATTTAATTGTTTCATTTTTACATCTGTATCATGTATAGAAGTTAAAATCATATCATATTTTTCTTTATAATTCTTATATAATTCTTCATTCACATTTTCCGATAATTTTTTTCTTAATTCTGTAATAGAAATATCTTTATCTACTGATTTTAATGCATCCCTTATAACTTCAAATAAACAATCTCCTCCACCTTCATTATCCTCCAAATTATAATTATTACTTTTAAAATATTCTTGCACCCAAGGATTAGTATTATTTGATGTAAATTCACTTAATTCCTTCTCTACTTGTTTTGTGTCTTGAACTGGTATATCATATTGTTTTTCTTCCTCTTCTTTCACTACTTCTTCTTCTTCTTCCTCCTCTTCTTCTTCTTCCACTTCTTCTAGTTCCTTTTTTTCAGTAGATTCTTTACTATCTATTGATTCCTTGGATATTCTTTTATGCTCTACAGATTTAAGTAATTGAATATCTACAAAATCAAATATTAAAGGTTTATCAATTAAATCTAAATCCAAATCATCATCTTCATCAATTACATTAGGTAATTGTGATTCCAATATTTCAAATACTCCTATCTGTTTAAAAACTCTATCATTTTTAATTAAATAAATTGGATAAAAAATAACCCCTTGGTCAACAAATGTATATTTAGATTGACCTAAAGCAATAATAACATCTGTTCCTAAAATATTATATTCATATTGAGTAGCATCATAATCTTTGTCATCTAAATCTAATGTTTTAATTTCGGGATAATTAATACTAGAATTTAATATAGATTTAACCATTATAAATTAAATATATATTTAATATTTAAATTTTTTATGAATTAAAAAATAAAACGAATTTTGAAAAATAAGAATCATTTTTCAATTCTGTAATATAATGCCACATTCTCTTTCTATTATACACAATTTCACTATTTTCATCCAAGTTTTCAAATTGAATGATTAATTGAATCAATTCTTCTTTTTTAAGCCTAGCCTTAGGAATCTTATAATAATTAGCTATATGTTGAAGCATTTTAACTGTATAATTTTCAAAATAATCAATATGCTGTGCCATTAAGTTATCCTCATCGAAAAATTGAAATTGTTCATGAAATTCCTTATCTTGAAAAAAATTTTCATTATTTAAAATGCTATCTATATCTTTCATATCATTGTTATTCACATTTTCTTCTATCTCATATTTTAAATTATTTTCCGGCTTGGATTCCATCATTTATATATATTATTAATTTTATTTTTAATATATTTTTTTATTTTTCAATTAAAGATTTAATATCCATATGCTTGAATTTACATTTACTTGAAATACCTTTTGCCTCTTTAATATTAGTGCCACAAATATCTTTTACATAATTTATAAATCCACTCCATTTTTCATCTGATTTAATATTAACAATAGGAATATTGGAGATAATAATCAATAAATTTTCACTAATTTCATCATTTTCCATTTTTTTACTTTCATCATTCATATTTGTTTTAATTCTTTGATACAATGAAAATACAATATTTTCTATCATTTCCAATTCTACTATCTTATTTTCATACAAATTACATAAGAATAAACTCATTGCTCTTCGTTTATCATTTACTATATTCAAATCGCAAAATTTATCATAATTTTCATTTGGATCCACCACCTCAATATTTTCAAATAAATTCATATAATCTTTTAAATTATTATCTATGATGGTTTTAATATAATCATACTTTTCTCTTAGGCAACTGCAAAGTTTAGCATAAATTTTACTATTAAAACTATTAGAAGTTGCCATATCCAAAATAGTCTTACCTATTTTATTAAAATCTTCCGATTTAGTAATCGTCTCATCAAAAGAATCCAATTTTTCTGTCAACTTTTCAATAATTAGACTGTATGTTTTTTCTGTGATTCTATTAATTAACGACCTGATTGAATCAATCTCTTTTTGAATCCCCTCAGACTTAATTAATTCAGTTTTTTGGAAATTTCTTATTGCCTCCCAATCTTCATCATTAATTACTTCCGGAACCTTCTTTTTCTTTTTATTAAATTGTTTTGTTGATGTATTATTAAACACAGGAGTTTTATCATAAGTAGGAGAGGCAACTTGGTCTGCTAATGAATTGATTAAAGCAATTGTTTCTGGAGTGACTGATTTATCTTTTAAACTCCAGCTAATATTTTCAATTTCCTTTAAAGTATAATACATAGTGGCCATTTGTATATTATAATAATATAAATATTTATATCAATTTTTTTATTATTTATTTATGAAGTGACTTAAATATTAATGTATAATTAGTAATATGGAGTTTCTAGAAGTAAATAATTGGGATGATTTAAATTTAAAAGAAGAATTATTAAGAGGAATATATAGTTATGGATTTGAGAATCCAAGTCCTATTCAAGCAAAAGCAATTAGTCCTATTTCACAAGGAAAAGATGTAATTGCTCAAGCTCAATCAGGAACAGGAAAGACAGGTGCTTTTTCAGTATCGTGTTTACAAAGGATAGATGAGAACAAAAAAGAGATCCAAGCATTAATTATGGCACCGACTAGAGAATTAGCAATTCAAATTCATAAAGTAGCTTCGAGTTTGGGAGAATTTATCAATAAATTAGAAGTAAAATTAGTAATAGGTGGAAAAGCAATGGATTCAGATGTAAAAGAGTTAGAAAGTAAGCCACAAATTATAGTAGGAACACCGGGAAGAGTCCATGATTTAATAAGAAGGAAAAAGATAAATACAAAGACAATTAAATTAATGATTTTAGACGAGGCGGATGAGATGTTATCGTCTGGATTCAAAGAGCAAGTTTATAATATATTCCAATATTTATCTAATGATGTTCAGTTGTGTTTATTTAGTGCAACTTTACCATTAGAGATACAGAATTTAACAGAGAAATTTATGCGTGATCCAGTAAAAATTTTAGTAAAAACCGAAGCAATTACATTGGAAGGAATTAAACAATATTTTGTGGCAGTGGAAAATGATAATGCCAAGTATGAGACATTAAAAGATTTATTTTCAGCATTATCAGTAAGTCAATGCATTATTTATTGTAATAGTATAAAGCGAGTATCAGATTTAGCAGAAGCATTACAGAAGGATGGATTTCCAGTTTCAGCAATACATAGTGCTTTAGAAAGAGAGGAAAGGGAATCGGCTTATAGAGATTTTTGTAAAGGGACAACCAGAGTATTAATTTCAACTAATTTAACGGCCAGAGGTATAGATGTGCAGCAAGTAAGTAAAGTAATCAATTTTGATATTCCCAAAAATATTCACCAATATATTCATAGAATTGGTAGGTCAGGAAGATGGGGAAGAAAAGGAATGGGAATAAATTTTGTAACACGAAGAGATATTAAAAAATTGAAAGAAATAGAACAATATTATGATACACAAATAGAAGAACTACCAATTAATTTTGAAAACAATGCGTAAATCGTTCATTAATTAATTAAATAAATTTATTAATGAGTAGTGAATTTAAATTACCAATTTATTATTTAGAAAACAAAGAGAGATTAGATGAAAATATTAAAGAAGATTTAGAGTTTAACAAAGTAACTGAATGTAAGGAAGGAAGACCTAGTTTATTGGAAAAAATATATAAACCGAAATCAAAAATAGGTAAATTATATTTACACAAACAAGGAGAATATTTTACCAATAATAAATTATTTTTAAAACAAACACAACAAATAATAAGCAATTTAAAAGCAATTGACATTCAAAAGAAAAATATTTTTACTCAAAAATGCAATGATTTTTATGATTTATGGAATAAAATTAGACAAGATGAAAATTTTATTGATAGATATTATTACTGTGATGTGAATTTTTTTAAATTTTTAAATCATAATTCCTTTTTTCTTCAATTACTTAGTTTATATAATCTTTTTTCACCCATTTTATCTCTCTGCATTCCCATTTTAATGCTTATAGTGCCTTTTTTTATGTTAAAATTTTCTGGTGTGAAAATTACATTGGCCTCTTATTTTGAAGTGCTACAAAAAATCTTTTCTAAACACGCATTAGGAAACTTTTCAAATATAATGAAAGAAGTATCTTGGGAAAAACGGTTTTATGCTTTGATCTCAATAGGATTTTATTTATTTTCTATTTATCAAAATTCTCTCGTTTGTTATCGGTTTTATCAAAATTTTAAACAAATTCACGATGACTTATTTTTATTAATGGATTATTTGAATATTACTATTGAAAATATGAATGAATATGGAAAACTTATCTATAAACATAATACTTACGCACCCTTTTTAAATAGTATGCAAGACTATAAACATAAACTAGAATCATTATTAGTTAATTTAAATAAAATCAATAAATTTACTTTCTCTCATAAAAAATTAAATGAAATAGGATATGTAATGAAATATTACTATGAAATTCATATTAATGAAGATATAAAGGATATCATGGAATATAGTTTCGGATTTAATGCATATATGGAACATTTACAAGGCATAGAACAATTGCATAGAGAGAAATTAATTAAAAAATGCAAATTTGGAAAAAAACTCAAATTTAAAAATATTTATAATGCCTATTTAATAGATAAAACTCCTGTTAAAAATAATATATCTTTTGATAAAAATATTATTGTGACTGGCCCTAATGCATCCGGAAAAACCACTATATTAAAATCCATTTTATTTAATCTTATTTTCTCTCAAGCTTATGGATTTGGTTTCTATGATACTGCCACTATTCCCCTTTACAATAAAATTCATTGTTACTTAAATATTCCAGACACATCTGGAAGAGATAGTTTATTTCAAGCTGAGGCGAGAAGATGTAAAGAAATAATGGATTCTTTTAACAACAAAGAAAAGCATTTTTGTATATTTGATGAATTATTTTCAGGGACCAACCCAAATGAAGCATGCTCTAGTTCTTATGGATTTATAAAATACATGTTAAATAAAAAAGTGGATTTTATTTTAACTACACATTTACACGAACTTTGTTATAAACTAGATAATTCTCTCCAAAATTTAAATATGGAAGTTATTGAGGAAGAAAATTATAACTTTAAATATTCCTATCAAATCAAATATGGCATTTCTTCCATAAAAGGAGGCATTAAAGTATTAAAAGATTTAAATTTCCCTAACGAAATAATTCAAGATTCTCTATTATTTAGATCTAATTATTAAATTCGTTTGTAATTACTTAAATTTATATTTTAATTTATTAATAATGTATGAATTTTTAGCCCATCCTATAACCTTATTATGTTTAGGGACTATATTTATATTAGTCGCTTTATTATTTTTTTATTTTAAAAGAACATTTTCGTTATTAGAACATGCTCAAATGCAGCAAGCAAGAATATTGCAACAATTTATTACTAATATGGAAATGTCTCAAATTCAAAGAGGAGCCGCTATGCCTCCACCTAATTTGAATCAAGATTCACCATTAATTAATGTAAGTGATGATGAAAAATCTCACGGAGATTCAGATTCTGATGATGACTCCGAAGAAGAATCTGATGAGGATTCCAATGAAGATTCTAATGAGGATTCCAATGAATCTAATTCAGTCATAGATATCCATGCATCCGAAGAACTTGAATCTAATGAAAAAGAAATAAAAGTGATTCATCTAGAAAATAGTCATTTAGAAGAAGTAGAAAATTTAGAAATAGAAGAATTAGTGAAAAGTGATGATGATGAAGACGATGATGATGATGATGATGATGATGACGATGATGAGGATGAAGATGATGAGGAAAGTGGAGATAATGAG
>Ga0129342_1001089_pt1 | contig 12100 bp, 9 predicted proteins | sample CPBDNA_5_FD_94426 | JGI IMG/M metagenome (GOLD analysis project Ga0129342, IMG submission 94426) | Freshwater to marine salinity gradient microbial communities from Chesapeake Bay, USA - CPBay_Sum_15_0.2_DNA | ecosystem: Environmental > Aquatic > Marine > Coastal | place: USA: Chesapeake Bay...
GCACTATTCAACAGTTCGCCGTCAATTAGGTCTTTGTTTGGCATTTGGGAAATGCCCGTCGATGAAATTTCCGACATGTTTAACAGTTTGGCAACCTTTGAAAATTCCGAACCTTTGTCGCAAGAGTTAGACGAAAACTTACTCGACCAACTTGACTCTGAGTTTCCTAACCTGCGTAGATTCTGCAAAAATATAAACAGCGAAATCTACAATAAGGAAATAAAAATCATCGCCCGCGAAAAAGAAATCAACAAGTGCTTTGACGTTATCTCGCAAAAGAAACGCAACAACGTTTTAATCATGGGTGAAGTTGGAATTGGCCGCAAAAGCTTGGTCTATGGAATGGCCCAAAAAATCATCGAAGGAGACGTAGCCACATACTTTGAGGATCATACCATTTTTGAATTGGACCTTGGTGCGATTACTGCTGGCGCTTCAATGGTAGGCTCTTTAGAAGCACGGTTCAAGGCTCTTCATGAAGAAATTAATAGATTCGAAAACATCATCCTCCTCGTCAACAACGTCCAAACATCATTCGGAGCGGGAAACAAAGAAGGTTCCTTGGATGCGGCCAATTTGCTCAAGCCGATTATATCGGACCCGTCGATTCCTACCGTTGCGATCATCGCGCCGAAAGATTACAAAAAATACATTGAAAAAGACGCTGGGTTTGTTGATCTTTTTGAAATTTTGCGCGTGGAAGAGCCTGACACGAAAGAAAATCTTGAAATTATCAAATCAGTTGCATCAAGCCTCGAAGAGTATCACAACGTCAAATTCTCCGAAGACGCCATTACAACGTCTATCGACCTTTGCGAGAGGTTTGTTTCGTATCGAAAATTTCCCGCCAAAGCAATCGACCTACTCGATTTTATCGGTGCAAAAATTAACAACGAGCGATTCAAAATTCCAGAAAACGTCAAAAAAAGCGTAGAAAAACTAGAACAAAAAGCTATCTCCATGATGGAAAAATTTGGAGATACGGAGGATGTTCCCAAGGATATTGAAAGAAAAGTAAACGCTGTCGTAGCTTCAATCGGCAAACAGTATGAAAAACTCGGCAAAAAAATGTCGCGCCGCTCAAATGTTTCTGCGGATGATATTCTTGAACCATTCGCCGAAAAATACAAAATTACAGAAAACCAACTCCGCCAAGCCAAAGCTTCTAGCTTGGATGAAATTTCTGCTAAGTTAAAGGAAAGCATCTTCGGCCAAGATTCAGCCATTGACAAGGTGATTGATGTTCTTCGGTGTTCAAAAGTTGGGCTTAGAGATTCAACCAAACCATTGGGCCGCTTTCTTTTTGTCGGCGAAACAAGTGTTGGAAAATCTATGCTGGCAAAACTTTTGGCCGAATACTACTTTGGAGACAGTTCAGCTTGCTTAAAGCTCGATATGTCAGAGTTCCAAGACAAGTATAGCGCATCTGGATTGATTGGCACAACGGCAGGATATATCGGCTATGAAAATGGCGGCAGACTTACAGAGTTTGTCAAGAATCGACCAAACAGCGTTGTATTGTTTGACGAGGCAGAAAAATCCAATCCCGACATTCTCAATCTTCTTCTTCAAATCATGGAGGACGGCCACTTGACAGATGGACACGGCGACAAGATTGACTTTACAAACTGCATTGTAATTCTCACTTCTAATGCTGGTGCTGGAAAACAAAGGGTTTCGGCGGGTTTTCACAACCAAGTTTCTGACTCCGAACACTTCAACAAAGCATTGCGAGAATTTTTCAAACCAGAATTTTTGGCGCGATTAGATGATGTTGTGGCTTTTAACACAATTTCTGACCAAGACATGGAAAAAATCATCGACTCAGAACTAAATAAGCGGCGCAAAAAACTACTTGAACTTCAATCGCTAAGCGTGCATATTGATCCCACGGTGAGAGACTTTATTCTCAAACAAGCCAAGCAAGACAAAACACATGCCCGCAAAATCCAAGGAATCATCCGCCGCGAAATTGAAATCCCGTTGTCTAAATTCATTATTGAAAACCAAGGAAAGAAAAAAGTCGAACTAAAATATAACCAAAAGTTAGAAATTCTGTAAAATGTGGTCGTTCAAAAGAAAACCCAAACCAATCTGGAAACAAATCTCCCGCGAGTTTTTGAAAACCGATATGGACCCAGACGGATTTGAAAGACACTGGTTTGCAGCAACCTATGAAGACGTTCTAAGCGGCCAGAAAAAAATTGAAGAAGTATGGAGTTTTGATAGAATCCCATCATGAAACTCGTTAATATAGTTCAGTCCAAACACAACAAAACACACATGACAAAGACACAAACACAAACCCTGCAAGCCATCCGCGAAACTAAAGGCCGTTTTTTCGGCCTTACAACTAAGAACGGCGTCTATAACGCTCAGTTTCGCGGCGAAACACCTAGTTACGTGACAATCTATGACCGTAACGCCCGTAAGATGCGTAAATTTGCCAAGGCTTCACTTGTCGCAGTCAACGCGCACTAAGCTAACAACACACCAAAGTAAAGGCCCGTCGCTCCTAGTGGGTGACGGGCTTTTTGCGTGTAATTTATTATGTGCCACTTCCCAAACCAACCAAAGAAGAAAAAAGCAAAGACTTCTTGAGTCGGTGCATGGCCAATCCCGTCACAAATAAGGAATATCCTGACAATTCCCAACGATATGCCGTTTGCAATTCACTGTTGCGCCGCTCTAAAAAAGGCAAGTAATGGTGTAATCATAGTAAATGGCTGGCGCATATCACCTAACAGGATCAAGGGCAATCGAACGAGGGGCTTGTTACTCGTACTCGATGGACTTGGCTAGTTCAACTGGCGAGTATTCTTTGGCTGGCTACACCGTTACTGGATACTTGCGCCGCAAGTGGGACGGACAAATCGGGCCTTATTGGACGCCAACCATTACCAGCGAAGCATCTGGCATTGTTAATCTTGAACTGTCGGCCAGCGAAACGGCAGAACTTTCGCGGGATTTTTATCAGCAAGAAATTTTTATTTATCCATCTGGCGGTTGCCCAATCAGAGTTCTTTATGGCGATGTAGATGTTGAAGGAGGTGGATTCGAGTAATGGCCGACGTTTCAGTCACAATCAATCCAGCCGCAACCATTTCTGCCACAATAGGAGATGGGGCGTCGAATGTTGTCACGGGCGTTTCTGTAGAAGGAAGCTCTAACAAAACGCTCACAATTTATCGCCAAGGGGCTGATCCAATTTCAACATCGTTTATTGACCTTCAACAAAGCGGAGATGCAAGCGTTCAAAACGTTGTTTATGCGACTGGCGACCAAACTATTAGCGGCGCAAAAGATTTTATTACTCGCCCAACGGTTGATGGGGTCGGAGTATTACTAAGTGGTGAAGCTGCCGCCGCCGAAACTGGTTATTTGACTGGTTATGTTTCAAAAACCGAAACGGGCGATTTTCTTACTAACTCTGATACTGGAAACTTTTACACGAATGACAACCCTAGTGGTTACATTACTGGAGTCGATTTATCAAACTATGTCACGGGCGATGTTGTAAGGCCAAGCGAAACAGGCAACTATTCTAACATTTTTTATCCACTTTCGGAAAATCCAAGTGAATACGCTACAACGTCAGAACTCACTGGCGTAAGCGGTTTTCTCCAAGAAGACCTCGACAATAAGCAAGTAGCAATCCTAAACTTGAACTCTGGGGTTTCTACTCTGGAATCAACGTCAGCAACGACTGGATATGTAACTGGAGTTTCTGGTTATTTGCAGGGTCAAATCAACAACATAGAATCTCAAACTGGAAACTTTGTAACTGGCGATGTAGTTCGGCCTGATGCTACTGGAAGTTTTTTGGTCGCAAGCGACCTTAATCCATACCAAACAGTGGTTGGTTCAACGGGTATTTCTGGCTACCTACAGGGCCAAATTAGCGCTATCGACTTATCCCCACTCAACACGGCAACGGGAAACCTCGATGGCCGCGTAACAACGCTAGAATCGCAAACAGGAGGGTTTTTAACCACTGGACAGGGAGACGCAAGATACCTTAATGTAACTGGAGATACCATCAACGGAACACTCAATATCCAGGGCGGAGCTATCAAGGATTATGGTGCTGGTCAGTTGGGTATTGGTGGCCCAAATGGTAATTATATTTACGCATCGTTTCAAGGTCTTGGAATTCATACCTCCACCTTTTTTGGAAGATCGTTCGGCATTTACGACACTTCATTAAGATCAACTAGCGCTGGAAACATTACAATGTCTGCCCCGTCACTTGGAAGGTCTTTTCTCGATGTTTCTGGAAGCGGAAGTTTTTCTAGCGGCCTGACAGTTCAAGGAAATAGCGTCTTGACTGGCGAAACTGATCCTATTTTCTCTGCAAGCGTTGCGTTTTCAATTGACTCCACTTTGACGGGTCAATGGGGTTCTGGATACAGTGACTCAATTACTGGCGTTAGTATAGCTGGATCATCTTCGAAAACCATTACTTTATATCAAAGAGATGGCGGAACTTTAACGGCCAACTTTACTGATTTGGAAGGAACTGGCGGAGGGGGTGGCGGAGGGGGAAGCGACTATTATCTCACTGGCGCTAGCTTTAATTCCAGCAATGGAGATTTAACACTCTATGTTAATGACGGATCAACGGTTGTTCAATCTTTGGATGGCAGATACGTTACTGGCAACGTGGTTCGGCCAGATGAAACTGGAAGCTTTTTAGTCGCCGCTGATTTGGGAGACTATCAAACCATTGAAACATCAACTGGTATTTCAGGTTATTTGCAGAGCCAAATCAACGGAATTGATCTTACGGCGCTAGAAAATGCAACTGGTAATTTGGACAGCAGAGTTCAGGCATTAGAAAATGAAACTGGCAATTATCTTGTTGTGTCTGATCTTGTGCCATATCAGACAGTTGAAAACTCAACAGGAATTTCTGGCTACCTTCAAGGGCAAATTTCAAATAATAATTCTGACATTTTATCAATCAATTCAACAAGCGGCGCATTTTTAACCACTGGAGCGGGTGATGATCGCTATGCTCTGCAATCAGATACTGGTAATTTTGTTACCACTGCGCAAACAGGCCAGTTTTATGCAAGCTCTAATCCTTCGGGCTATTCCACAACTGGTTATGTTACTGGAGTGAGTGGATATTTGCAAAATCAAATTGATTCTATCAATACTAGTGGAGCAAGCGATGCTTATGTTGCACTTACTGGCGACCAAAACGTTTCTGGAGAAAAAAGGTTTTATAATGAAGCCTTCTTTGAATCTGGCGTTCATTTAAGCGGTAAGCTAACATTTAATACTGGCTTTTTACCTGAAATATTTGATGGTGAGGCTAGCTGGAACAATGAATACGGCACGGTTCAAATTGGAATGAATAATGGTGACGTTATTAATCCAATTGGTTTCAAAAACTTCTATCGCGTAAAAGCGAATGCTGGTATCGACAAGGGCAAAGTCGTCATGGCGGTAGGTACAGTTGGTAATAGCGAATTCATTCTTGCTCAAGAAGCTGCGAATATTGGTTCTAGCGGCGAACTCATCATGGGTGTGGCCGCAGAAGCAATTACTGCTGGTAATTTTGGCGATGTTGTTTCATTTGGTGCAGTAAAAGGGGTTGATACTTCATTATTTAATTCTGGAGCGATTCTCTACTTTGACCCAGCTTCAACTGGTGGTTTTACTCAAACTCCTCCTTCGCCGCCTAATGCAAAAGTTATTACTGCTTTAAATTTACACCCTTCCTCTAACGGAACGGTATTTGTCAGAGTTGATCCTGGTTCTGTGCTGGGTGGCAGCGATAGCAATGTTAAATTCACCGCTTTACAAGACAACGACTTCATCTCTTATCATGCGGCAAGCGGATTCTGGCGCAATAAGACCTTAACTACTGGCGATGTTTCTGGTATTTCGGCTTATGCTTTGGCCGCTGATACAGGATCATTTATTACAACTGCACAAACTGGACAGTTTGTTTCTACGGGAGAGACTGGTTCGTTTGTAGTTTCGTCGCAAACTGGAGCATTCTTGACAACAGGAGCGGCTGATGGCCGCTATGCTCTACAGTCTGCCACAGGAGCATTCATCACATCTGGACAAACAGGAGCGTTCGCAGCCTCCGCGCTCACGGGCGCGTTCCTGACCACGGGCGCGGCAGATGCTCTTTACTATACCTTGTCTAATGGACAAAGCATTAATGGTTTTGCAACTACTGGATTTAATGATGCCATTACTGGCATGACGATTACTGGCGACACCACCAAAGTAATTACATTGTTCCAAAGAGACGGCACAACTGTTACTGGTTCGTTCATTGATAATGAAAATGCTGGAGTTCCTCCACCGAGCGAGGCGAGCGTCACGATTTCTACTTCTCCGCCTGTTTCTCCTAGTGATGGAAGTTTATGGTTTAACTCTGAGTCGGGTTCTCTTTTTATATATTACGATGACGGAGATAGTCAGCAATGGGTTGCCTCAGATAATAATGGCATTGGTTTAAATCCAGTTACTTTTGACGCTTCAGCATCTGGAATTTTTTCAATTAGCGGTCAGCAGATTTCTGGTGTTGATCCTAATGCTGATAGCATTTTATTTTGGGATGATTCGGAAAGTAAATTAGCGCATTTGAGTGTTGGTAGTGGATTAAGCATTAATGGGGCTACTTTAAGTATAGCGGCAACTGGGTTACCATCAGTTATTCAGGTTGCATGTTCTGATGAATCAACCGCTTTAACGGCAGGAACTGGAAAAGTAACTTTTAGAATGCCGTATGCAATGAATTTAACAGAAGTTCGCTCAAATGTAGTAGTTGCTCCAAGTGGATCAACTTTGATTGTTGACATTAACCAAACTGGAGTTTCTATACTCAGCACAGAATTATCCATTGATGCTGGAGAAAAAACAAGCGTTACCGCTGCTACTCCAGCAGTTATAAGCAGTTCGTCTTTAGGCGATGATGATGAAATTACAATAGATATTGACCAAATTGGCAGCAGTGTCGCTGGAGCGGGATTAAAAATAACATTTTTAGGAATTAGAACATGAGTTTTATTATTAATCCATATCGTTTTGCGACTGCGGGTGGTGGTGGCGTTCTGGATAGTTACAGTAGCAACCTAATGGTGGCGCATTCCGTTTCGCGCAGGCTTCTCACGAATTACACGGGAGCGTTATTCAAGGTGCGACGATCATCAGACAACGCCACGCAGGATATCAGTTACGGTGTGGATAATTGGGCGGACACCGCCGCGCTTGCCACCTTCATTGGTGCCAACTCAGGCTACGTCGATACGCTCTACGATCAAAGTGGGAACGGAAGGCATATGTCACAAGGCACCTTCAGTGCTCAGTTCCGTGTCGTTAACGCTGGTGTTAATGACACGCTGGGCGGCAAACTGACCCTGTTCCATTCGGGTGCTAACTGGACGATGATGATGTCCACAACATCAACCTTTACCTCTTACACTGGAACCACGATGTCAGTGTTTGCGCGGGGTCTAAACGGCATTGCTGCAAATAACTATAGATTTGTCAGTGTGACTAACAATACATCAACAGACTATCTTTCGTCAGCTCAGTGCGCTATTATTTTATCTACTACGCCGCCAGGCACAGGCTGGCAATCGTACCGTGCCGCCCACTTAGCAAATAGCATCCAGACACCTGCGACCAGCGACGGACTCATTTCTGCCATTGCAGACGGCACCAACCTGAAACTGCGTGATGGCACCAATACTGGCAGTGCTGCCAGTAGCGCGGCATTTAACATCAATCGCGTTTTGATTGGGGGCTACACCAGTATCAACCCATATGCCGCGCAAAGCTCAAAGTTCGCAGAGGTTATTCTCTGGACTTCTGACCAGACCTCAAACGAGGCGGCTATCCGTTCGGCTCTCATATATTAAACACATTTTTATGAAAAAGAAACTCTATCACCTTGATGAAAATCGTGTATTAGAATGGCCCCGCCAGGACAACGAACCAATTGTGGGGCTTGATTCTCGCATTGTTGTTCTTGACATAATTGAAACGTCCGCTCCTAATGTTGGCGATAACCAAGTTGCAGTTCGCGTAGATGACATAATTAATTTAAATGATTTAACATTAACATGGGCTTGGGAAATTAAAGATTTGTCTCCTGCGCCAGACTATAAAGCTTGGCATAATGTCGAATATTTTTTAGCGGAATTCTCTATGGAAGAAATGGCGGCAATTGCATTATCAACTGACCCAACGATTGCTGCTCTTAGATTATTATTGTCAGGATGGTTCTCGGAGGTTCGCTCAAACGACGCTCGCGTAATTACTGGCCTGAACGCTCTTGAATCTAGCGGCATCTTGACCACCGAACGTGTAAATACAATATTAAGTAAGTAAAAAAACAATATGCCAGCTCTCGACTTTCCATCTTCGCCAACATTAAATGAAATCTATACTGCCAATGGGCGTTCTTGGATTTGGAATGGCAATTCTTGGAATGCTTATTTTGTAACCAATAATTATGTATTAAAAAGCGAAACAGGGGCTTTTACTGATACTACAAACGAAGTTTATATTGATGCTGCCGCAATGACTACTGGTATTTCTGGCGTTGTAGCGACTGGAGTTTATTTGGGCGGTGCTGATATTGCTTTTGATTCTTATGTTTTTGATGCGGCGGCAGAATCATATTCTCAATTTAAATTTTCTCTTCCAGAGAACCTTGAAACTGGATCATTACGGGCAAAGTTTAAATGGACTGCTGAAAATGGTGGAACGGGTCATGTACTATGGGGTATTCAGGCCAGAAGTGCGGCTAACGATGATACAATCAGTGGTTCGTGGGGTTCGGCTGTTGAAGTAGTTGATGAATTTATTACTGGATATGATTGCCATATTACTTCTGGAACATCTCAAATTTCAACTGCTAACACTTTGCATGGTGGAGATGTTATTTTTTTCCGCACATATAGAAAATCTTCCGATTTAACAGATACGCTGGCTGTAAATGCGCTTTTGCAGGGCGTATCCATACAATATTCGATTACTGGGTCATCTATTCAATGGTAATTCTTCATCATAGACGCAAAGCTTTTAGATCAACTTCGGGCGCTTCGCCCGCTGAAGAGACTGACCCATATTTTGATAATGTAGTTCTTCTCATGCATATGAATGGAACCGATGGTGGCACAACGTTCACGGATAATTCCAATTCAGCACACGCCATCAGCGTTGTGGGTAACGCTCAAACATCTACATCACAAAGTAAATTTAATGGTTCAAGTGCTCTTTTCGATGGGTCAGGTGACAAGCTCTCGATTCCAGACAGCGCAGATTTCAATCTAAGTGGCGGCGATTATACCATCGAATTTTTTTTACGGTTCTCAACTGTGAAGAGCTGCAGCTTCGTGCATCAATCGAGCGGGCTGGGGGAGTGGGCTTTTTTCCGCGAGGGCAATGTCCTTTATTACCAGCGACGCGGCGGCAGCCAGAACGTGGCTGCGGCATGGACGCCCTCGTCGGGTGTATGGTATTACATCGCGATCACTCGGTCTGGCTCGTCAACTCAAATTTGGGTCGATGGAACCTCTCTAGTAACATCCTCTAACGATCCGTCGATGGACACGAGCAAACCATTGCTGATTGGCGGCTTTAGTGACCTGTCGAGCTACGATCTCAACGGCAACATGGCAGAGATGCGAATTACGAAGGGTGTCGCTCGTGATGTCTCGAATGTTCCAACCGCACCGTTCCCTGATGTTGGCAATCCAGATGTTGGGATACCGTAAACATATTAAATAACTAACAATGACAAAATTAACATTCAACAACCAAACTAGAAACGAAAATGACTCGTCTGTCATTAAAAACCTACAACGAAAAGGTTGGCAAATTGTTGTTCCTCCCTCCTCACCTGTCGTCCCTGAATATGATTACAATACTCAAAAATTAGTATTCAATAATGAAACAAAGGAGTACTCGGTTGTAGATTTATCCGAAGAAGAATTACAAGAGCGATCTGATATTCAAGCTCAGATGGATGCTCAACTTTTAGCGTCACAACAACGGCAGGCTATTAACGATCAAATTGACCTTGGATACAATGTTGAGCCAGAAGGATTCATTTTGGGATTGGCCGAATCAGACAGAATTGCTTTCACGCAAATGCTAACCCTGGTGCAAGAGGCATTATCCTTGGGAATGATTAGCAACGATACGCAGCAAACCATTATGGATAACACAGGGACCAAACAGATAGTAACAACCCTAAGATTTCGCCAGATCATGCTTGGTTATGGGTTTTACTATAAACAACTTTGGGATCAGTTAATATAGTCTATGGCACATGTAGAAAACATTCTTCGCGGCAAAATGTTTGTTTCATCAGTAGATTCGGGAATTTCAAGCGGCGAAAAGGAGTTTGTCGATTTAATCTTCGCGCAAGAAAATCTTGGCACCGTGGCATTTTGCGCCGCAATGAACCACGGAGAACGATACGATTCTTATCACGTTGCTACGCACGACGCCAATTACCTGCTTAGAATTTCCCTAGAAAATTCACCAATTTTTGATGGCGAAAATAAAATTCTGACACAATTCTCAGATAATGTAGTCAACATCGTCCCCAAGTTAGTTTCGTGCAACACGCTTGACATTCACAGCCATCCCGTTCAATATCAAATCATATCATTCGAGCGGGCCAAAAGCGCCGAAGAAATGGGCGGTTCGGCTATTCTAATCAACCATAGGCCATTTTTACAAACACTCAAAACTTTGCACGGCGAAAAAGTTTCCGCACCGACATTTTCAGATAGGCTTAAACAAATTTTTGCCGACACAGATTTTTCGGCCAATCCAGAATTTGAAGAACTCGTCAAGCAAAACAGTGAAAACTATCAACTACTCAATGACGAATTAAGCGCCGCAAAACAACACGTCCAAGATTCGTTTAAACCACATTTCGAAGAAGACAAGTTGATTCATTTCAACCTAAGTAACAAAAACATTCTTTTCGGCGAAGATTCCTTTAAGATTGTCTCTTGGGCAGATGCTTGTTTGGCTAACCCTCTAATTGAATTGGCGCGACTAAAATTCAGCCTCTACTTAGACCAATCCATCGAACACAAGTTTTTTCACGAATACAATAACCTAGCGGGAGGCAAATACTCTTGGGAAGAATATGTTCAAATAAGAGATTTTATCGCCGCAATTGAATTGCTGGAAGGTGTTTATTCCTACGTTAAGGAAATCTTCCTATATGGCGGTAAGCGCCAAAAACACATGCTAGAAATTTTCTCGCGCTTTTGCAAGAACTCAAAGCATTTTGATGTTATTCCAGCCTTCCGAAAAAATAAGAACGAAATTGTCAAGCTATTCAGCGCACCAATGCTTTAGACCCAGCCTGTGAGGTGCGTGCGGCCCCAAAGGTTTGTTCCAGTGCAGGCATACAAATATCCCGCGCCAATAACGATTTGACCTACTACACCATTGCTAGATACAGTAGGTGGGATTTGGCCAGTTCCAGTAACATACAGACCGCCAAATACTCCAGACCCAATAGAAGCTATTCTAGTAGAAGCAGTTGCAGTTGAAAATGATGCAGCGTTGAATGTGGCAGTTTGACCGCTTACATTCTCGCCAGAAACATTTTGACCAGTAAGATTCTCCGCGCCAATAGTTGTGGCAGTAATAGTTGGAATCGACGCACTGGCAAAATAAGCATTCTGACCAGAAACATTTACGCCCGAAAAACTTTGACCCGTAATGAGCGGCGAAGAAATACTAACCGATTGAATCAACTCATTTGAAGTCAATCCCGACTCAAAAGTAGCCGATGAATCAACAGTAAGCGGAGCATAAAAGTTGGCATTGCCATACTGACTTAAAGCGCCAGTTACATTCACATTGCCAGTAATATCCACATCAGCATAAAAAGAAATCCGATCATAGAAAAACTTTTCGCCGCTGATATTTTGAACGCCAGTATCGCGCACAAAACCAGAGCCGCGAATAATAATGTTCGGATATGCGCCGCTAATGGCTAGGTCAGCTTCTTCCGCCGTATTGTAAAAGTATCTACTGGCCATAAATTAAAACGTCGTCAACTGAACGCGCCCCCATTGATTTGTTCCAGTGC
>Ga0129342_1001090_pt1 | contig 12097 bp, 9 predicted proteins | sample CPBDNA_5_FD_94426 | JGI IMG/M metagenome (GOLD analysis project Ga0129342, IMG submission 94426) | Freshwater to marine salinity gradient microbial communities from Chesapeake Bay, USA - CPBay_Sum_15_0.2_DNA | ecosystem: Environmental > Aquatic > Marine > Coastal | place: USA: Chesapeake Bay...
CAACTGATTATGTTTTTGACGGACTGAGTAAACTTCCATTGCCTGAAAATTCTAACACAAATCCCATCAACGTGTATGGTAAAACAAAATTAAAAGCAGAACAAGTTTGTCTAAAGAACGACCCTGATTCAATAATAATTAGAACATCTTGGCTTTATTCAAGTTTTGGAAAGAATTTTGTAAAAACCGTAATTGAGTTAATGAAAAAGAATAATTCAATTAGAATTGTAAATGATCAAATTGGTTCACCAACTTATGCTTATGATTTGGCTAAGGTTATTCTAAAAATAATTGTTAATTATAAAAATGAATCAGGATTATTTCATTATTCAAATGAAGGTGAAATATCTTGGTTTGAATTTGCAAAATCTATTAGAGAGCTTTACAATTTAGATTGTAAAATAATTGGAGTTTCATCCAAAGAATTTAAAACATTAGCAAAACGACCAAAGTATTCGTTTTTAAATAAATCAAAAATTAAAACTACTTTTAATTTAGAAATACCGAATTATAAACAAAGCTTAAAGAATTGCATTGAAATTATTAAAAATGAAGCGTAATATATTAGTTACTGGAGGGGCTGGTTTTATTGGATCACACTTAGTGAGGACACTTGTAAATAATTATCCAAAATATCAAATTATTAATCTAGATTTATTAACCTATTCAGGAAATCTAGAAAACTTAAAAGATATTGAAAGTAAAGCAAATTATACTTTTGTAAAATGTGATGTTTGTGATTATAAAAAAGTAAAACAAGTTTTTGTAGATTATATGATTGATTCTGTAATTCATTTAGCAGCAGAATCACATGTGGATCGTTCGATTAAAGATCCATTTTCTTTTGCCCAAACTAATGTCATGGGAACCCTTAGTTTATTACAAGTAGCCAAAGAATATTGGAATGAAAAATTTACTGGAAAATTATTTTATCACGTTTCTACAGATGAGGTATATGGTTCTCTTGGAACTGCTGGTTATTTTACAGAAAAGACAAGTTATGATCCACACTCGCCTTATTCTGCTTCGAAAGCATCTTCTGATCATTTTGTAAGAGCATTTTCAGATACCTTCGGTTTACCAATAGTAATTTCTAATTGTTCTAATAATTATGGTTCCTATCAGTTTCCAGAAAAACTCATTCCTTTATTCATAAACAACATTGTAAATAATAAACCCTTACCTGTTTATGGAAAAGGAGAAAATGTTAGAGATTGGTTATTTGTAAATGATCATGTAAGAGCTATTGATCTTATTTTTCATAAAGGAAAATTAGGAGACACTTATAATATTGGTGGATTTAACGAGTGGAAAAACATCGATTTGATAAAACTAATTATTAAAACGGTAGATAGAATGCTTGGAAGAGATGAAGGTGCTTCTGAGAAGCTAATTACTTATATTACAGATAGAGCTGGACATGATTTTAGATATGCTATAGATTCCTCAAAATTAAAAAATGAATTGGGTTGGGAACCTTCTTTACAATTTGAAGAAGGAATAAAAAAAACTGTTAAATGGTATTTAGAAAATAAAGAATGGATGGATCGTATAAATTCTGGACATTATCAAGAGTACTATAATAAAATATACAATTAGAATCATACTTTTTTAATTACATATTCTACAACTCCCCAAATAATTAACTCGTTTTCTTCTTTTAATTCAATTGGCTTATATTTTTTGTTTTCAGGCATTAAATAAAGCTTATTTTTTTCTTTTTTTATTCTTTTTACTGTAAACTCTCCATCTACTAAGCAAACTGCTATTTTTCCATTTTCTGGATTTAATGACCTGTCTATTACTAGTAGATCTCCATCATCTAAACCTGCTCCAACCATTGAGTCCCCACTAACTCTTGCATAAAAGGTTGCTTCTTTATTTTTTACTAATTCTCTGTCTAGACTTATCCTAGTTTCTTTAAAGTCGTCTGCAGGGGAAGGAAATCCTGCTGATACCCTCTCCTCAGCAAGCCACTGTCCTAATCCATTTTCTTTTTTTGGAATAAAAAATTCAAGTTTATTTTTTTTTTTCACCCTTTAATTAATATTGTTTCGTTTAGCTCGGTAGTATATTTTGAAGACAGTTTAGTTTGTTTCATTTTCCAAATTCTCTTTAGATCTTGACTAGCTAATTTCACCTTGCTAGGACCTTCTTTTTTTGCTATAAAATCTAATGTTTTCATAAGTATTTGATGTTTGGGATTTTCTTTTTCAAAGAGATTAAGTTGAGTTTTATTATTTGGAACTAGTCCCATTACTATCACCCCGGCTTTTTTGTATTCTACACCTTTTTTATAAATTTTCTTTAATCCTTCAATAGCATATTTACTTATTGTGATGCTAGAATTTGAGCCATATGGTAGGGTCATGACTATCCCACATCGATATTGTACTTTGTCTTTTTGATGTCTATTGCTTTTTACAAAGACATAAATAGAATTACAATTACTTTCCTGAAATCGTAACTTTTCCGAGCAACGTATTGAAAAAGTAGAGACACGTTCCTTTAAATCTTCGAAATCAATTATATTTTTTTCAAAACTTCTAGTTGTAGCAATCGCTTTTTTAGGTGACCTACTTTCTTCAAGCGATAAAACAGACTCACCTTCTAGCTCTTTTTTTAATCTTAATCCCACTACGCTCATTTGTTTTCTAACCCAGTCATCTGGCAGGTTAATAAAATCATAAGCCTTGTTTATTTTATGATTTTTTAATCGTGTAGCATGTTTAAAACCAATTCCCCAAACATCTTCAATTTTAAGCCATTTGAGAGCTTTTTCTTCTTTTTCTTTAGAGTCCATTACATAAATCCCACCAGTTTTATTATCAAATTTTTTTGATATTCTATTAGCTACTTTAGCTAATGCTTTTGTACGTGCAAATCCAATACTAACCGGGATTCCCGTCCATTTTAAAATAGTTTTTCTGATTTCCTTACCATATTCTTCTAGATTATATTTTTTAAATCCTTTAAATTCCAAAAATGCTTCGTCTATACTGTAGATTTCGATATTTGGAGTGTATTTACTTAAAATACTCATTACTCTACCGCTCATATCACCATACAGGGGAAAATTAGAGGAAAAAACATGGACCTTGTTTTTTTTAAAAATAGAGTCGTATTTAAACGCTGGAGCTCCCATAGGAATCCCAAGTGCTTTAGCTTCGTTACTTCTAGAGATTACACAGCCGTCATTATTTGATAGAATAACAATGGGTTTTTTATTCAATTTTGGATTAAAAACTCTTTCACAAGAAGCGTAGAAATTATTACAATCAACAAGAGCAAACATCAAATAAAGCTACATTTTAGATTGATTCAAATCAACTTATTTTATAAATAAAGTTTTTAACAATTCTTATTGTAAATTTGAACTTTAACTTTATAAAATGAGTTTTTATATACAAACAGAAGATTTGATAAAATCAAAGGGTTTTAATGTTATTTCAAAAGATTTTCAAAGGCCTTGGGGTGGCTTTTTGGTTATTGATGAAAATCAAGCACAGGATTTTTCAAACCATTTTTTTAAAGGACTGGATGTAGAAACATTAAAAATTGGAGGAAAGTTGAGTCCCAAAATATTAATAGTAAAACCAAAAGCTAGATTATCGTGGCAGTATCACCACAGAAGAGCTGAAATTTGGAGGATTTATAAGGGTGAGTGTGGTATAATTAGAAGTGATTCAGACATGGAAAATCAAATGAAGATTTACAATAAAGGAGATCAAATTAAATTAAAACAAGGAGAAAGACATAGATTAATCGGACTAGAGGATTATTGCTTGGTTTCAGAAATATGGCAGCACACAGAAAAAAACAACCCTTCTAACGAAGAGGATATAGTCAGAGTTCAAGATGATTTTGGCAGATAAAAAAATATAAAAATAACCTCTCTAATTTTCATAAAGTTGTAACTTTATATTTTGAAAAAAACATCCATATATGGATCCATATTCTTTCTTAAACACAGCACATACAGCTTATTTTGCTGAACTGTACGATCAATATTTAATTAACCCTAAACAAGTTGAGCCAAGTTGGAGAGCTTTTTTTCAAGGTTTTGAATTTGGAATTGAAGAGTCGAAAAAGCAATCTTCGGAATTTAAAGCTGTTGAAGTTCCAGAGAATATTTTAAAAGAGTTTAAAGTAGTAAAACTAATTAATGCCTACAGAACAAGAGGACATTTATTTACTAAAACTAACCCCGTTAGAGATAGAAGAACCTATTTGCCTAATTTAAATATTGAAAATTTTGATTTGTCTGAAGATGATTTAAGTTTGGTTTTTAATGCTGGAGAAATTATTGGAATTGGACCAGCAACACTTACAGATATTCTGATTCATCTTGAACGAATTTACTGTAGTTCAATTGGTATTGAGTACATGTATATTAGAACACCTGAAAGAATTCAATGGATTCAAGAGCAATTAAACCGAAATTCTAATAGTCCTAATTTTTCTTCAGATCAAAAAAAGCAAATATTAAAGAAAACTATTGAAGCCGTAACTTTTGAAAAGTTTCTTCATACCAAGTATGTTGGTCAAAAACGATTTTCCCTTGAAGGAGGTGAAGCATTGATTCCAGCTCTTGATGCACTTATAGAAAAAGCTGCAATTGATGGAGTCAAAGAATTTGTTGTTGGAATGGCCCATAGGGGTAGGTTAAATACTCTTACTAATATTTTTGGAAAACCAGTAGAGGATATTTTTAATGAATTTGATGGAAAAGATTATGAAGAAAAGGGTTTTGATGGTGATGTAAAATATCATTTAGGATGGACTTCAAATAGAACTACTGATTCTGGTTATAAAGTATATATGAATATTGCTCCAAACCCATCACATCTTGAGGCAGTTGGACCAATTGTTCAGGGAATTACAAGAGCAAAACAAGAAAAGTATCATTCTGATAATATAAAAAATGTTCTTCCTATAATTATTCATGGAGATGCTGCTATTGCAGGTCAAGGTGTAGTTTATGAAGTCGTTCAAATGGAGAGGCTAAAGGGTTATAAAACAGGCGGTACAATTCATATAATAGTTAATAATCAAGTTGGATTTACAACAAATTATTTGGACGGAAGATCTTCAACGTATTGCACTGATGTTGCAAAAACAAATTTGTGTCCAGTGTTACACGTTAATTCTGATGATGTGGAAGCGGTTGTACATTCAATAATGTTTGCACTAGATTATAGAATGAGGTATGGAAGAGACGTTTTTATTGATCTTCTTGGGTATAGAAAATATGGCCACAATGAAGGAGATGAGCCTCGTTTTACTCAACCTAAATTATACAAAGCTATTTCTAAGCATCCTGATCTTATGGAGATTTATTCCAAAAAACTTATTGAAGAAAATATAGTTGATAAAGAAGATGTTAATGTTTTGGAAAAAAAATATAAATTATCCCTTGAGAAAAAATTAGAAAATTCCAAAAAGGATAATAACGTAGAAATTACTCCTTTTATGGAATATGAGTGGAAAGGTTTTGAAAGAGTGAAAAAAGAGCGGATGTTAGATCATTATGAAACTAAAGTATCTAATGAAAGTCTTATGAAAGTAGCTAAAGTTGTAACAACCCTTCCAAAGGACAAACAATTTTTAAAAAAAACACGAAGACTCATTAATGATCGTTCAAAAATGTTTTTTGAGACTGATAAGTTAGATTGGGGTATGGGTGAAATGCTTACATATGGAACTCTTTTAAATGAAGGGTTTAACGTAAGGATTTCCGGTCAAGATGTTGAAAGAGGGACATTTTCTCATAGACATGCAATCTTAAAAGTTGAAGAAAGTGAAGAGGAAATATGTCTTTTAAATTATATCGATAAAAATCAAGGAAGATTTAATATATACAATTCTCATTTATCTGAATATGGTGTAATGGGTTATGAATATGGCTATTCCTTAACTAGTCCAAAAACACTTTGCATTTGGGAAGCGCAATTTGGAGATTTTAGTAATGGTGCTCAAATTATTATTGATCAGTATTTGTCTGCTGCTGAAGATAAATGGAAATTACAAAATGGATTAGTTTTGTTACTTCCTCATGGATATGAGGGTCAAGGTGCTGAACATTCATCTGCTAGAATGGAAAGATATTTACAGCTTTGTGCAAAAGAAAACATGTATATTGCAAATTGCACTACTCCATCTAACCTGTTTCATATATTAAGACGTCAAATGGTAACTACATTTAGAAAGCCACTTGTAATTTTTACTCCAAAAAGTCTTTTAAGACATCCAAAAGCTGTTTCTATGGTCAGTGATTTTTACTCTGGAAAATTTATGCCATTAATTGACAATAATGAAATTGAAAGTTCAAAAATAGAACGACTTGTTTTTTGTTCTGGAAAATTTTATTACGATTTGAATGATCACATAGAAAAAAATAAAATATCTAATACTGCTCTTGTAAGATTAGAACAATTGTTTCCTTTACCAATTGATGAAATTAATGAAGCTTTAAAAAAATATTCTAAGGCTAAAGATGTTGTGTGGGCTCAGGAAGAACCTAGAAATATGGGTGCGTGGAGTTATTTATTATTGCACTTAAATAAGGCTAGGTATTTTAGAGTTGCTTCAAGAAGATTGTATAGCTCACCTGCAGCAGGAAGTAGTACTCGTTCAAAAAAACGTCACAATGAAGTTATTGAATATGTTTTTGATGAAACTAAACCTAATTTTTAATTAGGAAGTAATTTATTATATTTGCATAAAATATTGAGGACAGATTTGACTGATTGCACCCTCAAAAAAAAAATGCTAAAGCAGAAATGAAAATTTTATTTCCCTCTAAAACTTTTTTAAATGAATAAATTCAATATTCCATATGTTGTTGTTATATCTTTAATACTTTTGGCTTCATTTTCAAGAATTATTCCTCATATACCAAATTTCACACCCATTGGAGCTATGGCCTTATTTGGCGGAGCATATTTAAAAAACAGGTATCATGCTTTTTTAATTCCAATAGCTTCTTTGTGGTTTAGTGATTTAGTTATAAATAATTTTATTTATTCTTTTTACTCTGATTTTACTTGGTTTTATTCTGGTTTTTTATGGCAATACTTATCCTTTGTATTAATCATTCTAATAGGACATTTTTTCCTAAAGAAATTGAGTATTAAAAGTGTGTTTTTCACAACAATTTCTTCTAGTCTTTTGTTTTTTATAGTTACCAATTTTGGAGTTTGGATTTCTGGAACTATGTATCCTTTAGATTTTCAAGGCTTAACAACTTGTTATGTAATGGCACTACCATTTTACAAAGGAACTCTTTTAGGGTTTATAGTGTATTCAACATTTTTATTTGGAATTTTAGAATTTTCTAAAATCAAATTTCAAATATTAAAAATTTGATTTTATGGTTAATATTTACGACATTTTAAAAGAAAGGATTTTAGTTTTAGACGGAGCTATGGGGACAATGATTCAACAATACAAATTTTCTGAATCAGATTACAGAGGAAATCGTTTTAAAGATCATCCATCTGATGTCCAAGGTAATAATGATTTACTTTCTCTGACTCAACCTGATGCAATTAAATCCATTCACGAACAATACCTTGAAGTGGGTGCAGATATTATTGAAACAAATACTTTTTCGTCTACTAGTATTGGTATGTCAGATTATGGTATGGAATCTATTGTCTACGATCTCAATTTTGAGTCAGCAAAAATCGCCAAAGAAGCAGCGTTAAAATATTCAAAAATAACACCTAATAAGCCTAGATTTGTTGCTGGTTCAATTGGACCAACTAATAGGACTGCGAGCATGTCACCTGATGTAAATGATCCTGGTTATAGAGCCGTTACATTTGATAATTTGGTTATTGCTTATTCTGAACAAGTTAATGCTTTAATCGATGGAGGTGTTGATATATTGCTTATAGAAACTATTTTTGATACCTTAAATGCTAAGGCAGCTTTATTTGCTGTAGATTCTATTTTAGAGCAAAGAAAGATTTCAGTTCCTGTGATGATTAGCGGGACAATTACAGATGCAAGTGGGAGAACTCTTTCTGGTCAAACTGTAGAGGCATTTGTTGCCTCTTTGTCTCATATTGAATTATTAAGTATTGGTTTTAATTGTGCTCTTGGTGCAGATTTACTTCTTCCATACATGAAAAGATTAAGTGATATAACAGATTTTTATACTTCAGCCCACCCAAATGCAGGATTGCCAAATGCTTTTGGTGAGTACGATCAATCTCCAGAAGAAATGAAAGAATTGATTTTAGAATATTTAGAATTGAAATGTGTAAATATAATTGGAGGTTGTTGTGGAACAACTCCTCAACACATAAAATTAATTGCTCAAGAGGTAAATAATTTTAAACCAAGAAATCTAAGCTAAATATGTTAAAAAATAAAAATCTTATACTTTCTGGGTTAGAGCCACTAGTTGTTTCTAAAGAATCTAATTTCATTAATATTGGCGAAAGAACAAACGTTACAGGGTCAAAAAAGTTTTTAAGATTAATTGAACAAGATAAATTTTCAGAAGCCCTTGAAGTAGCAAGAGATCAAGTTGAGGGAGGTGCTCAAATATTAGATGTTAACATGGATGAGGGAATGATTGATGGAGTACAGGCTATGACCAAATTTTTAAATCTAATAGCTTCAGAACCTGATATTTCCCGAATCCCTATTATGATTGATAGTTCAAAATGGGAAATTATTGAAGCAGGATTGAAAACGGTTCAGGGGAAGTGTGTGGTAAATTCAATTAGTTTAAAAGAAGGAGAGGATGAGTTTATTTCTCATGCTAAATTAATTAAGAGATATGGAGCTGCTGTGATTGTGATGGCTTTTGATGAAATAGGGCAAGCTGATAATTTGGACAGAAGAATAGAAATTTGTAAAAGATCTTATGATATTTTGGTAAATAAAGTAAAGTTTAATCCAGCTGATATCATTTTTGATCCTAATATTTTTCCTGTAGCAACTGGAATGAATGAACATAGAAAAAATGCTCTTGATTTTTTTAATGCTACAAAATGGATAAGATCCAATCTACCCTATGCTAGTGTTAGTGGTGGTGTTAGTAATGTTTCGTTTTCGTTTAGAGGAAATAACACGGTTAGAGAAGCCATGCATTCTGCTTTTTTGTATCATGCTATAAATAATGGAATGAATATGGGTATTGTAAATCCTAACATGCTTGAAATATATGATGAAATACCTAAAGATTTATTAGAATATGTTGAGGATGTCTTACTAGATCGAAGAGATGATGCGACAGAAAGGCTATTAGACTTTGCTGAATCAGTCGTTGGAGATAAGAAAGATAATAAATCTTCTAAAAATGAATGGAGAAATTTAGAGTTACAAGAAAGAATTTCTTATTCACTTATAAACGGAAAAGATGAATTTATTGAAGAAGATGTTGAACAGGCTAGAAAAACTGTAGACAAACCAATTATGGTAATTGAAGGCCATTTAATGAAAGGAATGAATATAGTTGGTGATTTATTTGGAGAAGGAAAAATGTTTCTTCCTCAAGTTGTTAAATCTGCCAGAGTAATGAAAAAGGCAGTAGCTTATTTATTGCCATTTATAGAAGAATCTAAAACTGATGATTCTAGTAATTCAGCTGGAAAAATCTTAATGGCAACAGTAAAAGGAGACGTGCATGATATAGGTAAAAATATAGTTAGTGTTGTTTTAGCTTGTAATAATTTTGAAATTATTGACTTGGGGGTTATGGTTCCACCAGAAAAAATTATTAAAACTGCTATTGATGAAAATGTAGATATTATTGGTCTTTCAGGCTTGATAACTCCCTCTTTGGATGAAATGGTTTTTTTAGCCAAAGAATTAAATAGATTAAAATTAAACATTCCCCTATTAATTGGAGGAGCTACAACTTCAAAGGCTCACACTGCCGTAAAGATTTTTCCAGAGTTGAGTTCACCTGTTGTTCATGTAAATGATGCTTCAAGAGCTGTTGGTGTTGCAAGCAGTTTAATTAATAAAGATTTAAAAGAGGACTATTGGAACGGGATTAAAAAAGATTACACTGATTTTAGAGATAAATTTCTTAATAAAAAGAGTGAAAAGAGATATATTGATTACGAGTCTGCAAAGAAAAATAGATTTAAAATTAATTTTAATGAAGTAAAACCATTTAAACCAAAGGAGTTAGGTGTACAGATTATTGATGAAATTTCTTTAGAAACTTTGATTCCTTACATTGACTGGTCCCCCTTTTTTAACTCTTGGGGTCTTCATGGAAAGTATCCAGATATTTTTGAATACGAATTAACTGGAAAGCAGGCTGAAGATTTATTTAATGATGGTCAGACAATGCTTAAAAAAATATTGAAAGAAAAGTCTTTAAAAGCAAAAGCGATTTATGGTTTGTTTCCCGCTAATTCAGTTGGAGATGATATTGAGGTTTATAACAAAGATAAAAGTAAAACATTAGCTAAGTTTTTAACTCTTAGACAACAGTTAAAAAAGAAAGAGGGTAATCCAAATATTGCATTATCAGATTTTATAGCTCCTAAATCCTCAAATATTCAAGACTATATTGGTTGTTTTTGCGTTTCTACTGGATTTGGTTCTGATGAATTATCTAAAAAATATGAAGATGAAATTGATGATTACAATTCTATTATGGTCAAAGCTTTAGCTGATAGATTAGCTGAAGCTTATGCTGAATATTTGCATCAATTAATTAGAACAGAAAAATGGGGATATTCTCAAAATGAAAAACTTGACAACAATGAACTTATTAAAGAGTTGTATCATGGAATAAGACCTGCGCCTGGATATCCAGCATGTCCTGATCATTTAGAAAAAACTACGATATGGGAATTGTTAAATGTAGAAAAGACCATTGGTGTTAAGCTAACAGAAAGTTTAGCAATGTGGCCAGCATCATCTGTGTCTGGTTATTATTTTGCATCTAAAGAAGCAAAGTATTTTGGATTAGGCAATATTTGCCAAGATCAATTGGAAGATTATGCTTCTAGAAGAAATATTTCAGTTGAAAAAGCCCAAAAATGGTTATCTCCAAATTTAAATTAATTAAGTAATGAAAATAACAGATCACATAAAAAATGCAAAGGGAAAAACTCAATTTACCTTTGAGATTCTTCCGCCTGTTAAAGGTTACAGTGTTCAAACAATTTTTGACAATATTGATCCTTTAATGGAGTTTAATCCTCCATTTATTGATGTAACTTATCACAGAGAAGAATTCGTATATAATGATTTGGGGAATGGACTTTTACAAAAAAAAGTAATTAGAAAGAGACCTGGCACTGTTGGTATTTGTGCTGCATTACAAAATAAATATAACGTTGATGCGGTTCCGCACATACTTTGTGGAGGATTTACAAAAGAAATAACTGAAAATTTATTGATTGATTTAGATTTTTTAGGGATAAATAATGTAGTTGCTTTAAGAGGAGACGCTGTAAAATCAGAAACTTATTTTAGCCCTAATAAAGATGGTCATGCTTATGCAAGTCAGTTGGTGAATCAAATTTCAGATTTAAATAAAGGAAAATATTTAGAGGAATTAGAAATTTCTACTAAAACAGATTTCTGTATTGGTGTGGCCGGCTATCCTGAAAAACATATGGAGGCTCCAAGTCTTGAAAGTGATATTCATTTTTTGAAAGAAAAAATTAAATTAGGCGCTGATTATATAGTTACTCAAATGTTTTTTGATAACTCTAAATTTTTTGAATTTAAACAAATGTGTGAAGAAAAGGGAATTAACGTGCCTATTATCCCTGGACTTAAACCAATTTCAACAAAAAAACAATTAAATATTTTGCCGCACAGATTTCATTGCAATATTCCAGAGCCATTAATAAAAGAGATTATTAAATGTAAGGATAATTCACAGGTTAATCAGGTTGGTATAGAGTGGTGTATAAAGCAAAGTAAAGAACTTATGGATAAAGGAATTCCTTTTTTACATTACTATTCAATGGGTAAAGCCTTAAACATTAAAAAAATTGCTTCACAAGTTTTTTGATACTATAATTAATTAAAATAAACTAAATCTTGGTGTAATTTTTATATAAACATTACTTTTGAGCTTAATTTAAAAAAAATATAAAATAATGAG
>Ga0129342_1001091_pt1 | contig 12093 bp, 9 predicted proteins | sample CPBDNA_5_FD_94426 | JGI IMG/M metagenome (GOLD analysis project Ga0129342, IMG submission 94426) | Freshwater to marine salinity gradient microbial communities from Chesapeake Bay, USA - CPBay_Sum_15_0.2_DNA | ecosystem: Environmental > Aquatic > Marine > Coastal | place: USA: Chesapeake Bay...
AAAATTTTGTTTTATATTATCCCTCAGTTCTTCATATAGTCCAAAAGAGCCTTCTTTGGAGATATTCAGAGGTAGAGCAGGAGTTAATCCTTTTAAACCGTTTATTTTTTTATTATAAGTTTTATTGTAAGAAGTGGCTGTATAAGAAGGAAAGTTCGAATTAACTCTATATCCACTATTATTTTGCTCTTCGAGAGATGTTGTTTTCATATTATTAAATATGCCAGTTATTCACTTTCTTCAGGCAAAAGTTCACAGAAAAATGGATTTCTAGTATCGGCTATCTCTTTAGAACCATTCTGTTCGTTTCTGTGATCTTTGTTATTTTGATAATATGGCAAGTCTCTTAATAAATCTTCTAATACTAAAAACGCTATTCCGGCTGGCATTGCTAGATTATAAGCAGTCAGAGGAGGTATTGGTGGAGTTACTCCATTAAAAATAGGGGCTGGTAAAAGAGATAGAGACGCCAATTTATACGGAATATCAATTCTTTGTCCTGTTAAGCTGCTCGCCATGGCAGCACCTTTTACTATGATGTCTGATAGGCCAACATTTGGATCTGTTGTGGTAGCCAACCCTTTTAATATTTGTATTGGTGTTCTAATAAGAAACTTTGCAGCCTCACCAAATGGACCTAATGGATTTCCAGTGTTCTCTTCTCTTCTTTTCTGTTCTACGAACATGTTTTCCAAGTTTTCTGTTATTTTTGTCGCATCTCCTGGCTCTATATTTGTCATATATAATTTGCTTATCATCATTTTTGTTGATTCAAATAAGAATCTTCCATCTTGATCTCCATGTGTCATATTTGAGTTTATTATTAAAGCACTCATTATTTCTTCATTATATAAACAATAATCAAAAATATTCTTAGTTTCCGTTTTTTGAATAATATTATTGATTATTATCTGTAAAAATTTCTGTTCTATACCAAAAGATGTTGTTTCATCAGATACAGTACTAGCAATTGGCATTTCTTCTTTTGTCAATATTATATTATTAAGAATAGTTCTTCTGCCTGGTTCACTATTCTCTGAGTCAGAGCTTAAAATGATATATGCCCTTTCTGTCAAAACTGGTTCATAATTTTCTTTTTTAACCATAGCATTAATGTAAAAACTGGAGTATAGTTTTGTGTTTTCTCTATTCCAATAAGGAGCTTCAATTCTTTGTGTGCAGAGTGACAACCTCAATCCTACTTTTATTGGAGATAAGAATAAAGAATTTTCTTTGCCGCAACCAAATACTTCTACTTCCCCTATTATGTTTTTCTTTAAATTTGACATCAAATCATCAAATTCTTTAAATGATGCAATATTTTTTAGTGAAGCCTGTTGTATCAGGTTTTTCTGATATATTCTTTTTCCTTCTTCTGTAAACTTTATATTTGGATTAATTTTTGGTATTTTTATATATTTTTCGAAATAAAAATCTCCTGGTTTTATATCTCTCACTTCTTTTCCAGAGAATGGCATTTCAGTTATTTTAAAGTCTGCAGTACTTTCTAAATATGAAAAATCTTCAAACCCTAAAGGCGATACTTGTTTGTTTTCTGGTATGTTGACAACTGGTATTTTGTTTAATAGTATTTTGCTTATTTTCAAAATATTATCTGCCTCATATTCTCCACATTGCATCAATTTTTTAAATTTTTTCAATATTTTTGACATTTCATAGAAAACAATCTTTTCCATTTTTGGACTAGGTTCTGTTAATCCAAAAGAATTATTTTTTTCCCAGAGTTGATATTTTTTTATATCTCCGTTGGTTTCTGTTATTTTTTTATTAGTTAACAAAAAATCATAGTTTTTTTCGGCTTGTGCATGATAATGCTTATGCAGATTATAACGTTTTGCTTCGGTTAAAACAAATTTTGCTATATCTTTTATAATAAATTCGCTTTCTAATATTTTAAGATCATATTCTATTTCATCATAAATGAATATGGATTTAACTATGTGCTCAACTATGCAAAGTCTTATCATAGAAAATAGCAAGGATTTACTAGAAGCTTTTGTAGCTTTGTTTTGAGAACTTTTCTGGCTTCTTTTTTGTTCTGGTGTTAATTCGTCATTTTTTTCTTGAAGATATAACATTTTAAAAGTTTTTCTAGTTTCTTCGAAATCAAGAATGTTCGGATCTATACTATTTTTCTTTTCTAAATCAGTTTGTGCTCTATCCAATTTTAAAAACTCTATAAGTTTTGGCGTAACTGTTTCTTCTTCTTTATAAAAATCATCCTTTTCCAAATTTTCTAAATAATAATTTTGTAATAATCTGTTTTTTAAAAACATATCTGTAAAAGTTGCAACATTTTTCTTTATTACTTTTTCTGCAACATTTCTAACAACATTTTTAAAATATTGATTTTCAAACCCATCGTTTCTTTGTAGCATTAGGTTATTATTTTCTATTATATCTAATAGTGTTCTAAATCTTGGTTTTCCATAAATATTTGTCTTCTGTATTTCAGTATTGTGATAAAATGGTATAAAATTTCCATTGAAGTTGAAGCAATTTCCTCCAGTATATAGGGAAAAAGTTTCTTGTATTTCTGTTGGTAATATTTTTTCTTTTATTTCCATTTTCCAAACAGGAATTGTTCGTTTTATTTGTTCAGAAAAATTACTATTTTTAGATAGAGAGTCAAGGGGGCCGGCGATGTTATTTTGATGCTGTAGTATGTCTTCCAACATACAGTTATAATCAACAGAAGGAATGCTCTCCACGTTTAAATCTGCAACGCTTTCTATTCCAAATAGTAGCGGGTTTTGTAACATCGGATTATTATTGTAATAATCATGTTTTGAATTTATAGATATTGATGTAGTATTAACTTCTGGCTCAATACTAACAGAAAAACTATTCAGACCTTGAATACTGTTCTTAATAAATTTATTACCTACTATATCAATATTTTCCATCATTCCTTTTGAAGAGTTTACTGAAGAATTCTCATCAGAAATAAACTGCTCCTGATATGAACTTTCTATGAAACCATTAGATACATAATATCCTTCAGGAACTTCCAAATATGCAGTTGGAACTCCAGCTATAGGTAAATTACTCTTAATGGTTGCATCTCCTATTTTCTTTTGGAAGGGAAGCACCAAAGAAGGAACTACCATTTTTTCTACTACTGCATTTTCTCCAATTATATCAGCAGTATCTTTGACGATATCTTTTTCAAGATCACTTATTTCTTTATTGATTTTATCAATAATAGTTTTATATGAAGATTGTATCTTTTGAGTATATTGACTATATGTTTGTTTTATTTTTTGTACAGGATCTGGTCTTCCAGATCTCATTTTTAATGAAAATGGCAATATTTTATATACATCCCATATAAATTGGGTTACAACTTCTTCTGTATTCCCAAGCGATTCTATTCTATATTCTAGTTGTCTTATTTGGCTTTCATCTAGTCCTACTTCTCGACCTAGTTGTGCTGCCGATTGCAGAGCCTGTTCTTTTGTTGGGGTAGTGCCTGAAGATGTCCTGTAGGCTAACTTCCAAACTAAATCTGTAAGATTTACTCTTAAATTTGCCTCTTCCATTATCCAAGAATTACTTTTCTTGGAATATTTTCTTAGAAATTGTAAATCTTCTCCAAGAGTATTATATTTTACATTTTGGAGTTTATCGTTGTCGATATATGGATTGCCATATTTTTTTTCTATAAGACTATTAATGTCTCTTGGAATTCCTGATTCTCTACTATAAGATTGATCTGTTTTCACTAATTTTGTATAATCTAAACAGGCAATTTGAAACTGCCAACCATCATAAATAGATTTTATATTATATCTAGAATTTCTATGAAAATCTTGTGGTAAAGGATAAACATATTGAAATTCCATATCTCTATAGGGATGTGCTCCTGGAAGATTAAATGCCTCCATTTGTACTCTTGCCAGATTACTTTTTATTATGTCTGATGATCTCAAGTCTTGTTCTGTTCTATCATACCAATCTCTCGCTTCTTGCACAAGAGCATTAGCTGCTTCTACTACATCTCTATTCCATAAAATGTCTGGTATATTTTTATTTACAAGCTCTTTCCGAACTGGATTTTCTACGCTTTTCAATCTAAATGGAAAGTTTTGTTCTTTTCTGAATCTATCGTCTTGCACATTATTTAGCTGCTGAATACTATTCTTGATTTCTCCTTCGTCGAAGCGTTCTGTGTTTTGTATAATTGTTTTTTCATATAATTGTATTGAAGTTTTGAGATCCTGCAAAACACTTGGGTTATCTTTGAAATCTTTTTCAAAATCTCTCTTAGAAGGAGTTGATAATCTTTTAACTAACTTTTTCTTCTGCTCTACTTGTTCTTTTAAATCGTCCTGTACTTCTTGATTTCCAATTCTTAATTTTCCTTTTTTAAGATGTAAAACAGGAACCATATTGGAATCTATCATAGATTTATATTTCATATCTATAACAGAAGAATTTTTATCTTCTAGTAAACCACTTGGTGTTGGCAAGTTAGACAACCTTTGGACAGAAGAAGCGGGTTTTTCTACTTTTTCTTTAGAAGTAATAGAATTAATGTACATGTTCATATCTCTAGAAAAAGAATCTTTTATTGGTCTTATCATAGAATCTGCTGTCAAGTCTAAAATAGCATTGAATGTGGGGTTTTCACTCATCATTGCTTTTTTAAAGTTTTCTGCTTTTTCTTCTAAACTTAATGTTTTTGTTGCTTTTCTTTCTATTTGTTGTGTACTATTTCCAGCTGGACTTTCATCAGCTTGATTACCCTGTTGGTTATCAACTTCATTATTCAATAATATATTTTGTTCTTGAGATTGTTGAACTAAGGAATCAGTTTCGGAAAGATATTTGAAAATTTCCGTTTCTTCAATAGAACCGGTCGTTTTTTCTATATCTACCATCTTTTCTACTATTTCTAAATAAAATTCTTTTGCATCTTGAGGTCTTTCTGGAATTTCTCCACTAGAAAAACCAGAAAAAGCATTTATTAGATAATCAAACTGCTGAATTCTTTTTTCATTAGATTTGTCTAATATATCAGCCGCCAAATTTACAGATACAGAATCTGATAGTAGATCTTCTAAAAACTGATCTTTTTCTCCATACGTATCGCACGCGAGGTCGCCTACTTCTGGATATAGGTTATTGTTTTCATAATCTTTTGCAAACTTCAGCATTTGAGTTGCACCAGATGCTTGACCAAGATCTCCTAAAACATCAATAATAAAATCTGGAGAATATTTTGATATCATTTTTGGTGCTGTGATTTCTGCTATCTTTTTAGCCACTTTTTTACCAAAATCAGTTCCTTCTTTGCTCAACAAGGGAATTGATTCACTGGGTGGCAATACAGATATTATTCTATTCATTAAAGAACTAATCTCTGTAGTTGCTTCGTTAAAAGTTATTGATACATCCTCTTTTTTAACTAAAGATTTAGGAAGCATTTCCCTATCTTCACCGTTCTCTATTTTTCCCAAACTATCTTTCAGAGCCGTAGCATCTATCAAGCCATTGCCCATGAAGTCTTGTAACATTTTTGCAAAATTAGTATTTGTAAATTTTGTAATTTGTTGAAGATCTATACCAGTAGGCTGTTTTCCAAAAATAAATTCTTTTTTATCAGAAGATAAATACCATTCTCCAAATGGACTTGGGGATCCTAAAGTATTTTCAGTGACTCTTCCGAAGAAATCAAGAACTTTCTCAGATTCTTTTTTCAATAATTGTTGTTCCAACGCAGTATAAGAACTTTGAATATCTTGCAGTTCTTGAATATTTTGCATGTTTAGTATTTCGCCTACTATATCAGATATTTGTAAATTAGAATTTTTAATTATTTTACTTAAATCTATTGGGTTTTCACCATTTATCCCTTGTTGAAGATTATTAGAGATCAGCAAGTCTATGGTGTTGTTGGATAGACTAAGCAAAGACTCAATAATAGAAGCACTGGCATTTATAATAAAAGTTGTTATCAATCTAGAAAATTTAGAATATAATCCTTCAAATGGATGTTTCAAGTTTTCATTAGAAAAATTATTTATAACATCGAGAGAAATTTGGAAATTAGGAGGTGTAAGACCAATCTGAAACAATAATCCTGAAAATATTTCTAATGGTATTATTTCCTCCAATATCTCAAATATAGATTGTGAACTCACCAACTCTCTTATATTTTCATTATTCTCAAAGGATGATAAAATTTGCTCAAGTGGTGCTTGTTCCAGCAATAACTTAATTTGAGTTTGATCAAAGGAGCGCTCGTTGGCAATATTGTAAAATTGTTCTTTTAAATTGCCTAACTCGACTTCTCTTATTCCTGTATTTTCGATGAGGGTATTTATCCTATTTTCAATAAAAATTATTTCATTTTTGAGACTTTGCAACTCTTGCAATTTCTCCGTTTTTTGTTTTTCTTTAGCAGCTTTTCTTGCTATTAAATCTTTTCTACTCATCTCTTTTTGTTCATCCTTGTCGATAATCTTTTGCTATAACTTTATAGATTATTTTCAGATATTTTTTTCTCAATATTTTTTATTGTTTCCTCTATTAAAGATATTTCTTCCATTTTTTCTTTTATTATGTCTTCATATTCTCCCATTCTATCCAATAAGAAACTTTTTAATTTCTTATCATTATCTATATTTTCTGATACTTTTTTAATTTGTGCTACTTTTCCTTTTATATCTTTTATCTGCATTTTTTCTTCAATAGACTGTTCTATTTTTTCATATAGAATACCAAACAATGGTTCCGTGTTTGATTCTTTCAGCAAATTTAATTTTGAATAAAAATTTTTAATATCAAAGTTTCTAAATACGATATCTGTCAATTTTTGATTTTTTGGAATGTAATGATCTTTCGCATCTTTAATCATCGTCCATACAGATTGTTCTTTTAAAAAATGTGTTATTTTGCTAACTTCTCGATCTAGAAAATCTTTATCGAGAAAATCCATAGAAATATCGCCTTCACAAACAACTAAATCGTTTATTTTATTAATTTGTTTAGGCTCTTCTTTTCTACTTTTTATCGTTAAAGAATTAAAAGAATCTTCTCTCTCTCTTCTCTTCTTTGACTTTCCAAGTTCCTTTTCTCTTACTTCATCTGAACTTATGATTTTATTATATTGCGTTTTTTCTTTTTCCTGTATGATTTCTTCAAATTCTTGCAAATAGTTATTTTTATCTATTTTTATTATTCTTGGAGAAGGATAGAAATATTTTTCTATTTTTTTGCGCCAGGAAGAATCAACTTCAAGTTGCTCTTGTTTTGCAGAAGGATAGTCATATTTATCATCAGATTTTTTATTTACCTTTATTGCCTTTTTTGTTATAACAAAAGGATCGTTTACGCCAAGAAAATCATCTATATCTGATAAGATATTAAAAGTTGTCTCAGAACACTCTTTAATGTGCAAATTTTCTATAAAATATCTAACAGGTACAAAATAAGAATTCCCCAATAATCTTACTTGGATACTTGAAGTATCTTGATATGTTATTTCTGCATAACTATATTTAAATGGTGGATGTCGATAAGTATTACCATATATATCTGTTGACTTTCTAGGCATTAATCTCGGCATATCTTGTTTTATCGTATCTCCTTCTGAGACAGAATCACAGACTCCATTTTCCTGAGTTTGTTTTTCAACAAAACTTGTGATTGATGATATTAAATTTTTATCAAAATTCTCTAAAAATTTTACTTCTCTTTGAATGTCATTTTCTTTGAATTTAAAAAATTGTTGCCTAGCGGTCTGCTCAATAGAGTGCATTTTATCTATCACATTTTGAATATTTTTCTGGTAATTTTCCAGATCAATAATAAATCTTTTCATTTTTATACCTTAATTTAAATAGTGATGCCGGCTATTAATATATTTAGGCCCTAATTCATTTATATAGTTCAATTCAACAGAATTTAAGTGTTCAGAAGATAATTCAGCCACTCCTTCTACAACATCACTTAAAGTTTGTTTTAAATTGTTAAAAAGTGGCGCAGGGATATCTAAAGAAGGTATACCTTGATTTCCAAAAAAAGTCTCTAAATGAGTATGTCCACCAAAATACATATTTAATTCAGTTTGATTTTTTACATATTCTAAAAATACTCCAGCAAGTTTATCTATACTTACTAAAATATCGTGTAGTGCGTCTCTAAGATTTAATCCCTTTGCCATTGGTTGCATAACCATTGGATTCATTTCTTTTGAGTAATCTCCATAATCATATCTGTCGTCCATCGCTATAAGTTCAATCCCTGCCGAAGGTGTTGCCAAGTCCGAAGAGTCGGTTCTTCTTGTGCAAGAAACCAACTTTATTGTTTCTCTTGAGACTATTCTTACATTATCTGCTTTTATTCCTATGCCAGAATTAGCATAAGCTTTCTTGAAAAAAGTTTTTGGTATCCCAAAATTATCATCAATGTCTGTCTTTTGACTTATATGAATGCGAGCAGAATCTCCTTCAAAATCTGGATTTAACCATACTCCAGATTGAAGGGTCTCTCTGTGTTCTTTAGAAAATTTATTACTTGTTCTTCCTACCACTATGTCAATTGATGATGCCCTAGAAGCGGCGTGACCGCCGCCATAACCACTAGATGGACCAGAAGGCCTATCTCTTCCTAGAACAATATAAGAATCATTTTTTCCTTTAATGACTTTTTCATTTTTTAATGAATAGTATGTTCCTTCGAACTCCAAAGAAGAATCTCCATCAATACCAAGAGAATCCGATGTAAGTCTTGGTTCTATTGTTTTATCTTCTTGTCTTCCTTCATTTGTACTTATTTCTTTTGCCATATTTACTCTTCTATAATATCGTATTTTATTAGTCTTTTATAATCCTGGTATCGAATATTAAAGCTGGCTATTAAATTCCAAAATTGCCGATACTGATTCTTTGGGAATGTCTGACATCCAGCAGAGCCTACTGTCGAGTTGCCCCCTGAATGAAAAAGAAATTGGGGGGTTCTCTTACCCTCATGGCTTCTAGGTGACCAACCATCATATGGAAATTGTACAGGTTTGTATTCATAATAAGATGGGTGATATGGTTTCTTTATAGAATTGAGCGCATTGCCGTATTTCCATTTATATAAAGCATAATTATATTGTTCTTTATCATAAGCTACGCCTGGCGACCAAGAAATTTTTGCAGTTATTTTATCTCGTGGCACTCCTTTTTTCCATTGTTCGTAAGCAAGGTTTCCATGAATTCTTCCAGACGGTTCTGTATTTCCTATAAATTCTCGCGCCCTTTTCGTTCCAGAAGAATCTAGCCATATAACTGCGACTCTGTCATCATATACTCCTCGTCCATCATTGGCGTAATAATTTGTTCTTTTTCTAATAGTAATTATATGTGGTTGATTAACTTTATTTTCTACTTGATATCCCTTGGCTATTACTTTTTGTGAATAAAAATCATATTTTTGTTGTTCAGATTTATCTCTAGTTTCCGTAAAACTAGGAATACCATCTTCCGATACCTGTACAGAACTAGGTATTATGTTTCCTTTAGGTAGCACAGGTGGTGGATTAGGATATCGTGTTGGCGCTCCGCCTGCTCCAGAGCCAGCAAATGAGCTGGCGGTGCTTTGGGGAGTTACACCGGCCCATTTTAAAAATCCTTTAGCATATTCAGATAACTTAGAAGATAGACTAATAGGTTCTATCATTTTTACATAATATCCATCGGTATTATATAAAGAAGAATCGATATTGTCTATTATCATAACAAGTACTTCGTCACCAACATCTGGTAACTGTTCTTCATTAGATAATGGAGTAACTGTAACTTCTGACAAACTCATAGCCAAAAGGCTAGGAGAGTCTTCTAGAGAATTTTCGCTAGTCAAATCTAAATTTTTCGAAAGATTATTTTCTTCCCTAGAAGATTTCAAAGTAACCGTTATCATCATAAGCTCGGCTCCTTGCGGATCTTGCGAACTAAATGTTCTAGTTACGGTACCTCTATAATACCTTCCTTGATTTTTTTTTATAATATCGCTAGTGTCTGGGGCAGCGGTATTATAATGAGGAGAATCCCATTCTGTTTTTTTAGTTTTAAATTTCATCTATTCTCCCTCAAACTCTTCATAAAGAGAATCTGTGTCAGAGCTGTCTAAATCGCCATATTCATCATTTTTTGATTTTTGAATAAGTGCAGTTATTTTTACTAACTGCTCATTTGAGCGCTGCAATGTTTCAAGATATTTTGCTGCTGTTTGTCCCACATCTTTATGTCTATCTTGATTTTGTCCTATAAAATCTGCAATATCTTTTAGTAGAGATAAGGCTCTCTCTCTATCTTCCCTTATGTTGCTTATCGCTTCTTCAAAATAAGAGTTTAGTTTTTCTGTCATTTTAAAAAACCTCTAATATAAATATGAAGTTATTAGATATTTATTCAATTTCTGTTAACCAACTATTTTTAAAGATTTTGTATTTAGTCTTTAAAGAAGTTAAGTTTGAGGCAACTTGTTTCGTATTAAGACCTGTTATTTCTCTTATATATAAATATATTGCTTTTTTATTAAAAATTTCTATTTTGTCTGGATTTTGTAAAAGGATCATTACCGCTTTCAACACTTTTTTTTCGTTTGGCTTCATGTCTTTCTCTTCTTCCCATCCTGATAATTCGTCATATAAGATATGCCAAAACTCCTTTTTTTCTCTTATTTCTTCGTATTCATTATATACAAAAAGTTCTGGTTGATCGCTTTCTTTTTTTAAATCTTCAAAAAAAGATTCTTTTTTAATTTTGTCATTATTTTTCTTCACTTTATGAATAAACCAATTTTTTATAATAACCGAAAAATAAGAGAAGGCTTTCGAACCCTTCGATGGATCAAACTTGCTTAAAATGGTGGTTAGCCATCCTTTACACTCCATTTTTAAATCATCTATATTTGGCAAAAGATTAAATTTGTAAGTAAATACTATCTTGTTAATCATTTGATCGAAAACTGGCTCGATCCATTCCCTATAAAGTTTTTCTCTCTCTAGTCTATCGGATGAGCGCGAATAATCTATTATAGCTTTTTCGTGTTTAGCGCTAAAATAAATATTACTCTTCTTTTTCTTCTCTTGTTTGGCTACTTCCGTCTTGGTCTTCGGCTTTCGCTTGTAGTTGCTCATATTCGTCCTCTATATTAAACATGGCTAAATCCTCTTCGAAATCATCAAGGGAGTCCAATAAGACGCGAGAATGTTCGAATAGGTTCTGTAATACAGGTTCGCCATAAAACATTTCTAGTTCATATATCTTTTTTATGTGATTAGAAAAGAGTATTATCTTAAATCTTACTTCGCTAACTAAAAAAAGTAAATCTGTATGAGTTTTTCCGATTTTATATAAAAACCAAATAAATAGTCCATTAAAACAAACAGATAAAATTAAAAGCAAACTAATCATTCTCATATTCTTCTTTTGATATTCTTTGTTTTTCTTCCTGTAAAGAATCTTTGGCTTCTCTTATATAATCATCTACAACTTTACCAACTTGATTATCTCGATATTGAACAGCAATATTTGCTGGTACCTTTATTAAAGAGTCTACTCTATCACAGTTGTCGCAGTATGTTAAACGCTCTGTCATAGAATGAATAGCTTCCAAATAAACTTCACATTCTTTACATTTGTATATATATTTTGGCATATTATTTCTGTATTTTTTTTGATAACTTTTTTATTATATTTGAATTTGTCTTCCAAAACAAAAAAGGAAAGAAGGCGTGAACTATTCCAGCAAGATATCCAATATACATCCAAAATGAGAACGAAAGTGATCTCCAAAGATGTTGAAAATAGTTTAAACCTTCTTCTTTTAAGTGATGGAAATTTATTATCTTATTCTTCTTCTGCAACTAGTAAATCTCCAAAATTGACCATTGGAGGATTTTGAACTATTAGTTCTTTTCCTCTTTGTTCAAATTTAAATTTTTTTAACATTGGAACAATATCGCTTTGTTCTAATAAACTTTTTTGTAGAGCCATCATAACTGCTCCAAGTGCTTGATCTGATAGTTTCATATTTTTCTCTCTTTCGCAATTTTATTTTCTTCTTTATTATTCC
>Ga0129342_1001092_pt1 | contig 12089 bp, 11 predicted proteins | sample CPBDNA_5_FD_94426 | JGI IMG/M metagenome (GOLD analysis project Ga0129342, IMG submission 94426) | Freshwater to marine salinity gradient microbial communities from Chesapeake Bay, USA - CPBay_Sum_15_0.2_DNA | ecosystem: Environmental > Aquatic > Marine > Coastal | place: USA: Chesapeake Bay...
CTGCAAGACATAAGAACTTGATTTAATTTCATTTTATAATTTATATATTAGATTTTTTTTTACTTATAATTTTATTTATTATATTTGTTATTTTACTTATTATGTTTGCTATTTTAATTATATAATTGCCACTTCATTTTTCCATTTTTAGTTTTTGTTTATAAAATTGATATATCTAATATGTTATTTATATTTATTAAATTATTTAATATTTACTAAATATAATAAATCAATATGTGGGATCAATACAACCAAATGGGATGGGATGAAGTTACAGTTCTTAAAAAGAAAAAAGCAAATGCTTCTCAGATTAAGAAAGATAGTGCTTTAAAAAATAAGAACATTGAAATTAAAAGGAAAAATGTTGAAGGAAATAAAAAAAACAACACTGATTTAAATACAAGAAAATTAGATGAGTCTGATGAACCTGAAAAACATAAAGAGGTTGGTCTTACTCTAGGACAAGAAATTCAAAAAGCTAGGGCTGCTAAAGGATTAAAACAAAAGGACCTAGCAAATAGAATTAATGAAAAAGTTCAAGTTATTACTGAATACGAACAAGGAAAGGCTATTCCGAACAATCAAATTCTTGGAAAGCTAGAACGAATTCTTGATGTAAAACTTAGAGGAAAAAAGAAAAAATGAGACTTAATTTTCTATTACATTTCCACAATAATTATTTCCTAATTTTCTTAACATATTTTTTACAAATACCAAATGTTTTTCGGTGGTAGTGAGTAATCCCATATTTTTTTATTGCATTTAAATGATTTTTTGTTCCATATCCACTATTATTTCTTAAATCATATACTTCAAATGAAGGGTTATCATCAACTAATTTCATTAAATATTCATCTCTATATGTTTTAGCTAAAATACTAGCTGCAGCAATACTAATATATTTATCATCTCCTTTAATAACGGTTGTATGTGGTATATCATTATAATCATTAAAAGCATTGCCATCTACTATTAAATGTTGTGGTGTTAAAGGTAATTTATCTAATGCTAGATGCATTGCTTTTAAAGAAGCATTTCTAATATTAATTTTATCAATTTCTCTTTCATCTACCCAAGCAACAGAACAAGCTATAGAATAATTTTCAATAAACTTCGCTAGTTCTTTTCTTTTATCTGGTTTAACCTTTTTACTATCTCTAATACTATCTATCATTCCACTAATTTTTGGATTATGTCCAAGCATTTGTTCTATATATGGATTCCATACTACTGCAGCTGCATATACTCTTCCAATTAAACAACCTCTTGCAACTTCATCTAATCCAGCTTCCAGAACATTTGGTTTTAAAAAAGGTTTTAGTCTAGTAATCATATATAATTGATATCTTTAATTTTTTAAATTTATACACAAATATATATATATTAAAATGATTAATATATTTGTAATAATAATTTTAATATTATTGTTATTACTATCACTTTATTTATTGTCTAATAAATCCAATATAGAAAACTTCGTAAATAAAATAGAAAGTTCTAACAATTCTAGTAAATCAAACAATTTCAATAATGTAATAAAATACGTAGACTTTTCTAAATTAAACCCAGAAGAATTTGTAGACCTAGTATCAAAAAGTTATCCAGTAATTTTTACAAATGTTTTGAAAAATAAGCCAACTTTTGAATCATTTTGTAAAAAATTAAAAAATAAAAAAATTCAAGTTAGAACAGGTAATTATGGAGATACAGAAGGGAGAAAAACTAGATCATTTTACAAAAAAAAACTAATTGATTATTGTAATGATAAAAATGCAGATTATGGTGGAAATAATAAAATAACATCAACAGAATTAGAAAAATTAAATCTAGGATTAAATAATCAATACTACAAACATTTTAGAAAGGGTAAAATGTGGATAGGTAGACCTAATAGTAAAACACCATTGCATAAAGACAAGCCTGAAAATTTAGCACTACAATTAGTTGGAAATAAAAAATGGACTATATATAATTCTAGTGATAATAAACATCTCTGTTATGACAAATCCAATAATTCACTAGAATGGAGTAATTATTCTATTGGTGATTATTCAACTTGTCAATCAGCAAAAAAAGCTACACCAATAGAAATTTTATTAAAAGCAAACGAAATTTTATATTTACCAAAACAATGGTCTCATCAAGTAGAAAATACAACAAATAGTGTAATGGTTAATTTTTGGAATAATGATGTTAATAATATACCATTTTATCAAAATTCGTATACAGTGGTATCAAGTATTTATAAAATTAATAATAATAGATATGAAAATTATAAAATAACATTGCATAATATCTGTAAAAAAATTATAAATTTGTCAAAGGTTTTCAAAATATGTATATTTACAGACCGTAATGATGTTATAGAAAAATTAGGGTCTATTAAATCAAACAAAATAAAAATTATAAATTTACCATTTGAAAAACTACCAGCATATAAATTATCGCAAAATATAGACTCAACAATGCAAAGATTTTCATTAACTTCTAAAGCAAAACCAAATTTTTTAAGACAACTTAATACTATATGGTGTAGTAAAATTGGATTATTAAGCGAATCCTCTAAATATAGTAAAACGGACTATTATATATGGCTAGATGCAACGAACCATGCATATGATTTTTTATTAAACGTATTAAATAATGAAAATAAACTAAATGAAAATGGCATAGGTCTCAGAAAATATTCTAAAAAAAATAATATTCCAGGTAAAACTTGGAGTCCCGAATGTAAAAAACATAAAGTGATGTATATGGCAGGGATTATGGCAATTAATAAAAAAAAATTAAATATATATTCCAATAATTTTTATAAATATATGGAAAATTATCTTGAAACATACAATCAATTTACAGAAGAATTATTATTATCCAAACATAGAAACGATTTTAATGTATATAATTTAAATATTAAATCTTCAACCAATAGTAAATTTGGAACCGATTAGAATTTACCAGTTATGGAAAATATATGTATGTGCCTAAGTTCTGGAATGCTCTTATTATCTGCTTTATTTTCAAAATATATATAATCAATTCCATGTTCCAACCTTTTATTGAATCTAGCTTGAAGCAATTTATTAATATAATTTCTACCATATTGATTATGTAAGCAATTAGGTAAATTACTAATATTTCTCCACCATATACACCAATGATTTATTCCAGGTGATGTTGCATAAGGAAAATTATTCCTAATAATACAATAATTTTGTTTAGATTTAAAATATGATTTAATGATATTTTCCCAAGGAGTAATTCCATTTTGTTTTAATTTTTTCTTGTGATTATCATAGTTCATTTGAATTTCCGGATATCTATATAATATGTGTTCAGGTGGATTACAATCAAATTTAATTAGTTCTGTTTTTGTTAAAATATTAAACTCTTTAGGATACATATCCAATTCTAAATTAATATTATTTACAGAAGACACTTTAATTTTACTAAGTATTTATATTTTATTCAATTTTAGATTTTCCGTTTTTTATTTAAATTTAATTCAAAATTATTTTAAAAAAATTTAATATTAATTCAAATTTAATTTAAATTTAATTATTATTTTTATGCGTAAATTTTTTCTAAAAATATAATATAATATTATAATAATGAAACTCTCTTCTGATAATGTAGTTCAACTTGTATTAGTAGCTGTTGCTGTTGTCCTTGTAGGATATCTTGTCTTAAATTATTTAAATCAAGATGAAGTAGTTCAACCTGAAGTTATGCCTGAAAATATGCCTAACGTTGTCGAAAATTTCTATACTGATGAACAAGAAGGTGAAGACGTTGTTCAAGATATGGAACCTGATGTTGTTGACCCATCCGAACCCCTTGGTCAAAACGAAGAACCAAAAAGCTTAGGTGATGTTGAATCAACATCAATGAATCAACTCCCAGCTGAATGCTACCCCAAAGATGTTCTCAGCTCTGCTGACCTCTTACCACGTGATGCTAACAGCAAATGGGCACAAGCTGCCCCAAGTGGTCAAGGTTCTCTTCAAGACAAAAACTTTTTAACCGCTGGATTCCACATTGGTGTTAATACCGTTGGTCAAACTCTCCGTAACGCCAACCGTCAATTAAGAAGCGATCCACCTAACCCAGCAGTCAAAGTTAGCCCATGGAACCAAACCACTATTGAAGCCGATACCAACCGTCGTGCTATGGAAATTGGTGCATAAATTTATTATTTAGATTTTCCTATTATTTTTACTTAAATATTAAATTAATATATTAAATCGATACATGACAATCATCAGTTTCTGATTACTAAATCCTTCTATATTTGATTATTATCTCCAATTATAATAATATGGTTTCTAATAAGAAAACTGTTAAGAAAACAAATAAATCCAAGAAAACTTATAAAACAATTAAAAGAATTAATCTAGAAATAAATACAACAAATAAAAAAATTAAAGATAATCATGTTATAAAAGATACTAAGAATACAAAAGATACTAAGAATACAAAAGATAATAAGAATAATATAGACAATAATGACATAGAATATTATGTAGCAATACCTACCTATAAAAGATATCAAATAATACAAGATAAAACATTGAAAGTATTAAGAAATGCTAAAATCCCCAAAGAAAGAATATATCTTTTTGTTGCTAACAAGAAAGAATATCAAGAATATAAACAAAATGTACCTAAGGAAATGTATCATAAAATCGTAATAGGAATTTTAGGATTAAAAAACCAAAGAAATTTCATCACTAAATATTTTCCAGAAGGAACAAATATTGTTAATCTAGATGACGATATTTCAGAAATTAGTCAATTATATAAAATCAATCCCCCTTTATCTAGAAAAAAAACTAACATTAATTATAGATTAAAAAAATTAAAACACCTAGATTATTTCCTTCAACAAGCATTTAAAATATGTAAAGAAAATGGTGCATATTTATGGGGAGTAAATCCGGTATATAATCCATACTTTATGAATTTTCGAACATATACTGACCTCAAATTTATGGTTGGAACAATGTGGGGTTGTGTAAATAGACATACTTCTGACTTAACTATAACTATTAATGAAAAGGAAGATGTAGAAAGAAGCCTACAATATTATAAAAAGGATGGTATAATTATCAGATTTAATTATATTACCATAAAAACGAAATATTATAAAACACCAGGGGGAATGCAATCAGAAGACAAAAATAGGAGGTCGGAGGCTTTGGATTCGGCGACTTATTTAAATAAATTATATCCTAGGTATACTTCATTATATTTTAAAAAGAATGGACACCCAGAATTACGTTTAAAAGATAAAACAATATAATAGTATTGTTTTTATTTTTAATTTTTATAATATTTTTTATAGTAATTTTTAAATTTCTAAATATATTTTAAATTATGAAGCAACAAACATCAACCACATTTTTTAAAACAAAAAAAGATTATCAAACATATAAGAAAACAAAAAAAACATTTACTCAAAATATTAGAAAAACAAGAAAACAAACTAATGTTATCAATAATAAGTCTAGTAAAAAAAATATAGCAAAAAATGAATCTAAATTAGGTAAAAAAATAATTAAAATTTACAATAATAATCCTAATGATATAGCGGAATATTTGAAAACGGTGATTAAAAACAAAATAGACAACGACAAGTTTAAAAAGATTGAGGCAGATTTCCAATCTTTCGATGCTTCCATACAAGGAGGAAGTGGGGCAATTGTTGGTTTTTTAAAAAGTAATCCTAATATAGTTGTCAAAATACAATATTTTAAAAAGAAGGCTAATTATGATAAAATGTTTGAAATAGATAAAAAATGTCTAAAAATCAATAATAAACTAAACGAGGTAGTATCCAATAATATTTTAAATAATTTAAAATATCTAAACAAATTTACTCCATCTGAGTTAAAAAAAGTAAATAAGCATATTTTACCCTTAATAGATTCCGGTTTTTCGGATAAAGCAATATATACTCTATTTCCACTTGTTGGATTCCCTATTAATACTCCTAATGGTGAATTATATTGCACTAATTTAACTGATATATTAACTCATAATCATATACCAATATTAAAAAAATTGTTTGCTGAACAATCTAGTAGTTCTAAAAACATAATCAAGAAATACGATTCAGTAATGAGTAAAAATTTGGATAAATATTTTAAAGCACTCCAACTTTTACAAGACAAAATAGAGTATATAAACACAGATTTGAAGTTAAATAATGTTTTTATTAAGAAAAATAATAAAAGTAGTAAAGAGCACAACGACCTATTAAAAGAGGGTTTAATTACTAACTTTGAAATGTTAATTACCGACTTAGAAAAATCAATACATAAATTATTTGATACCAAAGTATTAACATATCCAAATAACAATCTAAAAGTTAGGTTAGCAGACTCGGTTAATTTTGGTTTAGTTTACAGGGTTAGATATCAATGTATTAGTGATTTTAATAAAAAATGTCCCACATTTAATCATAAAATATATGATAATATATTTATGATTGTAAATTTAATTGTTGTTTTTCTAAGATACTTTAATATACAACAAATAAATGAAAATATTCCCAAAATTATGAATGTTTTATCAAATCATTTAAAATTAAATAAGGAAGACAATATGAAAATGATACATATCATATCCAAAAATATATTTAAAAAAGATAAATGGGTTGGGTTATATTTAGATAGATTAATTTATAATATTTGCAAAAAAATGTAAAGTGGAAACCCCATATTTTTATATTTTTATATTTTTATATTTTTAATAATTTTAACATTCAATAATTTCTAAATATTAATTAATGAAAATTAATCCAAATAGTTTTTTTATATTACCGGATAAAAGTATAATATATTATAATCATTTTACAGATAGACCTAATAAATTAGAATATTATGAATTCAAAAAAAAAACAGTTAAAATAGAAAATATTGAAAAAGAATCGTGGGTTGGTAGTAGTAATAAAGAATATCATCAATTATTAATCAAAGGAACCAATAATTTTATAATACGTGAATTTGATAAAACTAATACAGTAAATCTTGATAATATTATCTATGATATTAATGACAATAACCCATTATTTTTTTATAAAGTATCAAAGGTTGAAATGGGAATTAGTATGAGGGGACATAAACACACTCCATTCGGCAAAAGTTCTGAAAATAGGTATATAATGTTTTCAAAAATTAGGGATAAACAATATCAAATTGATTGGTATGGTGATAGTAAACCAGGCGAAGAAGACCCTTATTTACCTAAAAATGAATTTGATGGTGAATTAAAAATAAGAGTATTATCGGAATTAGGATATGAAGGAAAAAAACAATTTGAACTATTTGTAACTAAAAATAAATTATCAGACCATTTAGTGATAAACAACGATGATTTTTTATCATATTTAAAAGAAATAAATTTGTTAAAATCAACAGCAACTGAAATAGAAGATTTTATTAATTTATTAGATTATTTAAAAAATGACTTTAGCCGAGAAAATAAAGAATTATCATTCGATGAATTGACAGAATTATTGCAAAAAACCAATTTAGTTCATGGTGATAAAACTGTTGAATTAAACATACAAATGGAATTACCAGACGTTGAAAATGGTTATTATCCAATGAACCTTTTAAAAGACGACCCACAATCTAAAAACTTTGAAGTTAAAGTTAAAATACCTGGTCAAGTAGGTGAAGGATTTAATGAAACAAATTTACCTGTAAACTATGATGAACAATGTAGATCTGGAGCCGATAATTGTTTTTCACAAGATATTAGAGTTAATGAAGATATTTATGGTATTAGATTTAGTAATAAACTTCTAGTATTTAATGAACTATATAAAACAAATTATATTGTAAATTTTTTAAAAGAATTTATAATAAATGCTATATTATATTTTATATCATCTAAAATAAATAGTAATAATATTGCATCTATTCAAAAAATTGTATCACTAGGTTTTTACAAAATAACAGTTAATGACAAACCAAAAGGATATGAGTATATTTGTTATGTTCCTTATTTAATAACTAAAACTCATAATGAAGATAATATAGTAGATTTATTAAATTATTTCGAAAACGAATTAACTATATTAAATGATAAATTATTAATAAAACGAAAAGTTTCTAATATATTACTACAAATATATAATTTTTATCAAGTTATGTATAATTTGGTTAATTTCACACATAGAGATTTTAAACTAAATAATATGTTATATGATAAAAATAAAGACAAAGTTTACATAATGGATTTTGGATATACTAGAATCAATGTAAATTTTAGTAATAGGAATAGTATTAATAAATATGATATTGGTTCACATGCATACAAATTATTTCCGTATATGGAAAATTCTATCGATTTTGATACATTATATTATTGGTTAATTTATCCATCTGATGCCCCTAAATCTAAAGAAACTAAACAAAGTGCAGAATATAATGAGGCGATTAAAGAATTATTTCAAGACCGGATTGATCCTAAGTATTTAAAGTTATTATTACCTGGTCCTGATATTATCCCTGTTAAATACGGAAAAATGAGAAGATCTGAAATTAATTTAGAAGACGTTAAAAATGGGAATGTTATTTTAGAGAGTTTGGAGGAATTAAAAGCAGTTTTAATCAATAGTGAATTATATCCGCGTGAAATGATTATTGGTGCAACAGAAGAAAAATTAGAATCAAATATATTAAAATTATTACAACCACCACTTCAATTACAAAATGGTGTAGCGGAGAACCGAGGTCCTAATTCTACTGTTGGCGGATATCGTAAAAACAGTAGTAGGAGGAATACTACTAAAAAGGGAAAACATACACAAAAGGGGAAACATGCACGTAAGACGCGTCAAAATAAGAAAAAGTATTTGAATAAACAAAAAACAAATAAGAGAAAACATAAATTGAATAAAAGGACTACTAAAAATAAATTAAATAAATAAATCTAGTGAAATTTCAATAAATTAAATATCTATCTTTTAATTAATAATATGAATAACACCAATAAATTGTTAGTATGTCTTATAGTTATTTTAGTAGTAGTTATATTATTTTTACAACACAAAGAAAATTTTATCGTATTGATAGATGACGAGAATCCTATTCCATCAAAATGCCCAGAATATTTGCTAACCAATGGAAAAGAATTTTATCTCCATGATAGTAGAAAACCATTAGATGGTGTAAACAACCCCAAAAAATTTGCAACACAAGAAGAAGTTGAAGTTTATCTAGCTAATAATAAATGTCCTACATTACCAGTTAAAAATATGGTTGTTGATAAAAGCAATGATGATCCTACCGAAAGTTATGAAAGAGAATGTGCTAAGAAAATAGCTCCATTTAATTATAGAATTGAAACTTGTATAGGTTATGCTGACTCTATTGATAAAGTAAGAGAATATCAAAATATGACTTATGATGAGGGAAACCAAGTCAATTTTGATTTAGAAAAATGTATGGTGGATTTAGTTAACAAGGAGAATCCAAATATGATTAAAGATGAAAATGAACCAGCAATTTTAAATATGTTACATAATTTTGTAAATTAATTAGTTTAGTTATCTACAATATTTACAATATTTACAATATTTATAATATATGTTTATTAAGTGTTTTTAATACAAATTTTTTTATTCCTAAATATATAATAGAGAATAATGATTTTACCATTCTTAGTTATATTATTGGTTGTAGTATCAGTTTATTTATCATTTCAAAAAGGGTTGAACTTATCTAATCAACTAGTTGTAATTGGATTAGCTGTTCTTGCTTTATGTATATCATATAATTTTATTAAAAGCAGTCAAAATCTAGTAAAATTAGAAGGTTTTACTGATTATGAAAATAGAAAAGGCGAACTAGAATTATTTTCCCCACCTTATGGAAGTCAAGAATCTGATGATGCACAAGTTGGAAATGAAGTTGCGGATGATGTAGAATATGAAATTAAACCTGTTTCAAATACTGAAAAATTCGAAGAACCTAAAGATGAAAAGTTTGTATCACTTAATGAATTATCAAAACACAATTTTATACGTGAAGAAAAAAAGGTGAGAAAAGAAAAATTTAATGATAATACTGGTCCTCAAATGCCCAGGTCTTCTATTATTTCACAATCTGGTATGAAAGGAACAGGTAATATATTTACTCCTCAAATTATCATAAAAAATGAAGATGATTCTCAATCTATTGAATATAGAAATTCACCTTCAAGTAAATCAAGAACAATCTATCATAGTAGAAGACCAACAAGAGATAATGATGTTTGGAATGAAAGTAATGGAAGTTATTACTCTAAACATGGTTCATATGACGCATATTATGATGATCCTAATGACCCTTGGGATAATATGGAAAAAAATATGAAAGCTAGTTATGCACAACATAGAAAGAATCAAGAAAAATGTGGTGGTGTTGTATGTCCTCATAGTGATAGAAAAGACGCCACAGAATTAGCTAAAAGTAGAGCAAAAGGAGCTGAAAATTGCTATCATCCAGGATACAGTTTTATGCCTCCTACAAAATGGGATGTTCCTCAACCTCGCCCACCTGTATGCGTTCCTGACAGATGGAAACGTCCTTCTGCCGTTTTTGACAGAGGCACTCCAACAAATGTGTTAGAATTAGACGAAGATGGTAATATGTTAATGAGTGAAAATGAAGTGACTTTTACTAATGTAGGTAGTATTTTACCCAAATTTAAATACGAAGAAGTATATGATTATTAATAAAAAATATATTTTTTTATTTTTATTTCGATATAATTTTATTATTTTTATTATATATAATGAATTTATCCAGGTTTAGTAATAATGAATATACTCAATTATTAGATGAAAATGAAATAAATAATGAAATACATAAAATTAGAAAATTAGAGGATATAGACAGATTCAATTTTCAAAATTCTAGAATTAATAAATGTTTGATTAATGAGGTAGAATTTAATAACCGTAAGTTTAATTCTATATTAAATAAATTATATATAGTTATAGGTGATAAAAATAAGATTGTAAATTCAAGTAAATTAGATGTTGTAAATGGTAGAAAATATAGTTTAAATTACTTATACATAAAAAAATACAATATAAGTGTATTTGTTAAAGACAAAAAAAATGTGTTCAGGGAAATTATTCACCAAGTTCTTAAAAATGACATTAATTTACGAATGAATGTTAGTTCGTTAGAAAATATATAAAAAGTTAAATTCTATTAAATTTAATGATTAATTTTTTTGGATGAACTACACAAAGAATATTAATTTCTGTCTAAATAGTAAAGTAGTAGTAATATGTCTTCGCGTAAAAGAACAAAAAAAATATTAAATGTCAATCAAATAAGACAAATAAATGAACAAGATAATCAAATGAAAAATAATCCAGAAAATTTAACTAGATTAAATAATGCAATTAACACTTCAATGTCTAATAATGTAAAGATTCACAAATTTTTGGGATATGGCACTATGGGTGAAGTTTATCTTGGAGACGACGATAAAAAGGGGAAAATTATATGCAAAGTATTAAGCACTAAAAATAAAAAGCAGGCATTGATGGAAATAGGTATGTTGCATATTTTATCTAATAATAATGCTAGTAAATTATATGTTAATCCTTGTATAGATTATACTATACAAGATGGTAAAATATTAACAATTTTTCCATATATTCAAGGAAAGAAATTGTCTGATATTAAACCTTTATTAAAACAAATACCACAATACCAATTTGAAAATTTGGTGAAATTTTTAATTAGAAATATATTATATGCAGTTTCAACTATTCATAAAAAACGTATTGCGCACCAAAATATTGATGATTCTAGTATTTTACTAGATATTGATATGAAAGATTACGAAAATTCTACAATTAAATTAAATGATTTTGGGCTAGGGTGTGGAGTATATAAAGATATTAAAAAGAATATGAAAGGGAAATCAGCTTCTAAAAAACAAGTTAATAATAGATTAAATGATATTTATTTTAGAAAATGTTTGGATATGCCAGATTACTTTTTAAAAAAAGGCGATATAGACGATAATTTAAAAAAACAACTTAATTATTATGTTACTTCATCTCTAAAAGGATTAAA
>Ga0129342_1001094_pt1 | contig 12075 bp, 9 predicted proteins | sample CPBDNA_5_FD_94426 | JGI IMG/M metagenome (GOLD analysis project Ga0129342, IMG submission 94426) | Freshwater to marine salinity gradient microbial communities from Chesapeake Bay, USA - CPBay_Sum_15_0.2_DNA | ecosystem: Environmental > Aquatic > Marine > Coastal | place: USA: Chesapeake Bay...
GCCACCGATGCGCATCTCCCCGCCGACTACGTCACCCGTGAGGAGTCGCGTCTTGGCGCGTATCGCCGCCTAGCCGATGTAACGACCGCCGACGACGTCGACGACATTCGCGCGGAGTGGGTGGACCGCTACGGCCCACCCCCGGCGGCGGCGGAGGCGCTGCTCGACATCGCCCGACTCCGTGCAGACTGTCTGCGCGTCGGCATCGGCGATATCACCGTCACCGGCGACCCCAGATCGTCGCAGCAGGTCCGGATGTCGCCGGTGCAACTTCCCCTCAGCGCCACGATGCGCCTCCAGCGGCTGTCGCGACGAGCGGTGCTCAAAGAGGACCTCCGCCAACTGGTGGCGCCCATTCCTCGCGGTCAACCCGTGATCGAGTACGTCACGCGCTTTATCCGCGAGTTGTATGCCATCGATTCGTAACGGTCAGGAACCGAGGACGAGGTTGCGCAGGCCGAGGCCCATGATGAACCAACTGCCGATGCCGTACATCAGCCACTGGCGGTCGCGGATGAAGTCGCTCGAGCGATAGCTGTACAAGATGCCGATCGCGATGATGGCCGAGAAGCCGTAGAGCGCGTGCATATCGTCGAGTTCGATGCCGTCGCGCGATCCGAGAATCGCGCCGGTGATCGCCACCGCGAATACGGGCAGTTGCGCGACGATGGTGGCCGCCCACACCGTGCGGTGCTGCAGCGCAGCCAGGTACTGCCCGGCAACGAACCACGCGCCGACGGCAGCGTTCAGCCCAATGACCACCCAGGCCAATACATCGTGCAACTCGCGCAGGGCTGCTGTGTCCACCGTTAGCCCTCGCAGCCTGGGCCAGCCAGCACGACCAACACCAAGTCGCCGGGCTCCGCACCGGACAACAGGCCGCGCCACTCATCGCTCACATAGAAACTCGGTGGGATATCAACTTCGGGATCGCCCTCATCGATAAGCGCGTTCGGGTATGCGGTGAGCAGTTGATCCACACTCGACCCCAGCCCAAGTCCCTCGGCGGTGAGCAGTCCTTGGGGTTCGGCATCGAGACGGCCGACCAGTCCGTAGGAGTAGGACATGAGGTGGGTGCGACCAGATGCCACCGCGGACTCATCGCCAAACATCACTCCAAGAGCTCCCCACTCGACACGGCGCACGGTGGTGCCCTCGCAGGCAACGAACGATTCGGGGGTGACCCACCCGGTATCGGAGGTGGGCGAACCAAGAATGGCCGACACATACGACACAACCTGATCGGGGTCGGTGCCCATCCGTGCTTGACCGAGCGCAGTAGGAGTGAGCACTAACTCGTCAACGCCCAAGGGCGGCGGAATGGTGGTGGTGGGCGGCACCGTGGTCGTGGTGGTGGTGCTGGTGGTGGGCGCCACGGTGATGGCACTGGTTGACGGCGCGGCCGGGATGGTGGTGTCACCCGCGGGGACAGATGCCGAGGTCGCCGTGGGGTCCACCACCGCCGGCACTGTGGTGCTGGCGGCATCATCATCTGACCCGAGATATGCGCATGCGCCAAGCACGAGAGCCGTCGCGCATACCGCGCCGATACGCACAGCGCGCCGTTGCGCGCGACGAGTCACCATGGAGGGCATATCACCAGCATGTCAGGTGGGTGACGCATCACAACGGCAGCAACCAACACATGCCCTCACCGAATCAAGGTGTCGGCCTCATGCCCAGCATCGAGAAGTGTCAGCCCAGCGGGTGTGGACTCCACGGTGGTGATCGAGCAGTTGTCGAGGCTGCGGATCACCAGTGAGTCATCACCGCAGCAGGCACCAATGACCGCATTGATCGCAATGAAATGCGACATCACCACAACATGGCCGCCATCTGGATCATCCATGGCGGTCACTGCAGCAACGAGTTGATCTCGAAAGTCGACATATCGCGCACCGAGATCGACCCACGTCCCAGCCATCGCGGCACGCAACCACGCCACCCGTTCGCCCATCACCACGCCCTCTGGTGACGGGATCTCGGCCACACGCGGTTCGATACGCACATCGGCGCCGACCCGTGCGGCGTAATACGACGCTGTTGAGCGGCAGCGCAACAACGGTGACGACACAACCGTCCGCGTCGGTTCCGCATCGCCCTGACGGGCGATCAGCGCCTCGACCGCGTCGGCAGCTTGGGTGCGCCCAACCTCGTCAAGGTCGGGATCGGGGTCGGTATCCCATCCAGCGGCAGCACGACCGTGACGGACCAGATGGATAACGGTCATCGCTCAGGCCTGCACTGCGGCGCCCGACGAACACAGTTCGTCGACACGCGCAGGATCCACTCCCCAGGCCAACAACACATCGCGAGTGTCGGCACCGGGTTGCGAAGGAGGGCGCTCAATCGTTGGAACCGTGCGCGAGAAACGCGGTGCGGGTGCGGGCTGGCGCACACCGGCCACCTCCACATATCCCTCACGGGCCACGTTATGCGGATGCTCCGCAGCCTCGGCCATAGTCAGCACAGGCGCGAAGCACACATCGGAATGCTCAAATACATCGCACCACTCGTCACGCGTTCGCGTGGCGAAGATCTCGCGCAGTCGCTGCTTCAACGACGACCATTCGCCCCGGTCCATCTGTCGAAGGAACTGCTTGTCGTCCGACAGGCCCAGGCGCGCAAGCAGCTCATCGTAGAACTGTGGCTCGATTGACCCGAGTGACACATGCCGGTCATCGGCGCAGCGATACACATCGTAGAAATGTGCGCCCGTGTCCAACAGATTGGTTCCCGGTCGTTGGGGGTCGTGCAAACCCACCGCGCTCATTGACCAGAACATGGTCATCAGCGCCGCTGTGCCGTCGATCATTGCGGCATCGATGACCTGGCCTTCGCCGCTGCGTTGTGCTTCGAGCAGCGCGCACACCACGCCGTAGGCCAAGAACATGCCACCGCCACCGAAGTCACCGACCAGGTTCAGCGGAGGCACCGGATCGTGGCCATCACGGCCAATATGGGCAAGAGCACCGCCGAGAGAGATGTAGTTGATGTCATGCCCAGCCCATGGTGCATACGGGCCGTCTTGGCCCCAACCGGTCATCCGTCCGAACACCAACTTCGGGTTACGGGCGTGGCACTGCTCGGGGCCGATACCGAGGCGTTCCATGACCCCGGGCCGAAAACCTTCGATTAATGCGTCGGCTCCCTCCACAAGGTCGAGCAGAGTAGCGACACCATCAGGATGTTTCAGATCGAGGGCGATGCTGGCTCGATTGCGCTGCAACAGGTCGCCGCCGGGTCCGTCAGCGCCAGGCCGCACCGATTGGGCACGGTCGACACGAATGACCTCCGCACCCATATCCGCCAACATCATCGCCGCGAACGGCCCAGGGCCGATACCTGCGATCTCGATAATGCGGTACCCCTTCAGTGGACCTGCCATATCAATTCTCCCTTGTCGTGGTGCGTCCGGTGTCAGCCGGCCGCGCTGTCGTGGTGTGTGGTGATGGCATCGATCAGGTGTGGCCACAACGCCGGTGGCATGTCGTGACCCATATCGTCGACCATCATCAGTCGTGCACCCGGCACGCACGATGCCGTGTGCTCGCCGCCGTCCGGGGCGATTAATGTGTCGTCGGTACCGTGAATGACAAGCATCGGCGTCGTCACACCGGCGAGCTCACTGGAACGGTCGCCACTGGCGAGGATCGCTGCCAACTGCCGTGAGGCACCCTCGGGGTAGAACGCGCGGTCGTATGACGCGGCCGCCTGTGCGCGGGCGCGATCGATATCGAAATACCGTTTCGACGCCCACACCGACCACCGTTGAGCTGCAGCGATGTATTCATCTCGACCTTCGGGCGGTGGCGCCAGCAACGCCTCCATCGCCTCCGGGGTGGGGCGCCCCACATCAGGTGCACCTGTGGTGCTCATAATCGACACCACCGAGGCCACCCGGTCGGGATGGTTGATCGCCATCTGCTGCACGATCATGCCGCCCATCGACGCGCCAACAATGTGGGCTGGGTCAACACCCAGATGATCAAGGAGCCCGATCGCATCAGCGGCCATATCCGACAGCAAATACGGCACCGACGGCATCTCGAGAGCTGGGTCAAGACCGGCCGCCAACACGGCGTCGCCATCGACACGGACACCATCGAGATGGGTGGACAATCCGCAGTCACGGTTGTCGAAGCGCACAACATGGCGCCCACGATCAGCGATCGCCGCACAGAAATCAGCGTCCCACGCAATCATCTGCGCTGTGAACCCCATGACCAGCAGCACCGTTGGATCAGCAGGTGATCCGAACGTCTCGTACTCGAGTCGGATCTGATCGCTGATCTGGGCGGTGGGCATGACCTGAGTGTGCCACGGCGTCTGGCCGGCGCCGGTACCCGCGGTACCGTTGCTGCGTGGATGCCGACATGCTGCTGGTCGATCTCGACCCGGATCAACGACATGCCGTCACCACCCCATCACGGTCGGTCGCGGTTCTCGCTGGCGCAGGGTCGGGCAAGACGCGAGTGCTCACCCGACGGGTGGCATGGCGTATCGCCACCGGTGATGCCGATGCCACCCACACCTTGGTGCTCACCTTCACCCGGGAGGCTGCAGGTGAACTACGGCGCCGGATCACCTCACTCGGCATCGGCACCCCCGTCGATGCGGGCACGTTTCACTCCACCGCGTTGGCATTATTGCGCCGCCGATGGGAGGACACGAATCGCCGGGCTCCCACCGTGTTGGACGATCGCCGACGACTGGTGACCGAGGTGCTGTCGGAGCGACGCGATGGTTCATCAGCGCGAACCGAGGAGATCCTCGCCGAGTTGAGCTGGGCCCTGGCTCGCGGCTTCGGACCAGATGATGTGGTTGCTGGTGCGCGCACCGCCGGGCGTCGCAGCCCCGTCATTGCGTCATTGCCCGCCATCATCGACGAATATGCAACATTGAAACGTCGGCGTGGGGTGATCGACCTCGATGACGTGCTGACGATTGCGGTCCGTGAACTCGAACAGGATGCAGATCTTGCAGCCGCCACCAGGTGGCGGCATCGTCATCTCCTCATCGACGAGGCACAAGACCTCAACCCACTGCAGCATCGATTTCTCGACGTGCTGCGCCGTGATAGCGACGATCTGTTCTTGGTCGGCGACCCGGCACAGGCGATTTACGGCTTTAACGGTGCCGACCCGACGCTGCTAGACGACATCGACCGTCGACTGCCGACGCTGGAGGTGATCCACCTGCCGGTAAACCACCGATGCACTCCACAAATTGTCGCTGCTGGCGCGCACGTGCTCACCCATGGCGGCGCGACAGTGGCAGCACGGGCGGACGACCTTCGATCAGCACGCGAGGACGGCCCTAGGGTTGCCGTGAGTACCTTCGCTGATGCTGATGCCGAAGCCGCTGCGGTGGCTTCAGAGGTGGCGGCCAGCGATCCTGATCTCATTCGCGCCAGTCGATTGGCCGTGCTGGCCCGCACGAATCGCCAATGCATCGTCATCGTGGCCGCGCTTGAACAGGTCGGGGTGCCGGTGATGCAACGCCGCCTGCGGCCCGGCGAGTTACGTGATGCCCTCGACCACGTGCAGCGCTTAACGGCTCATGGGCTGCGGACATGGGCCCACGACACGGTGGAGGCTGCGGGAGATGGCAGCGTGCACCGCGATCGCCTGCGTGTCGCCGATGCCGTGTTTGCCTTCTGTCGTGATCATCCCGACGGTGATGGCACCGCATTACGCGCCTGGGTACACACCACCGATCCGTTCGATGTCCGTGCAGATGCCGGCGTGGAGGTGCTGACATTTCATGCGGCCAAGGGTCGTGAGTGGTTCCGCGTATGGGTCACCGGCGCCGAAAGTGGCCTGATGCCGCATCGCGGTGCCACCACTGTGGCTGCACGCCATGAGGAAGCCCGTTTGGCCTACGTGGCGCTCACCCGCGCGACTGATGAGTGCCGCATCTCGTGGGCCGAGCGTCGTGGTGGCTACCGCCGCGAGCGGTCCCGCTTTCTCGACGGTTTCGTCTCGACCGGCCCGATCGCAGCCCCACCTCCCCAGAACATCATTGACGATGACCGCCGCGCGGATGCTGGTCGGCGCACAGAGATGCTGGAGGCTCTACATCAGTGGCGTGACCATGCCGCGCGCCGTGCGGGCATCCTCCCCGACGCGATCTGTTCAGTCCGCCACCTCGGCCTACTCGCCGAGAATCGCCCCGCATCAGTCGATGCATTCGGCTCGCTCACCGGAATTGGCCCATTGACGGCCGCTCGGCTGTACCCATCGCTTGCCGAGGTGCTCAACAACCTCTAGCCCGCCACAACACGGCGCGATGACGGCCTCAGTCGGCGATGTCCACGACCACCGGCGCATGATCGCTCGGTGACTCGCCCTTGCGGGCATTGCGATCAACAACCGTCCACTGGAGGCGATCTCTCACGCTTGTCGTGCCGAGTACCAAGTCGATGCGCAATCCGCGCCCTTGGTGGAAATCGCCGTGTCGATAGTCCCACCACGAGTACAGACCCGCCGCGGGATACAGATGGTGGAACAGGTCGTGCATCCCCCACTGCTCCAGATCGGCAAGTCGCTGCCGTTCGGCCGGAGTGACATGGGTGGTCATCCGTTTCCGCGCGGTCTCATAGATGTCATCGTCGGTCGGGGCGATGTTGAAATCCCCGGTGACGATCACATCCCGGTCGGCGGAGGTGTCACGATTCAAGTGCTCCACCAAACGATCGAGCCAACTCAACTTGTAGGCGTAGTGCGGGTCGTCGACATCGCGGCCATTGGGCACATACACGCTGGTGATGCGTACCCCTCCGCAGGTGGCGGTGATGAGCCGCGCGTCGGTGTCGGGCTCGATGCCGTCGGCGAATCCGTTCACCACATCGTCGATCCCCACGCGCGACACGATGGCCACACCGTTCCACCGACCCTCGCCATGGTGCACCGACTCGTAACCGAGCTCGGAGAACATCAGGTGCGGGAACGCCTCGTCGGCCATTTTGGTTTCCTGCAGGCACACAACATCGGGCTGCACCATCTCGAACCATTCGCGCACCCGTTCCGACCGCGCTTTCAACGAGTTGACGTTCCAGGTCACAACCCTCATCTGCGACCCTTCGCGGTGGACTTCTTTGCGGCAACCTTCTTCGCAGCGGCCTTCTTCGTCGCGGCTTTTTTTGCCGCGCTCCTCTTCGCGGCGGTCTTCTTCGCGGCGACCTTCTTCGTCGCGACTTTGTTTGCCGTGCTCGTCTTCGCGACCGCCTTTTTGGCGACTGTCGTCTTCGCAACAGCCTTCTTCGCGGTGGTCTTCTTCGCCGTGGTCTTCTTCACCGCGGTCTTCTTCACCGCGGTCTTCTTCACCGCGGTCTTCTTCACCGTGGTCTTCTTTGCCGAGCGCTCCGCTGCCGGCGCGACCGCATCCGTGCTACCAGCCGACGGCACCATGCCGGGAAGTCCCGCATCAATACTGCGACGATCGGGCACGGTGCCAGCAATCACCACAGTGACCTCATCACCCAGTCGCAGCGCCTTGCGTGCGCTCCGCGGCGGCGGATCCGACATCAGCCGCAGTGGCACATACACAACAAGTTCGTTCACCCGCACATATGCCCCATGCGACGAGTACGACTCGACCACGCCCGACACAGCGGTGCCCACTGGATGCTCACCAATGAACTCGAGGAAGGGCAGTAACTCATTCACCGTGCTCGCCGCTCCCCCGCCACCCGATGCAGCAGCGGGTGCGGGTGCGGGTTCCGGCGCCGAGCGTGTTGCTCGTCCCGGGGGTGGCGAGGTGGGTACGGGCATGGGCTCTGACGCCATGGGCGATGCCTTCGGTGCGCGCTCGGACCCGACCTTGCGCCGAGCATCGCGAGTGGCGCGCTTCGACTTCGGCCCACGCACTGGCGTGCGAGCGACGAACACCCAGCCCACGTGCGGAACGGGCTTACCACCGACAAGGCGCCCCTCATCGAAGAGCCATTCGTGGTCAGCATGAAACTCTTGGAATGAGTCGTTCGACAACACGGTTGCTCCCACTCGCTGCGCGATGGTGAGTACGAATGCGTCGCCGCGTCCCACCGCTCCCGCTGGTGGTGCCACCAATTCGTTGTTCGCCACACCGGCATCGAACTCGGCCCGTTCGGAAGCATTGATGCGATGACCAAAGGTGGCGTCGACCACCACGGTGACCTGGGTCTCGGGATGCAGGTCTATGAAGGTCGTCACCGCCTCGTTCAACTGCGCGAGGCTGGGCATCTCACGGCCCTCGGTTGCAATGTTGGAGCCGTCGACCACGACGTGGTTCGAGGCAATGGTGTCACTCATCTGGGATGTGTTGTCGTTTCCGATCATGTCCGTCCGCTGTCGCAGGGCGGAACGATGACCCTCGGGGGTGCGAGCCGTGGATTCCGGCCGCGTGTTCACTCCATCGTAGGGTGTCCGCAGTCCATAACGGCAGATCGACCTCGGGGAGAACATGACCGACACCACCACCCGCACCACCGTCTTCTGGGATTTCGGAGGTGTGGTCACCACCAGCCCGTTTGTCGCCTTTAACCGTTACGAGGCAGCCAACGGCCTGCCGCACGACTTCATCCGCACCGTTAATACCCACAATCCCGACACCAACGCATGGGCGCGCATCGAACGCCAAGAACTCACTGCTGCCGAGTTCGACGCTGTCTTCGCCGACGAAAGTGAGGCCCTTGGCCATCGGGTGCCGGGAGCCGACGTGTTGGGTCTGCTCTACGGGGATCTCCGACCCGAGATGGCTGCCGCCATCACCAAGGTGCGCGATGCCGGGATCACGCAGGCGTGCCTCACCAACAACGTCACCGGTGCCACTCACGACCGGCCCGACATCGAAGGGGTCATGGACACGTTCGACTACGTGATTGAGTCATCGAAGGTAGGGGTGCGCAAACCCGAGACCGCCTTCTACGAACTGGCATGCCGCACCGTGGGGGTGGACGCCTCCACCGTGGTGTTCCTCGACGATCTCGGCATCAACTTGAAGCCAGCAGCCCAGATGGGCATGCACACCATCAAGGTGATCGACCCTGCCGACGCCCTGGCGGCGCTGTCGGCGGTTATCGGTATCGAACTCTGATCTCTGGAGAACGGTCGACGGCGGAGCTCAGAAACCGCTGAAGGTCTCGTCCATCAAGTCGGCAAGTTCTTGATCGTGCACGGTCTTGGAACCAGTGGCGGGTGACCCTGATTCGACTCGGGCCACATGGCGGAATTCGTAGCCGCGTTCTTTCACCCGCCACATGCGGTGCTCGATGAACTTCCACGCGCCCATGTTCTCCGGCTCTTCTTGCAACCAGACCACTTCGCGCGCGTTGGGATAGAACTCGAGCACGCCGTACATCTGCTCGGTGGGTAACGGGTACAACTGCTCGACTCGCACAACTGCGACTGGTGCCTCACGCCGGTCGCGTTCGGCCATCGCATCCCAGGCCACCTTGCCCGAGCAGAACACCACGCGTCGCACCGCTGAGCGGTCGGTGACGCCGGGATCGTCAAGGGTCTCGCAGAATGAACCGGTGGTGAGTTCGTCAAGATTGCTGCGGGTCTCGCGCATCCGCAGACCCTGCTTGGGCGTGAACACCACCAGCGGTGACCGACGCGGCGAGTGGATCTGGCGGCGCAGCAAGTGGAAATACTGCGCGGCCGTCGTGGCGTTCACCAGTTGGATGTTGTCTTCCGCAGCGAGAACCAAGAACCGCTCGATACGCGCCGAAGAGTGCTCCGGACCCTGCCCTTCGAACCCGTGCGGCAGCAGCAGCACCAACGAGTTCTGCTGGCCCCATTTGTCCTCAGCAGCCACGAGGTACTGATCGATGATGATCTGTGCCCCGTTAATGAAGTCACCGAACTGCGCCTCCCACATGACGAGTGCCTCTGGATTGGCATGGGAGTAGCCGTACTCGTATCCAAGCGCTGCATATTCACTGAGCAACGAGTCGTAGACCCAGAACTTGGCGGTCGCGCTCGGTAGTTCATTGAGTGGCACCCACGGCTCACCGGTCTCGTAGTCGATGAGCGCGGCGTGACGCTGAGAGAAGGTGCCGCGGCGCGAATCCTCGCCGGCGAGACGCACCGGATGTCCATCGAGGATCAACGAACCGATGGCCATGGCCTCGGCAGTGGCCCAATCCACATCGCCGGTCTCACTCAGGGTGCGTGCGCGGGTCTCGAACTGCTTGGCCAACTTCGGGTGCGGAGTGAACCCTTCGGGGTACTCGGTGAGCCGAGCAAAAATATTGTCCAGCACGTCGCGGTCGACGCCGGTGGGCACCTTGGGCAACACGCCGAGCGGCTTGGGCGGCTTGGGTGCTTTGAATTCAGCTTGGACCTTGGCGCGGGTCTCGTCGAGGGCCACTTGCAGCTTCGACTGGAAATCGGTGAGGGCCTGCTCGGCTTCGTCGACACCGATGTCGCCGCGCTTCACCAGACTCTCGACATACAACTTGCGCACACTGCGATGATCGGCAATGGCCTTGTACATGAGCGGCTGGGTGTAGCTCGGGTCATCGCCCTCGTTGTGGCCGTGACGGCGGTAGCACACCATGTCGATCACGACGTCTTTGTGGAAGCGTTGACGATACTCCCAGGCCAATTGCGCTACGCGCACACAGGACTCGGGGTCGTCACCGTTCACATGGAAGATCGGCGCCTGAATCGTCTTGGCCACATCGGAGCAATACAGCGACGAGCGGGCGTACTGCGGCGCGGTGGTGAAGCCGATCTGGTTGTTGATGATGAGGTGGATCGTGCCGCCGATGCGGTAGCCACCGGTGTCGCTCATCGCGAGACACTCGGCCACGATGCCTTGGCCAGCAAAGGCCGCATCACCGTGCACCAGCAAAGGCAGCACCGAATACGCGAGCGGTGGGTCGATCTGGTCTTGGCGTGCACGCACCATGCCCATGACGATCGGATCGACCGTCTCGAGGTGCGACGGGTTCGCGGCAAGTTCGATCGGCATCGCGGCACCGTCGGCACTGCGGAAGGTTCCGTTTGCGCCGAGGTGGTACTTCACATCGCCCGACCCCTGGACGGTGGTCGGCTCGATATGGCCTTCGAACTCGGAGAAGATTGCCGAGTAACTCTTGCCCATGATGTTCGACAGGACGTTCAACCGGCCGCGGTGCGCCATGCCCAAAACGGCACCATCGAGGCCCTCATCAGCAGCGGACGACAGGATGCGGTCGAGAATCGGGATCGCCGACTCGGCGCCTTCAATACCGAACCGCTTTGTGCCGACGTACTTGGTGGCCAGGAACTTCTCAAAGGCCTCGGCGGCGTTCAAGCGCTCGAGGATGCGCAGTTTGTCGTCATGGTCCACTTCGGCTGGGCCACCTTCGATGTGGTCTTGAATCCAGCGTTGTTCCTCGGTGTTCTGGATGTGCATGTACTCAACGCCGATGGAGCGGCAGTACGCATCGCGGAGCACACCGAGCAGATCACCGAGGCGCATCTTGTGATGGCCACCAACCCCGTCGGTGAGGAATTCACGATCGAGGTCCCAGATGGTGAGGCCATAGGTCGCCGGGTCGAGTTCGACCGGCGTGCGCGGCTCTTGCCAATGCAACGGGTCGAGATCGGCCATGAGATGACCGCGCACGCGGTGCACACGGATCAGTTTCGACACCGCGACCTGCTTGGCCATCATCGACTCTTCGCGGTCGATGGGGTTGGTGTCGGGCCGCCACTTCACCGCCTCATACGGCATGCCGAGAGCGGTGAAGATCTGTTCGTAGAAGTCGTGCTCGCCGAGGAGCAGTTCATGCACGCGCTTCAAGAACATGCCCGACTCGGCACCTTGGATAATGCGGTGGTCGTAGGTGGAGGTCACGGTGACCACTTTCGAGATGCCAAGCGACGACAAGTTGGTGCGGTCGGCACCTTCGAACTCGGCTGGGTAGTCGATGTTGCCGACACCCACGATGACGCCTTGGCCGGGCATGAGCCGCGGCACCGATTGCACTGTGCCGATCGTGCCCGGGTTGGTCAAGGTGATGTTCGCACCTTGGAAGTCTTCGACGGTCAGTTTGTTGTTGCGGACCTTGCGGATGATCTCTTCGTACGACGCCAGGTA
>Ga0129342_1001096_pt1 | contig 12061 bp, 9 predicted proteins | sample CPBDNA_5_FD_94426 | JGI IMG/M metagenome (GOLD analysis project Ga0129342, IMG submission 94426) | Freshwater to marine salinity gradient microbial communities from Chesapeake Bay, USA - CPBay_Sum_15_0.2_DNA | ecosystem: Environmental > Aquatic > Marine > Coastal | place: USA: Chesapeake Bay...
AAAGTGCAATTATCATCTTGTATCATAAAAATTTGATTTTCAATATTTGTATAACAATTATCTAGTAAATTTTTTAAGTTAATATATTTAGATTCAAAATACAATAAATCAAAATCAACTTCGCCTTCGCAGTTGTTTGTATAACCACAGTAATATATTAAATCTGGTAGATTTTCAATTAATTGATTTTTAAGTATAAAAATCTGCTCTTCAGATAATATTCCTGGATGAATTATCCAGTACTTTGAATATGGCTTAATTTTTAATTCATAAAAAAAATTAGAACTTGACCATCCATAAGCGTATAATATTTCATTATTTGGATTTTTAATTAGTTCAACAGTGCTATCAGAAAATTTTTCAAAAACTGAAGAATTTGCTATCGTACTTTCTTGTTTAAAATCTATTAAAAAATAAGAATAAATGGAGTGATTAAATTTTAAAACTGAACCTGATATAGCAATTACGATAAGTAATAAATAAAAATTACGAATCTTTAATTTAAACAGAATTGTTAGTAAGAAAAAAATTGAAAATATTTTTGGAATATCATAATGACCTCCATCATCTCTTAACCCAAATATAAAAAACACTAAAATAAAAATTGAATGAAGGAAAATAATAATTTGTTTTTCATTCAATCCAATATTTAGGTTTTTTATTTGATTTTTGAAAAATATATAGATACCCATCAAAATAACAATAGATAAAAATAAAAATTGCAAATTAAGACTTTGCAATAATTTATATTTTTGAATATAAGAATCTAATATTTGCTGTGTATTATTTTGATATATTGAAAATATTATTATTAAAGTTAATCCCAATACAAAACCAGATAAAGATTTTTTAATAAATATTTTGTTTTTTTTGCACAAACTATAAATTAAAATTGTTAAAGATCCTATGACTACAGTTTCTTTCATGAAAAAAGAGATGCATAGCAAAAAATTTGAAATAATTAATTTTGGGAAAGTATTGTTAAAACTTATAAAACAATATATACCAAAAGTTGAAAAGAACAATGCAATAAGATCATTTGGCAAAATGTAACTTATATATAAGGGACTTAGAAAGTAAACGAGACTTATATAGTAGATAATAATTGGAGCATCTAAATTTTTAAATATCTTGTAACTAAAAAAACAAGTAAGTGAAAGCATAAAAGTGTGTAACAAAACATAGCTAATTAAAGTATCTTGACCAAGAAAATAGAATAAATAATAAAAAATATATATACCGGGAGGATAGACATCCCAGTAATCTGTATATGGAATTCCGAGACTTAAGTGTGGAGAAATTCCAGGTAAAATATTCGACGTGGTCATGTGTTTTAAATTGTCTAATATGTATCCTGACAATGTCAAAAAAAATAAAATTAAACTTAAAGGCCTTAAAAATTTCTCGGAGTTTTCTTGATAAACAAAATATTTCACAAATACATCATAATCAGATAAATGTAAAATTTTTTTAATCAAATATGAAGTTGTAAGTGGTAACTATATCGATTTAATTTTTGTAAAATTCTTTTTTATAGCAACTTTTATTAATAGATATTTTAAATAATAGAAATAAAGCTTCAAATATTATTTTAGAACTCATTTTTGATTGACCCATTCGTCTTTCTTCAAATATTATTGGGACTTCTTTAATTGTTAAATCATTTATAAATGACAAATAAGCCATCTCTATCTGAAAACCATATCCGTTTGTTTTTACTTTTTGAAAATCAATAACTTTTAATGCATTTCTAGAAAAAACTCTAAATCCACTTGTTGTATCTTTTATATTTGTTTTCAATATAATTTTTGCAACTTTATTTGCATAAATAGAGATTTTTTTTCTTTTAAAATCCCACCCAATACTTCCACCATTATCAACATACCGACTTCCTATTATTAAGTCATAATTCTTAGTTTCATCCATCAACTTTTTCAAATCAATAATCCTGTGGGAAAAATCAGCATCCATTTCAACACAATGCGTATAATCTCTCTCAAGGAACCATTCGAAGCCTTTTCTATATGCAGATCCTAAGCCCATTTTTGAACTTCTTTTTAATAAATAAACACCAGTGTCTTTATCTATTATTTTTTGAACAACTTCATAAGTTTTGTCTGGAGAGTTATCATCAATTACTAAAACCTCTACATCTAAGTTTCTAATTTCAATTATTAAGTTACTAATATTTTCTGCTTCATTGAATGTAGGAATTATAACCAAAAATTTATTCATTTTTATTTACCACAAAACCTTTCTTAGTCATAAAAACTCTTATGATTTATTTAATAATTAAATTCAGATTACCACTAAGACTTTAACACGATTTAATTATCATTGATATAATTTATTTCAAGTAATTTATAATGATTAAAAAAAATAAGTTCAATTTAATATCTTTAATTATTGGAGTTTCAACATATTTTTTTATATTTGGTTTAGATTTCTTTTTTTCTAAAACTACATTTTTTTTAAATAAAGACCACCCAGTATTTTTAACTGGTTACTTGTCATTTATAAATGACAACTGGTATTTTCCACTTGGTGTAACTAAAAATATTTGGCCAGAATATAATTTTTCAATTGTCTGGTCTGACTCAATACCAATTTATAGTATTCTTTTAAAATTAATTTATACAATATTTGGGATCAAACTTTCTAACCCGTTTCCTTTTTGGTACTTTATTTGCTATTTGCTATTTGCTTATTTTGTTGGAAAAATAATTCAGCTAAAAACATCAGATTTATCTACATATATTTTTTCAACATTACTTGTAGTCAATACACCTTTAATGCTAAACAGAATGATTCATCATTCAGCATTGTCAGCACATTGGTTAATTGTTTCGACAATTTATTTTTATATTTTAAATAAAGAAAATGATAACAAGAATCTTATTAAGTTTGCGGTAAATATCGGATTGTCCATTTATATTCATCCATATATTTTTACAATTGTTTTTCCGATTTATTTTGTAGCAATGTTATCGGTATATTTCAAAAATGGATTTTCTAAAATTAAAAACAGTTTAATAACATTTATATTTATCTTAACTTTTTATTTTTTTGGTATTTTGTCTTTAGTTGATTTTAAAAGCAGTAGTTATCGAGCAAGTGATTTTTTTAAATACAGAGCAGAGTTCAATTCATTTTTTTGTGGAGAGATTCCAAATAGATTTATTAGTGAGTTACTGTGGTGCTTCCCCCCCTATACTTCAATTAATAAAGAGGGCTATGCATATCTTGGTATTGGATTTATATTTCTTTTAATATTTTTATCAATAAACATTTCAAAAGTTTTGAAAAATATAAGAGAAAATTTATTTTTAACAATAACACTGTTTTTAATGGTAATTTTTTCTTTTGGAAATATATGGAAAATTTCGCATGTTCAACTTTTCGAGTTTCAACCAACTTACCTTCATAATGAGTTACTGGAGATTTTCAGAGCAGTTGGAAGATATACGTGGGGATTTTATTATTTTTTGTGTATATATCTTATATTAAATGTTTTAAAATTCAAATCTAAGAAAATTTCAATATTTGTTCTATTGATAGCTGTTTGTTTACAGTTGTTCGAGATGGAAGATATTTATTCAGCAAGACAAATAGGTTTTAGACAATACACCCCCCCCGAGGAACAAATAAAGCTTTCGCAAAAAATATTTATTAAAGATGGAGACAAAGTATTGTATGTTTTGCCAGATGAGAGATGCACTTACCCTGAATATGATCATTATATTGTCGCATTAAATTATTTAGAATACGGTGGGGTTGTGCAAGGTACCAGAACCTCAAGAATAAAATTTGATTATGAATTCTGTGAAAATTATAGTATTACAAAATCACTTAGTACATACCACCCATATCATTTTGTGATAAATGAAATTGAAGACCTTACAGAAACAATCTTTAAGAAAGATTATGTTTGTGAAGTGCTGCCAAGCTATATAGATGAGAAATCTTCACCTGCCTATTGTAAGCTTAAAATATCTAAGTAAATAGTTTAATTATTCAAGTGATAGATAGAATAAATTCGAATATGAATAAATACAGAACAGATTTTTCTAACAAATCTGAAGAAATGTATAATAAAAAAAGTCGAGAAATTAAAGCAAAAAAAATTATTAGTGTTCTATCACACAATCTAAATGACACTAGTGATTTAAAATTACTCGATATTGGCTGTTCTACAGGAATAATGACTAAACAATTTGCTATATTTTTTAAAAATGTTGTTGGTCTAGATGTAGACGAAGAAGCAATAAAATTTGCAAAAAGTAATTACGAGGATAAAAATTTAATTTTTATAAATAAATCAATTGAAGATGCAAAAATAGAAGATAATTTTTTTGACGTAGTTGTACTTTCACATGTGATTCAATTGATTCCAGATTTAGAAAACTTTTTGTCTGAAGTTAGTAGAGTAATTAAACCTGGTGGAATTTGCTATTTAGCCACAGGAAATAGATTATCATTGCGTGATCCACAATATAATCTATTGTTCCTTAGTCTACTGCCAAAAAGTCTCGGAAATTACTATATCAGATTATTTAGGGATGAAAATGATTACTTTGAAACAAACTATTCTTTAATGCAATTAAAGAATTTTGTAAAAAATTTTGAAGTAATAGACTATACATTAAAGATAATAAGTAGTCCCAATAAATTCTCTGCTAGTGATTTAATAAAAGAAGGAAGTGTGAGGCATAAAGTGTTAAAATTTTTTTCAAAAACTTTTTATTTTCTAATTCCAACTTATATTTGGGTTCTTAAAAAACCAAATTATTATTAAACAGATGAGTATTTTTTTAAAATTACAGGTATTATTATTAAGTTTTCTTATAAGAAATATTGGAGCAGATTATTACTCTGGCCTAGCAAAATTTTATACATTTAATAAGATTTGGAATAATATCAAACTTGATACAATAGAAGGAGATTACATAGAATTCGGAATGTTAAATGGAAAAACTTTACTACATTCCTATAAAGTATCAAAAAAATTAAATTTACACAAAAATATCAATTTTTGGGGATTAGATTCCTTCGAAGGATTTCCAGTTGAATATCATAACTTTTATAAAAGTGAGAACTTTAAGTCATCATATGAAAAAGTACTAAAAACATTTAACAAATATACAAAGGTTAATATTGTAAAGGGTTTTTTTAGTGAAAGCTTGCAAACCTCTTTGCTAGATAATGTAAGTAAACTAAGTTTCGTTTATGTAGATTGTGATATATATGAGTCTTCACTTGATATTTTTCCATATATTAAAAAAAGACTACAACCCGGATCATTTATAATGATTGATGATTACTCTAGTATTGACCAAAACAACAAATCTATAGCTAAGGCTTTTCTTGAAAATTTTAGAATTAATGATGAAGTAATTGTCTTTGATTATTTTGATAACGGAGTTGTCTTTAGATTGATATAAATTGAATAATAAATTATTAAATATAATATTTTACACTTTTTTAGGTTTTGGAGTATATCTATTTTTAAAGAACGGGAATATTAATTTAGATTTAAGTGTTGATTCATATTTACAAATTTCGTTTGTTGTTTTTTTAAAATTTATAAACTTTTTTATTTTTAATCAAGTACATTTATATATATTTAGGCTATTCGAATTAAATATTAGTAAACATGACAATTTCGAATTAACATTTAAAGGTTATTTAGGAAATTTTTTTGGATTTGGAAAATCTGGTACAGGATATAAAGCTTTTTTTTTGCGAAATAAATATGAATTTAGTTTTATAAAATTTTTGTCATTTTATCTATTTTTACAAACTCTAACTTTATTTATAACTTCATTTATTTCTATGTTATATATCTTATTTCAATTTAGAAATGAGTTAAAAAACTACTCAACAATTATACTTTTATTAACTTTTGTATTATTAATTTCATTTTTAATTAATTTCTTATCTAAAGTCCTTTCTAAAATTAAAAATTTTGAAAATGTTCTATTTTTCAGAAAAATTAAACTCATATTAGATGAGTTATCTATTCTTACAAATAACTTATCTTTCTTAAATATAAATTTTAAAAAAATATTAATTTACCAGTTATTTATCCAAATAAGTTTATTAATGCAAATTTATTTTATTGGATCTTCACTTGGAAATGAAATTAGCTTAATTAGCAACTTTTTATATAATATAGTTTCTCAATTATCTACATTCATCTCAATTACACCAAATTCGATAGGATTAAGAGAGATACTACTCTTAATTTCTAGTAACTATATAGGACTAGAAGATTCAGAACTAGTTAATATAGTAATACTTGATAGAGCAACAGATTTTGCAGCTTTGTTTATTTTTGTTGTTTTGTATTTTTTAAGAAAAATATATTTGAAAGCCCGATAGCAATAAAAAAATTTTAATATAAATTTTCTATAAATTTATGTGATTGTTCAATTATCTTCAAATGACTGATGTCTACATCTTTCTTATTTATTTTATCTATAAAATTTTCTAGCTGATTATAAAGGTTAGTTGAACTAGAGTTAAATTTGAAATTTTTCAAAACTTTATTAGTGGTAATATCTAAAATTTCAACTTTATAATTTAAAAAATCAATTTTATGAAGGTGTTTAGTTGTATATAGTTTCCAAATTCTTTGTTTTTTAGACTCTCTACTTGAAGCAGTAAGATTAATATTTATATCACCTAAATCAAACTCAATTTTGGCATAATCTATTATATTATTTTTTTTTCTAAATTTTTTTTCTATAATTTTATTTTGTTCAAGTCCAAAATATTTTGCCAATATAGAAACATCATGAATAGCTATATCATACAAAACATCACTCAGCCCCCTTTTTGCTAATGAAGGTTGAGATAATCGTGAGATTTCGATTTTAACAACTTCATTTTTTTTAATATTTTCTAAATAATAAACAACAGGATTGTAAAGTTCTATAAAGCCAACCCTTAATATCGAGTTACTCTTCCTTTGAAGCAGCAAAAGATTGTATAGTTCATCAATGTCATCTGTTAACGGCTTTTCAACCAACACTGGAATATTAAAAGACATCAAATTATTTGTTAGCTCAAAATGAGATTTAGTACTACTAGCAATTATTGCACAGTCGAAAGCTAAATTTTTAAAATCAACATCTTCTAATGACTTAAATATCTTAGTGTCTTTACTTATAGAATCTTTAATATTTGGATCGACTATTCCATATATAGAAGAAATTTTTGATTCTTTTATAGTTTTGAAATGCGACTGACCCATAATACCAAAGCCTATAAGTAGTATTTTTTTCACTAAGGTTTAAACTTTAAAAATTTATCCAATATATAGTCTAATTCATTTTCTTTTGGAAATGAATAGTATGGTAGCGACACAACAGAATCACTCACCTCATCAGTTACTGGAAGAGTGTTTTTATTTTTAAGTATATTTTCCAAAGCTTTTTGTTTGTGTATTGGTTTTCTGTAATATATAGCATTTCCAATACTGTTATCAGTTAAATAATTTATAAACTTATTTCTGATTTCTGGTCGAACTTTAATAGTAAAATAATTTAGTAAAGTATCTTTATTATTTTTTTTTGGTAATGTAAGCCAATCTAAATGTTGTAAACCCTCTATGTAAAAAGAATAAAAGTTATTTCTCCCTTTAATTATTTCATGAAAAATTTTTAACTTTTCATTTAAGACAAAAGCATTTAATGTATCTAATCTTGAGTTGTAGCCTAGCATTTCATGTTCGTATGTACTTTTCTGTCCATGATTTTTAAGTCTTGATATAAGTTCATAAACTTTTTCGTTATTAGTTGTTAACATACCACCATCTCCAATTCCCCCAAGATTTTTACTTGGAAAAAATGAATACGCACCAACATCTACAATTGTACCAAGGTAATTTTCTTGACTATCTTTGCTACCAAATGCTTGTGCTACGTCTTCAACAATTAACAAATCGTTATTCTTAGCAAATTTATTTAATTCATGAATATTTGAATCATTTCCAAATAAGTCAACCGGAATAATTGCTTTTGTTTTAGAAGTAATCTTGTTTATCATATCGTCCATGTCCATACAAAAATTATCTGGATTTATATCTACAAACACGGGTACTGCTCTTAAGTGTAATATGCACTCTACAGAAGCAAAAAAAGTAAAAGAGGGAACCAAAACTTCATCCCCCTCTCTAACGCCTAGTGCTAATAATCCCATTAACAATGCGTCAGTCCCAGAATTTAAAGTAACAATATACTTTGAACCAAGAAATGATTTTAAATTGTTTTCAAACTCTTTAACTACATCACCACCAACATAAATACCTTCTTTTAATAAATTATTAAACTTGTCGTTAAAGTGATCTATTTTTTCAAGCTCTCTTGATGGATGTGCAATTGAAATTTTCATTACTAGTAACATAATAAATATAAATATTTACAATTGTATAAGAAAATTTTTTATGCAAATTACATTTGATTTATGAATTTAATATTTATTTTAGGAACAAAAGCACAGTTTATTAAAACTATACCTCTTATAAATTTATCAATTAAAGAACAAATAAAAGTTACTGTAATTAACTTGAATCAACATCCAGAAAAAATTAAAAAATTAATTGAAAATATAAATGGAAATTATAAATATGTTACTTTTGTAAATAATAAGAAAGATGTAGGAACATATATAAGTGCTTTAATTTGGATAAGTAAAGTCCTTTTTAAAACTATATTTAAACCAGATTTAAACCTTAGAAATAATTTATCAGTAATTCATGGTGATACAATTTCAACATTACTAGGTGCTATTTTAATAAAAAGAAATAAAGGTAGAGTAGTTCTGCTTGAAGCAGGTCTTGGATTTCCAGGAATGTTTAAGCATTTTCCAGAATCATTTGTGAGATATTATGTAGCGAAATTTTCTGAATTTATGATTGCAAATGGTAATGAGCAAATATTGCAATTGAAAAAATGGAAAGTTAAAGGAGATATACTTGAAATTTCAAATAATACAATTTATGACAGTTTAGATTTAGTTAAACTTGAAGAAAATTCTGACAGAAAAATTGTAACAATATCTATTCATAGAACTGAAAATATTAACAACAAAGCAAATATGAAATCATTAGTCGACATTATCCTGAAAATTGATTCAAAATATGAAATTAAATGGTATTTACACATGCCTACAAAAAATAGATTGAAATCATATGGCTTAATCCAAGCTTTGATAAACAATGGCGTAAATCTACAAGATTTAGCCCCTTATGAAGAATTTTTAAATAGTATATATTCCTCAGATTTTGTAATTTCAGATGGGGATGGTGTTGTAGAAGAATGTTTTTTTCTTGGAATTCCAACACTTGTATGGAGGTACGAACATATTGACTCGAATCACTTATTTTTAAAAGGCTCTAGTTTAAAATTATCTGAATTTAATGAATCGATATGTTTAAAATTTTTTCAAAACTATAAAAGTTACAAAAATAATAGAAAACAAATTTCAAAAAGCCCTTCAAAAGAAGCACTGTCACACTTAATGAATATAAGTTAATTTTTTCGATTTTTTAAATTTTATTTGTACTAGGAATTCCATAATTTCGATATAATTTACATTTTGGGAAATAATTATAAATATGGATAAAAATAATGATTATTTAGTAATTCTAGCCGGTTCACCAAGAGGCGGAGAAAAAACTTGGGAGTCTTTATACAAGTATGTGTTGAATCCCCTAAGTGCCGACCTAGCTATATGTTGTAGTGATTATTGGGACTAAAATTCATCCTTATTCAAAATTGCAAAGTATAAGTGGATATATAAAAAATATGAAAACTATGAACAATATTATGAAGAAACATTTAATGGAAACTGGAAAGAGTTTTTTTTAACTGGAAAAGATACTGGTCTATATTCTTCTGGTTTGATGCACTTTGTTTGCAAAGATATGGTTAAAAGAAATTACCTTAGTGTATTGAATGAATATAAATACATTATTTATTCAAGATTTGATCAATATTATGTTGACATTCATCCAAAGATTGAAAATGATGAAATATTGATTCCTGAGGGTGAAGACTATAAAGGAATTTGTGATAGACATGCTATTTTTCCAGTTAAATATGCCGAGGAGTTTCTTAGTATCTGTGACTACATTAATAAACCCCAAGCTTTAGAAAGAGTGCCCAATTATAATAATTGTGAATCTGCTTTTCTCAGTCAACTTACTTACAATGGACTAATAAAAAAAGTTAAAAGATACAATAGATCTCAATTTACATCAACCTTAAAAGGAGAGCCAACAAATTGGAGAGTTGCGAAATACAAAGTATATTTTATAAGAAAATTGATGATAAAGTATCCAGACGAATTTATAGATAGTATAAAAAATAGTATTTATAAAAATACTTTTTTTAAATATTTTTTTAGTGAACCAATTTTAGTTTTAAACTATCTATTTTTAATGCTAAGAAGAATGTTGGGGAATTTAAAATCTAAATATATTACAAATTGATAAATATATAAATTTATATGCAAACTGACTACTAATATTGAATAAAATTAATATATGAAAAAAATTAGCTTATTTCTTTTTGACTTAAAACAAGTATCTAGTGCTACATCTACAAGTAAGAAAAAGTTAAGAATTTTTATTTCTGTCTTGTTGACAAACTTTATAGTTTTTTCAGATATCATTATTATTTTATATATATCTTCTTTTTTCACAGAATTAGTAATTCCTAAATTTTTAGAATACTTCGGAATATTTGAAAATAAATTTTTATTTCCAATTTTCGTTATTTTGAGGTTTTTATGTATTTTTCTAGATAAGTTAAATATTTTCGGCCTTCAATTTGAGATTGAGAAAAACCTCAGAAAATATATGATTCGACAAATTTTTAATAAAGGGAATTATTCTATTTCAGACACTTATTACTTTGTTAATACAATTTCAGTTCAAGTAGGTGCTTTTTTTAAAACTTTAGCAAATTTTATTAGCTCAGCTTTACAAGTATTATTCTTCACATCGTATCTTCTTTTTACAAATAGAGAAATTATAAATTTTTATTTTTTAGGAATACTTATACTAATTTTCCCAACTTTATACCTGACTAAACTTGCAAGAAAATATGCTCATGTTTCTTATCATTATGGAGATAAAGTTAGTGGTGAAATAGAATCTGTAATTGAAAATTTATTTTTAATTAAAATTTTAAAAAAGTCAGCAAATGAGATTGAAAACTTCACACTTTTTTTGAGTGAATTTTATAAATCGCGATTAAATGATATAAAGACAGGTACGCTGAATATCATTCTTCCAAATTTTTTGACAATATTAGCTGTTTCCATATTATTAGTGAGCACTGAAAACTTTTTTCTTATAAAGCTTGAGTTAATTGGGGTTTTGCTTAGGTTGTTTCAGTCTATTTCATCCTTAAATTCAAATCTACACCTAGTTTCAGCTTTTCATGTTTATATTAAAAAATTTCTAGATTTTGTTGAAGATGGCAAAAATCAATATTCTAAAAACTTTGAAATTAAAAATTCAAATAGTAAATGTTTAATAGAAATAAAAAATATTTCGTTTAAATATTTTGGTTCCGATAGTTATATGTTTAAGAACCTCAGCCTCAATATTATACGAAACAAACACTATGTTATTGTTGGTGCAAATGGCTCTGGGAAAAGCACACTACTTGGTTTAGCTTCAGGAGTTTTATATGCTCAAAAAGGTAAAGTTACTTGTTCAAGCAAAAAAATTGGTTATATTAGTTCAACACCAATGATTTTTAAAAAATCTATTAAGGAAAATATCCTATATGGAAATGAAGATCAAAATATTTCAGATTCTGAAATTTTAAATCAGTTAGAAAATTTTAAAGTATTTACTGACAGTAGAGCATTTAATTTAGACAAAGGTATCTCAAATAAATCTCTAAGTAGTGGGCAGATGCAAAAAATTTCTTTTATTAGAGCTATTTTAGGTAATGTTGATTTACTTATTTTGGATGAATCTACTGCGAATCTAGATAAAGAAACAAAAAAGATAATTTATGAAAATTTACAAAAATTAGATATT
>Ga0129342_1001099_pt1 | contig 12056 bp, 6 predicted proteins | sample CPBDNA_5_FD_94426 | JGI IMG/M metagenome (GOLD analysis project Ga0129342, IMG submission 94426) | Freshwater to marine salinity gradient microbial communities from Chesapeake Bay, USA - CPBay_Sum_15_0.2_DNA | ecosystem: Environmental > Aquatic > Marine > Coastal | place: USA: Chesapeake Bay...
TAGAATTATTTGCATTATTATTATTATAATTAATTGTACCATTATAATCAATATTCAAAATATTCATGTTATTTGAAGTTAAATTAATAAAATTTGGTTTATTAATTATACTATTTATGTAACTAGAAATATTATGCCGGTAGTCTATGTTATTTTTTTTATAATAAAGATTAAATACGGCTGTTATTTTTTCATCAGGATAATAGTAATAATCATCATCTTCTAAATAATGATTACAGTATATATAATCAATATTTAAATTATCTAATTCGTTTTGAGATAATCCAAGAGCAAAATTATCTGCGTTAACACCTGCGCCTTTTTGTTTTAATAAATTTAATAAATCTGTGTTTTCCATTTTAATTAATTGCATATTATCAGGTAATGTATCATTGTATTTATTAATTTCCTGTTGAAGTTTTGTTTTTTTACTCCCGGCGTCTGAGTTTTGTCTGTCATGAGCATCTAATAATAAAAATTCATCCCAAATATCAGTAATGTTTTTTATTTCTGTTTCTGTTTCTGTTTCTGTTGTTTTTTTCATTCTTTTCCATTGTCTGCCTGAAGCATATACTTTTATATGTCTAATAACTGAATACTCTTCTAAAAAATTTGATTTTTTTGTGTTAAAATTTGATGATATACTATCATCTGAAATATTACTATAACGTTTATATAAAAGGTCTTTAAATTCTAGCTTCTTGTCATTAACTGTAAACTCATATTTAAGATAATTTTGTAAATTTGTTAATATTAAATCTTTCTCTTTATTACTGTTATCTATATTATCTTCATCTATATTATATAACAATAAATTATTGCTTTTGTCATCCGGTTTAAAGACAGTGTTCATCTCCTCAATTTTTAATTTATATGTTTTGTCATCAATATTTATTTTATCAGGATAAAATAAAATATTATCAGACTTATTATCACTATGTTTCCATTCAAAAGTTTTAAATTCATATTCAATTTGTGCAGTATTATATTGTAAATTTTTTACATCATATAAAACATTATTTAAAGTAAGTCTATTTGCTTGGAGTGGGTCATCAATAACATTTTTATTATTACTTTCATTTAATTTTAATTTTTTATAATCATAATTTAGTGTTTTATTAATTTCCAAAGAATGAAAAAAGTAATAATTTGTATTATCATAATTGTAATATATGTTTTTTCTATAAATATTATTTGGTGTATAATAATAATTTTCGCCGTCTTTATTATACTCTAAATAATGTTTATAACCTAAATCTAGTAAAACATTATTACCAACATCACTTACATCTAATGTTATTATATTATCTTGTTTGACAGAATTATACAATTTTTCTTTAAACTCATCATCATTAAAACTAGTTAATGGAGTAGTATATTCGGGTGGTCTTGTAGTACCTAAATATTTCCATGATAGTCCTGAAAAAATTCCAGTAGAAAATAATGTAGAATAATTATTTGTATATGAATATTCGGAATTTTGTATTTCAAGAACATCTTTAAAATAATAATTATAATTAGAAGTTTCCCATATATAGTTATTTTTTGTTTCATAATCAATATTTAAATTTAATAATGGCAAATCTCTATTGATATTATTTGAATTTAATAAATCTAAATTAATTCTATCATCATTACGATTAATATTAATTAAACCTGTTTCTTTATTAGTGTCATCACCAATAGTTAAACGTCCATATTTATTTATAGTAAATTTATCAGAATTATAATCACCTTCAAATAATACAAAATTATTAAGATTATTATTATGATTTAAATAATTATCAGAATTATTATTAATATATAACATAGAGTTTTCATTTGTATTTGTTGTATTACCAATATTTATATAACCATTATTATTAATTTGTAATATAGTCTCGTAATAATCAGGTGTATCATAATATTTATTTAGTTTTAATAACTGTTTTATATTACTATTATTATAATTATAATCAATTACAAGAGGAATGTTGCTAGATTTTTCTGATGTATTATCTATTAAATTATTCCCAAGTCCAACATTATTAAAATTATTTTGAACAATACTTAAATTTTGTATTTCAACACCATCTCCAGTAATACTATCAATTTTTTCTGTTAAAATACGATTAACATATAAGTCACATGAAATATTAATATTGCTAGATGTACAATTAAATAAATTATTATCATTATTATTTAAATTAAAATTATTACTTGTTAATAAAAAGTTAAAATTATGATTTAAAAAATCAATACTATCAATATTATTGTCAATATTAATTATATCGTTAACATCATTTTTAATTACAAAATTTGAATTAAAATTATTAACAATATTATTATTTTTAATATTAATAGAATTATTATTTAAGTTTAGTAAATAATCATCTTTATCAATTATATTATTATACTTTGTTATTTGAAAATCATTATCAATAACACATACTCTGTAATTATTATCAAAATTAATAGCTATATTACTTGTTTCCGAATAATTACTACTATACATATTAATTAAATCAATATTAGAACCATAATTAATTAAATTTAGAATGGTTGTATTACCATTTATATCTTGTATAGTTTGAATACTATTTCCATTTCCAATAATTAGACTTGCTTTTACCATATTAAAAATAATATATCTTATTTTCTAAATATATTTATTTTTTATATATTTCGTTATTTAAGAACAAATAATATATTATATTATAAATAGATTTAGATGAATAATTTATCAAATTTAGAATTAGAAATAACAAATTTAAAAAGTATAGATAAAGTTTTATTTATAGATTATTTAAACAAAACTTCAAATAATACCTTACAAGAACGCATTGAATTAGATGAAGAATTTTATAAAAATTTATTTGAAACTTTTTTTAAAGAAGTACCGGTATTTATATCAGATAAACACAAACAAATAATTAAATCATTAAATTTTGTAAAAATAAATAAGGAAAAACAAATAAATATTGAATTTTTAGACAATTTTTTTAAAAATGAAGCGGATGTTTTAAAAGTTTTAAATTATTTTAGAACACGTAAAGATATAATATTAGCAGAAAAAAGTAAATGGACAATAAAAAATTGATTTAATATTTTTTATTATAATTATTAATGGACGATAGCGAATATAGTTTTAGTAATTATTTAAAATATTCCTGGAATTATGCCAATAATTATATGAATTATGAAAATGAGTTAATAAAATTAAATAATATTAAAGACTATAAAATAATAGAATATACAAATAAATTTATGTTAGAAAACTATGACCATGCAACATCAAAAAAAATGGCATATAATTGTTTAAAATATTCTGTTACATTAAAAAATCAAAATATTAAATTAGACAAAATAAAAAATAATTTATATGAATCGGAAGCAATATATAATATATATTACAAAATATTTAATTTGTAATGAATCTCATCATAATATTCATAGTATATAACTCTTGACTTAATAATTTAAAGGCATATGGTATTCTAATTTGTGTAATATCAATATTATTACAATTTGAACATTTATATATATTTTTTTCTGGATTAACATTAGCATTAATTCCACAATTTTTACAAATAAATATTCTATAATTATCAGAAACATCAAGCATACGCTCTTTTAAGAATCCACTCATTCCATGTGATAGTAATGCATCTCTTTCCATTTCACCAAGTCTTAGACCACCGTTTCTTGCCCTACCTTCTGAAGGTTGTCTAGTTAACATAACAATAGGACCATTTGAGCCTCTTGAATGTAATTTATCAGCCACCATATGCTTTAATCTTTGATAATATGTAGGTCCGATAAATATTTCTGTTTTAATTTGCTCACCGGTTCTACCATTATATAAAATTTCATTACCATATCTTTCCATACCAGATTGCTCCAAAACCGAAGCAATACTTTCTACACTACAACTTGTAAATGGAGTAGCATCACCAAAACTACCAATATGACATGCTGCTTTACCCATAATACACTCCATTAATTGAGCCATAGTCATTCTGGAAGGAATTGCATGAGGATTCATAATAATATCTGGTGTAATACCATTTTTTGTAAAAGGCATATCTTCATTGTTATAAATCATACCAATTGTTCCTTTTTGAGCACTTCTACTTGCTAATTTATCACCAATTTCTGGTCTTCTATTATTTCTAACTCTAACTTTACAAAAGTTATATCCATCACTATTAATATTATTGTAATTTAAATCGATATAACCTTCATCATTAGCTTTCATACATGTACTACTGTCTTGATTAATTTTACTTCCATTTACTTTTTTAGGCATTACTTTACCAATTATAATATCATTACCGTCAATAAATGTATTTTTAGGAACAAATCCATTATTGCCAAGTTTTTCATATGAAAATGTTTTTTGATTAATACAATTTTCAGGTTTTGTAAAAATTTCTTCCTCACCTGTACTATGATTTTTTGTACATTGGTCTCTAAATGCTTTATAATAAGTGCTTGTAAATAATCCTCTATCTAAAGATGATTTATTAATCATTACACTATCTTCTTGATTAAATCCTGTATGAGTCATGATAGCAACAATTGCATTAGTTCCAGATGGTAACTCATTACTGTGTGTATATTTAGATAATTTTGTATATACCAAAGGTTTTTGTGAATAATTTAATATATTGCCCATTGTATCAATGCGATTATTAAAATTACTCATGTAAATACCAAGCGCTTGTTTTCCCATAGCACAATTGCTAACAGCAAATCCATTACCTCCAATAAAACTATGATTATCACTTTCTACAGTAATATCTGAAATCTTGTTATTTTTATTGACAAGTTTTGAATTAAAAGGAATAAAGCAAATATCACCTTCAATATAAACATCTTGTTCCCATTCATCAAAATCTTTGTAAGATTTAAATATTCTATAATTATTAAATTTGTTAACAAATTTACGGTAACTATTATATTCATTAACAATAAACAATTTATTTAAAAGTTTATAATTATAACTAATAGAATATTCCTTCATATAATAATCTAATGTTTCGTTATCATTAAAGTCGTATTTAAAGTAGTATTCGTCTTTATTTTTTTGAGATAAATATTCAATAATAACATCCGGCTCATAGATATTATGTTTAAATGTATTAATAGGTTCATTTAGTCTAGATTCGACACATAGATATGATGATAAGAATTCTTTTTTAACTCTATTATTACACTTAATTAACCATGTAATATCATTGCATAGTTTTTTCATTAAAATTACGAAATTTACATCAAGAATATTATATTTTTTAAAACCAATAAATTCAACGTCCTTGATATAATTATTTTTATCAATATCATTTGTAAATATTAATTCATTTACATAATAATATCCACACAATCTAGCAATTACAAGTATATTTTCATCATTTGAATATAATGTCTTATCGCCATAATCTAAAATTTTAAAATTATTTTCATCTAAATTAAAGCAAACATTTGTTTTAGATTTTGTATAAATACCTAATTTAGTATTACTATTAAAATTAATTACTTCGCACCATCCCTTATCAGTAATAAATTTATGGTCATTTGTTGCAGTAATAACTCTTCCTGATACCAAATTAATATTATAAACAATTTTATTTGTTACTCTATTATAATGGTTAATTACCTTTGTATGTTCATAAATTTTTGTTTCTGGATTAAAACAAATAACTTTATCACCAATAATAATATCTTTAATTTTTTTATAAGTACCATTACTCATTAAAACAGTTTCATTTTGATTTAAGCATTGATAACAATTGCGCGGAGATTGATTATGGTCGCTAAAAGGTATATTAACACCTAAAATTCCATTCATAACACTAGGATGAATTTCACAATGAGTGTATAACGGAGGGCAAGAAGTTCCTTTAATACCTTTGTATAACTCTTGATGGTTAATTGCAATCATTGAATTGTTAAGCTCGTCTGAATCTAAATATTCAATAAATCCTTCTTCGTAATTATTATTAATATTGTTTTTATCAATATTATAACCAGCGCATGGTGAAATAAAACTATCGAAATGTTTATTTTCACTAAATTCTTTCCATGTAAGATTAAGTGATTTAAGTAATTTAATAATACGTAATTCTTTTTCACCAGTTTCCTTGTTAACATCAACAATTAAAAGTGGTCTAAACATTCTACCGGCTTCTGTACTAATTTGTATAGTACATTCTTTAATATTCCAAACGATTGAAGTCATTGGGTAAATAATACCAGACCTTTTAAAATTTTTAAGTTTATTATATAAATTTAAAGGGTCTTTATGATATCCGATAATATCACCATTAATTTGAACAACAACATTATCTTTATTGCCAATATTTTTTAGATAATCATAATTTGTAGAATTTTCATCAATAATAATAACATTTAAGTCTGTTAATAATAGTTCTCTAATAAATTTACTATTCATTAATAGAGAAATATTTGTAGTTAATGCCATATTTTTAACAAGTCCAACAGAAGCGCCTTCTGGTGTTTCTGCAGGACATATTAAACCAAATTGAGAATTATCTAATTTTCTAGGTTGAACAAGTTTACCATTTTTTTCCATAGATGTATTAATGCGTCTTAAGTGAGATAATGTGCTAGCATAAGACATTCTATTTAAAACTTGTGATACACCTTGTTTTATATTTTGAAAAGTTCCAATGCTTTTAATACCCCAATTACCTGTTGAAAGGGAATAGCGTAACCATGAATCAAGTAAAGATTGTTTAAAATATCTATGAATATTAGCATTACTAATAATATCTTGTGTTGAAATATTATTATTAACTCTCCAAAGTCCTAGTTCTCTTTCAATTAAAGCTTTAATTTCTTTTGTCATTTTGCTATAACATTGTCTAAAAAGATTGCTCATTAAAATACCAGGACTATCAATTCTTTTGTTCATATAAGAATCGCGATTATCATAATTATCTAATTTTAAATGAATTTTGATAATTTTTCTAATCATATAACCAAGATAAATAGCTTTTCTTTTATAACTTTTGCCTGTATGTGGCAAGAAATCATTAACAATATAATTATGAAGTAATTCTAAACTTTCTGAATAATTTTGCTTATTGTTACCAGACATTACCTTAATCATTACCGCTTCGGCTTGGTCTTTTGTATGAATATCACAAGCGTCTTCACAACATGCCATAAGTTCATCCATAATTTTTTTATTATTAACATCATCAATGTCATAAACAATATGTTTTATAATGTCTTTATCACTATTAACTCCTAAAATTCTAAACATAATAAATACAGGAATTTCACTTTTAATAAATGATGTATTTAATCTAATAATTCTTCCCATATGATTAATTTTACCTGTCATATTAAGACTTGTTGTTTTAGGAGGCAAATAATTATTATCACTCATAGAACGAATTTCAGCATAAATACCATCTGCATTATTATTAGGAGGAAATACTAAAGTTTTATTTTCATTAATTCTATCCTGAGAAACTAGAACTTTTTCATTACCATTAACAATAAAATAACCACCATAATCATATTTACATTCGTTATTATTTTCTTCTCCAACACCCGGAATCTGTTGCAATAAACAAGCTTTAGATCTAACCATAATTGGAATTTTACCGATATAAACATTTTTAACGGTTTTGTCAAACTTTTCGATAACCATATCACTATTAACGTTTTCAATAACAAGATGAACATCAACATATAAATTACTAGAATAGGTTAAATTATTCATTCTAGCAACATGCGGGCTCATAATAGTGAGTGTTCCATCTGATAAATGATATGACGGTTTAGTAAGAGAAGGATTAATAACATTTAAATTAATTTTATAATTTTGTAAAGAAGCATCCATTTTACTATTATTTGAATTAATTTTAATTGGATTAAAACCAGTTATAATATGAGATAGTGTAGTGTCTAAAAACTTATTATAACTCTCAATTTGATGTTTAACTAAATGATTACACGATTCTGAGGACCCGCTTTTATTAAAAAGTTTGTCAAGAATATCCCAAGAAATATTATCAATGTTTTCACTAGTCATTCTCAAATTAATATAATGAAAATATAAGATTATATAATATTCATTTTTTATTTTTATATAAAATTTATTTAAACATCATTTTATATTCAATTTCATTTTCATTGCATATTAAAAAGTTATTTTTTTTATAAAAATTCACTAAATATTCTGTATTTTCTTTTTTTTTATCAATAAAAAGATAAAAAGGCACATTTAATAACGTTTTACAAGCTTCTAATATTTTAGAAGCAATACCTTGTTTTCTATATTCTGCACGTGTACATAATTGGTTAAGTAAATTATCATATATTCCAACAAATCCTAAAATTTTATTATCTTTAACATACATAATAGCGTGAACATAATCATTAAATCTATTATTTTTAAAAGAGGAATTAATAAGATTGTTGCATTGTTGTATTTCATTTAATGTCATTTTTTCAACTAATTTATATGAAATCATAAAAAGTACATATCTTTAAAAAGATAATATCGTTTAAGTATTTTTGAAAAATAAAAATTTTTTAAAGATATGTACTTTTTTAAAAAATGATTTAAATTTTATGATAATAAAATTATTATAATGAAAATTATAAATCTTATTGCTTTAACACTTATAATTTTACAATCAACTAATTGTTTTAAAATAAATATGTGTGATAATAAAAATCTTAATTTTAAAAAAAATAGCAAATCATTTGATAGGAAAGTATATGCAAAATATCTAATAGATAAAAGGAAATCAGAAAAACTATTAAAATCAACACTATTGGCAAAATTTATGAACGAAACATCAAACGATCTGTATAATAAAGAAGAATATGATAATAAAGAATCTAAAATAAAAGCAATTAAAATTGGTAATAATATAAATATTGATGTTAAAAATGTTAAAAATATAAAAATTTCAACAAATAATGATTCAATTAATATCGAGTTAGATAAAAGTGAAAAAAATAACAAAAAATTAATAAATGAAATTGACCAATTATCTAGAAATATAAGGGAATTAGATACATTGCTAAACTTACTTGATATATTCTTGACTATAGCAAAATAAAAAGTATATAAAGATTATATCATATATATAATATGATAATAGGGATGTAATTTAATTAACAAAAAATTTTATTTTTATATTAAATATAACTCATAATTTTGAGTGTCTAGTCATCATGCCCGAGCGGTCTAAGGGGTCAGACTTAAGATCTGATGTGCAATCGCACTCGTGGGTTCGAACCCCACTGATGACAGGTTAAAATTCATGAGCTATATTTATTATTTTTAATTATTTTTTCATTAAATATAACTCATAATTTTGAGTATAGTCACTGTGCCCGAGCGGTCTAAGGGGGCAGACTCAAGTTCTGCTGTACATTTGTACGCATGGGTTCAAATCCCATCAGTGACAATTAAAATATTGTTATATTTATTAAACTTTTTTGCTCTTATCTTTTTCCTTAATGGTTTTTGTTTTCTTTTTTTTACTAGCATAAAAACATAATAATGGTGTATTTAAATCTTTTTTAAGATAATCGTGTTTATATTTATTAGATTTAACTAATTGATTTTTATTAATTAAAGAAGTAATATTTTTAGCATTATCAGATTTAATTATACCACACATTTGTTTTTTATATGAAATTAATTTTGGTATATCTAAATTAATTTTTTTAGATGATATTGTATTTGGTAATTTTTCTAATTTCCATCCATCTTCTGTATTTTTAAATACAAAATTATAATTTCTAATTGTTTTTGAAATTAATTTATTTTCAAATTTTTTGTCTTTTTGTGCATTAAATAATTGTCTATATGTTACATAAACATTAAATTTACTGTCGTATTTAATTTTAGTATATCCATATGCATTGTAAACGTAATGGTTTTTAATAGTAATTAAAGATTTATTTGGAGATTTAAGTAAATTTAAATTTCCTTCTGTTTTTTCTAAATCAGGACTTCCACCTCCTGTGCCAGATATAACTGTTCCTAAATTATTACTTAATAGTGCAATATTAAAATTATGAACATCCGCACATAAATAAATTGTTCTATATTTGTTTAAAATCTTAATTAACATACTCATTATAAATAAATTATCCTTATCTTCATATATATCAGCTAATTTAAGATTTTTACTTTTTTTATAAGCTACAAGTGGATTATGTGCAACAACAAATAATAATTGTGGACTATATGAAAACAATAATTCTTCAATTGATTTAACATATGATAACATAATCATTGTACTAGTATTATTTACCCCCTTTTTTGTCATACTTTCAGTGTTTAGTGATAAAGAACTAGTAGTTTTATAAGTATAATTATCAAACAAATTAGTATTTATATATAATGTATATACACCAGTATTTAATTGTTTTATTACTGGTTTATTAATACAAGTTAACATATTTATTTTATTTATAGTTTCGTTATCTATATTTATAGACTTTACATCTTCTAAAGAAGGTGCTGTATAAATTGGTATATTATTTGCAATTTTCTGAATTATATATTTTTGTATTTTAAGCATACAATCCTTTTTAATTGTCATATCGTCTTTATTAACTATATTATCATTTGCTTCATCATGATTACCCAAAATAATATCATAAAATTTATTTTTATTTTTAAATAATAATTCGTAGCCCGACCTTAAAACATGTAATGGATAATATTTATAAGTATATTCATCTTCATTTGTAGTATATTGTTGGGAATACCAATTATCCCCTGCTATTATAACTAATTTATCGTATTCTTTATTAATTTGATTAATAACTATATCTCTAAATATAGGAGTATCTAATGCTGATTTATCACAATCAATATTATTCCAACATCCAACCAATATAAATGAATTAATAATATTGTTTTTTTTATTTGAAATATAACTATTTAAAGACATATTTGATTTAATTTCTGTTTTTTTATTACTAAATGATGGTATATGTGAGTTATTTATTTGCAAAGATAAACCTCTTTTAAGTTTTAACGGAGAAACGTGCGACATTAATACTATTATATAAGGATATATTAATTATAAACTACTATAATCATAATTTAAACTATACCATGCTCGCTCTCTAATTGTGCTATTCTAGTAAGTAATGGTTGTATTGCTTCATTTATTTTAGTTTCAATATACGATATCAAAGATGTATTATAAGGTACATCAGAATCTGTATCTATAACATCAATACTATTTGCAGTTATATTACCGATAACAAATAAATTACTTGTCATTGTAACATCATGGTCAATTAATTTAATATTATCTGAAAATAATGTTTGTAAATAATTACTTGTTACCTCTATATAATTGCTAGCATTTGTTTCATTAAAATTTATATCTTGTTGTAATAAATTACTTGTTGAATCTAAATTAGCAACGGCAGTATCTATTTGACTTTGTACATCGCTTGTTAAATTGGCAATATAGTTAACAACATTAGAACTAATATTATTTAAATTACCATCAAATGTTATATCATTATTTGCAATTAAATTATTAGTAGTTAAATTACTTTCAATTTGAATATTATTTAAAAATTTATGATTATCCGAATCACTAATTTCAATATTACTTGTTTTATATTTTAAATTTAATATATCCAAATCATTATTATCTATTTGTAGTTGTGCATCACTTGTTAAACCTGATATATAACTAAAAGTAGTAGCACTTACAGTATTTAAAGTATTTGTAAAAGTTATAGTATTATTAGCTGTTAAGTTATTTGTAACAATATCATTAGTAACATTTAAACTATCTGTAGTTAGATTACTTTCAATTTCAATATTGTTTAAAAATTTGTGTTTTTGCGAATCAATAATTTGAATATTACTTGTTTTATATTCTAAATTTAATATATCCAAATCATTTAAAATTATTTGTTGTTCTAAATAATTGCTTGTTATTTGTAAATAATTGCTAGAATTTGTTTCATTTAAGTTTATATCTTGTTGTAATAAATTACTTGTTGAGTCTAAATTGGAAACAAGAGTATTAATTTGGTGTTGAGCA
>Ga0129342_1001100_pt1 | contig 12054 bp, 9 predicted proteins | sample CPBDNA_5_FD_94426 | JGI IMG/M metagenome (GOLD analysis project Ga0129342, IMG submission 94426) | Freshwater to marine salinity gradient microbial communities from Chesapeake Bay, USA - CPBay_Sum_15_0.2_DNA | ecosystem: Environmental > Aquatic > Marine > Coastal | place: USA: Chesapeake Bay...
AACCAGAACCAGAACGACCAGAACCAGAACCAGAACCAGAACGACCAGCAGCAGAACCAGTAGCGGCTACCGCTGGGTGTCGGCGAGCACCTGCTGGCTGGCAAAGCGGCCCGGGGCACCGATGACGCAGCCGCCCGGGTGGGTGCCGGAGCCGCACTGGTAGTAGCCGCGGATGGGCGTGCGGTAGTCGCTGTACCCCGGCGCCGGACGGAAGAAGTACATCTGGTGGGGGAAGAACTCCCCGGCGTAGATGTTGCCCTCCGACAGGCCTGTCCGTGACTCGATCGTCTCGGGAGTGACGACCTCCCGCTGGAGCACGAGGTCATTGAAGTTGGGGAAGAACCGCTGCATCGTGGCCTGCACTCGATCAGCCATGTTCTGTGCCTGCGCGTCCCAGGTGCTGTCCTTGAGCTGGTACGGCGTGTACATCACGTAGCACGACATGACGTGCTTGCCAGGGGGAGCCATGTCCGGGTCGATGAAGGACTGGATCGACGCATCGATGTAGGGATGCTCGCTGTACCAGCCGTACTTCGCGGCGTCGTAGGCCCGCTCCATGTATTCGACCGTGGGCGCGATGTTGATGAAGCCGCCGTACTGGTCGGTGCGATCGCCGAGAGCGGGATAGTGCGGCACCCCGTCGAGGGCGAAGTTGACCTTCGAGGTGATGCCTTGGAAGCGGAATCGCTGGATGGTCTCCACGAGGTCCGCCGGCAGTTCGCGCGGATCAGCGATCTGGAGGAAGGTACGCCGCGGATCGAGTGAACTGACGACGACCGGCGCGCGGAACTCCGTGCCGTCATCGAGCACAACGCCACGGACCTCGCCGCCCTCGGTGATCAAGGTGGAGACGTGGGAGTTGAGGCGGATATCCGCGCCGTAGGCGGTCGCCGCCCGGGCGAGCACCTGGGTGAAGCCGCCGTTGCCGCCCTTGTGGAAGGACCACGATCCGCCGAGGCCATCGTGCTCGCCCATGGAGAGGTAGAGCCAGTTGATGCCCGAGCCGGGTGACATCGGTCCGAGCTTGATCCCGACGCACGCGGCCGAGCAGATCGTCGCCTTGATGATGTCGGACTCGAGGTAGTCGTCGACGAAGTCGGAGATGCTTCCGGTGAGCAGGCGCACGGTGTCGTGCAGGAGCTTCTTGTCGGCATTGCCGAGGTGCTTGACCAGCCAGGCCATGCGGTCGGCATCGGCAGGATCATCGCTGAAGAGATTGGGCGGGATGTTGTCGAAGAGCGGACGGATGAACTGCCTGACGCGCGCGGTGTCGTGCTCGAAGCGCTCCATGCCATCGACGTCGGCCTTGGAGTGTCGGGCGATCTCCTGACGGTTGACGGCCGCGTCGGGGCCGATGAGGAAGTAGTCGCCGTTGTCCATGGGCGCGAAGTGCGAGCGCATGTAGAGGGGCATGAAGCCGAAGCGCACGAGATCGAGCTCCTGGATGATCTCCGGTCGGAGCAGGCTTAGCGCATAGGAGAACGTCGTGAAGTTGAATCCTGGGCGCAGCTCCTCCGTGATGGCGGCTCCGCCGACGATGTTCTGCTGCTCGAGCACGAGGACTCGCTGACCGGCCTTCGCGAGGTAGGCGGCGTTGGTGAGGCCGTTGTGGCCACCCCCGATGACGATGGCGTCGTATGCATGAGTCTCGGTCATGTCAGGCCGTCTTCCTCTCCGGGTTGTAGAACGGCAGCGCCGTCACGGTCGCGCGCACGTTGATGTACTCATGGTTGACCGTCTGCTCGATGAAGACCTCAGCGCCGGGCTCGGCGTACTTCGGCTTGATCCGCGCGATGCCGATGTGGCGCTGCAGGACGGGGGAGTACATGAAGCTGGTGGCGTAGCCGATGCGCTTGTCCTTGTCGTTGTAGATCATGGTCTCCCAGCCGACGGGGATCTCATCGGGCACGGGGATGACGCCTCTGCTGTCGTAGAGGTCGTAGTAGTCCTGCCAGGCGACGGTGATGCCGACCGTGCGCCAGCGGGATGTGCCCTCCATGCGCTCGCGGATGATGGAGTCGCGTCCGATGAAGGGACGCGTCGGGTCGTCGATGCCCTTGAGCAGCCAGCCGAGGCCGAGCTCGTCCGGCGTGAAGCGCTCGTGCTCGTTGTAGGCGTAGCGGCTCGAGGTGAACTCCACGCCGATGAGCGGCAGGCCCGCCTCGATACGCGTCATCCCGAGTGCCTCCTCGCCGTAGGGGCGCAGGCCGTGGGGGATTCCGGCCGCCATGATGGCGTCGAAGACGCGCAGGGCCTCGCCCGCGGGGATGAGCAACTCGTAGCCGAGGTCGCCACTGAATCCGGTGCGGCTCACCGTCACCGGGGTATCGGCGATCTTGGTCTCGGCGAAGCCGAAGTAGCGCAGATCGGAGATGTCGGGGGTGAGTGACTCCAGGATCGCCTTGGAGCGGGGACCCTGGATAGCGAGAGACGCGTAGTCCTCGCTGCAGTCGATGATCTCGACCTCGAAGGGTCGAGCGAGCTGACGGAGGTAGCCCATGTTGGGCTCGGCTGCGGTGAGAAGGAACTCATCACCGGAGTAGCGGAAGATGACGCCGTCCTCCAGGACGAATCCCGCGTCGTCACACCAGATGGTGTACTGCGCGCGTCCGGGCTTGAGCGTGCGGATGTCGCGCGCGAAGACGTAGGAGCAGAAGCGCTCGGCATCCCGTCCGCGGATCCAGTACTTGTGCAGCGGCGACGTGTCGAAGACGCCTGCGGCATTGCGTACGCCGAAGTACTCGTGCTTGCTCGACAGATCGAAGCGCACGGCGGACAGGTATCCGGCCCAATTGCCCCAGGCCTGGGTCTGGCTCAGCTCGGCCAGGCGCGGGTGGAAGGGAGTGGTGCGCAGCATCGGACCTCCATCGGCCGCCGGGTATGCGGTGTGCCGGGCGGCGGGGGGCGCCGCCCGGCACGTACGGCAGCCTAGGACGCTGTTGGACAAGTGCGCAATAGGGATTAACGTATTCGCATGCCGCGCATGAGCCCCGACGATCGACGCGCTGCGATCGTGGCCGCGACCCGCGCGGTCATGGGCAGTCGCGGCATCGGCGGCACGACCGTCCGCGATGTCGCGGCTGAGCTGGGCGCCTCGAGTGGGCTCATCCACCACTACTACGCCTCGATGGACGACCTCCTCGCGGAGACGTTCGAGGAGGTCGCGACGGAAGACCTCGAGGAGATGCGAGCGGCTCTCGCGGCGGCCGAAGGCGCCGTAGACCAACTGGTCGTGTTCTTCGACGTGTACGCGCGGGACGACGACTCGGGTATCCAGGTATGGCTCGATGCGTGGGCCGAAGCTGCCCGACGCCCGGCCCTCCAGCGCATCTCGCGCCGACTCAACGAGGAGTGGCAGGCGCTGCTGTCCGGAATCCTTCGTCGCGGTGTTGCGGACGGCAAGCTGGTGTGTGCCGATCCCGATGCCGTTGCCTGGCGGATCCTGTCGCTGCTCGATGGACTGGCCCTGCAGGTGGTGGCGCACGGCGACGTGATCTCGATTCACGAGGCCGATGCGTGGGCGCGCGCAGGCGCGGAACGCGAGTTGGGCCTTCCCAGCGGGGCGCTCGGCCTGACGCTGGCCCGGTGACCGAGCACTAGAGCGGATTGCTCCACGCACGATTCCCGTGCTCGTCCACGATGACGACCCGTCGGTAGCGGCGTTCGGCCGCTCCTTCGACGAAGGCTCTCGTGATGAGCCCTCGTCCGTCCGTTTCCAGGATCTGTCCCATACGACGGCCACCGCGACCGACTGTGACGCACGCGCCGAACTCCTCCTCAGTCTGGAGGCGAATGGAACTCGCCGGGGAACACGTGATCTCCATGCCCCCGTCATGATCGGAGACGTCGTAGATGCTGGGACCATGCGAGAAGTAGGAAGCCCCAGTCCGTAGGGCATCAAGCACGGCTGCCGGTGACCTCTCGGCCACGTTGAGCATGGTCCACGCAGTCCCTAGCTCGAAGAGCGGGTAATGCTGATCATCCGTAGCGATCCCGAACACCTCGCGACCTTCGCCAAGGAGCAAGTCCCACCAGGGTGAGGAGTCCCCGCGGCCGCACTCGAGTTCCGCCGACCCGTTGAAGACCTCAACTCCCGTGAAGCCTTCCATCTGGGTGAGTTCCTGAGTGGGAAGTTGATTCCAGTACGGGTGGGCGACGTAGGTGATCGCCCCTTGGCTCGCAGCCCACGTCGTCCCCTCCGAGAGAGAGGGGAAGGTGCGGACTTCGTAGTTGTCTTCCTCGCTGAAGTACCAGTTTGCTCGATCGCCACCCGGATCCTCAGGAATCTCGGTCAGCCCGTAGACGAGGAACTCACCGGACTGACGCGGGTAAATCGGGGCGATCATGTCGAAACCGAGTTCGGCACCGGGCACCAGGATGATGTCGTCACGAGCGCTCGGCTGCGTGAGGCGCCAGTGATCGGTGATCGCGACGATGTCGAACCCTGCCTCGACATAAGACTGCACGAGCCGATCAGGCGCGAGAGTGCCGTCACTCACGGTCGAGTGGGTATGGAGTGCTGCTTTCAGCCACTCGCCGTCACTGTGAAATGGGTTCATGCGATCAACCTTGTCTGAGTCGTGGGTCGAGCGTCTCTTCCAGTGCATAGCCAAGCAGTGTGAATGACAGCGTCACCAGGATGACACAGACCCCCGGGGGGATGATCCACCACCAGTAGCCGTTGGACATGGCACCGGACACGAATGCTTCCTCGATGATCCTGCCCCATGACATCGAGGTGGGATCACCCAGTCCGAGAAGTGAGAGCGTGGTCTCGGAGAGGATCGCGATGGCAACTGTCAGCACGCCCTGGGCGATGATGATCGGAGAAACCTCTGGCAAGACGTACTTCCCGAGGATCCGAGCGTTCGTGGCTCCGAGGGCCCGTGCCCGCTCAATGAAGGGTTGTTCCCGCACGGACAATGTCTGGGCCCGCACGAGTCGAGCAGTAAGCGCCCATGACGTGACCGCGATGACGACGATGACGTTGAGCAGGGTCGGTCCGAGAATGGCCGCCAGGACGATCGCCAGAACCAGCCAGGGGATGACCAGGAACCAGTCCGTTAAAGCCGTGAGTACCGTCCCCAAAGGCCTACCCGCGTAGTAGCCGGCCAGGATGCCCATGGCAGCGCCAATGATGACGGCCCCGAGCGTCGCAAGGACCCCGACGGTCAAGGAGACGCGTGCACCGACGAGCAGGAGTTGCACTACCGATCTCCCGAATAGGTCAGTACCCAAGGGCACAGCAGCGCTGGGGGGCTGAGTGGGCTGGCCGGGTGCGAAAGCGGGATCAATATCGTCGCTGTCTACGAGTAGTGGCGCAAGCAGCGCAGCGAGAGTGAAGAAGGCGAGTATCGCGAGGCCGATCATGCCACGCTTGTTGCGGCGGAAGATCCGCCAGAACTCGCCAAGGCTACGGCGCCGACGGGCCCAGGTGAGCGAAGTCATGTCGCGCCCACTCGTGGGTCGAGGAGTCCGTAGGTGACATCGGCGACGAGACTCGCGAAGATCACGGCCGCGCTGCTGATGAGGAACACGCCCTGAAGCACGGGGTAGTCGAGAGTTTGGATCGCCTCGTAGGTGAGCAACCCGATGCCCGGCCACGAGAACACCGTCTCGATCACAATGGCGCCACCCAAGATGAATCCGACACTGATCACGACGAGCGTGAATATCGGGAGGATGGCGTTCGGAACTGCGTGACGGCGCCGGACGTCAGGATCGGTGAGTCCCTTCGCCCGCGCGAGATCGATGTAGGGCTGCGCCTTGACCTCCATCATGCTTGAGCGCATCACGATGAGGAACTGGCCCACATAGCCCAGGGCGAGGGCCAACACAGGGAGCGCGAGGTGCATGGCGACGTCCGTGGTCCCGCTGCTGGTCGACGATGAGTAGCCCCCCGCCGGGAACCACCCCAGAAGCCCGGCGAAGAGGATCAGCAGGAGCATCCCGAGCCAACCTTCGGGGGTCGAGTAGAGGACCATCGAGGTGTAGAGGCTTCCCGAGTCGAATCGGCTACCCCGTCGCCATCCGCCGCGGATGCCCGCGAGAACGCCGATCCCGGCCGCAAGGATCGTGCCGATACCCACGAGGAGCAATGTGGGCCACATGCGCGACAGGATCAATTCCCACACGGGCAACCCCGAAATCAGTGACACGCCGAGATTTCCGCTGATGGTTTCGCGGACATACACACCAAATTGCGTGATGAGTGGCTGATCCAGGCCGAACGCGACCCTCTGCAGCTCGAGTGCTTCCGGCGACAGTCTCTGGCTTCGTGCCAGTAAGGCGATGGGGTCGCCCGGCATGATGCGAAAGAGGAAGAAGTTCACCGTGAAGATGAAGGCCAGGGTGAGCAGTGCCCAGCCGGTACGGCGGGCAATGAACTCAAGTCTTTCGGAGCGGGTCAGTGTGTGTCCGGTCGATCTTCAGTGCCGCGACGCCTCATCACGATGACGGCGACGCCACCGAGGATGATCAGAGCAGCGATCCCCCACAGCCACACCGGCGGCCCACTCGTGCTGGTCGACGAGGGCTCGCCAGCGGTCGTAGCCGCGTCACCTCCTGAGTCGCCCGATGCCGGCTGGGCAGATGCTGATGCTGCGGGATCGGTCAACTGAGCCGGTCGCGCTGACACCATGCCGGTGTAGGAGTACGACGGGGTGAGGTAGCCGTCACCAGCCGGAACCGGTGTGAGATCAGCGACGATGTCTGTCCGGTAGGCGGTCAACGAATTCGGGTATGCCAAGACAATCGACGGGACCTGGTCGTAGACGTACTGCTGTGCTTCTCGGACGAGGCGGAGGCGCTCATCCTGGTCCAAGGTTGATGCCTGTTGTGCCACAAGGTCGTCGTACGTCGCATCTCTCCAGCAGCCGTCGCTGAGATCACCGCACTGCTCCGAGGTGAACACCGAGAGTTGATAGTTCGGATCAGGGTCACCCGTCCAGTACCAGATGTAGGCATCGAAGTTGCCTGACTGCTGCAGGTCGTACATCTTGCCGGCGCTGACCGGCTGAGCCTTGACCTCAATGCCGATTTGGCTGAGGTAGGACGCAATGAGCTGCCCTGCGATGTCGCTTCCCGGGGTGTCATTCGAGGTGGGCATGCGGATGACCAGTGGCTGGCCGGTCTGCGGGTCAACGCGGATGCCGTCGCCGCCGCGCGTGTAGCCGGCTTCGTCCAGTATCGCGTTGGCCTGATCGGGGTCGTAGGGAGTCACCTGATCGTCGGGAATATCAAGGTGCCAGTACACCGAGAGCGGTCGCACGATGGTTTCGCCTGGGCTTGCGGCACCCTGATACGCCTTCTCCACGATCGCCTGCTTGTCGATAGCGAGCACGATCGCCTGGCGAACACGCAGGTCTTTCAGTGCGGGAAGGGGGTTCGCGGCGGGGTCCTGGCCACCGAAGTTGAATGCCAGATTCACCCAGGAGTCGGCGGTGATCTTCTGAACCGCGACGTTTGGTATCGCCTCGACCGCAGGGAGAAGCGCGCTCTCAAGGCCGTCAGCGATGGCGATCTCGCCGTTCTTCAGCGCCTGAACCATAGCTTCCTGGTTGGTGTACAGGCGGAAGACGATCCGCTCATAGGCAGGCTCGGTCCCCCAGAAGTTGGGATTACGTTCGAACGTCCAGCTCTGTCCCGGGACTGCCTCGGTCATGATGTAGGGACCGGATGCGACGTTGGGCAGGACCGCCGCCTGCTTGATCTCCTTGTTGGTCTTCCCGATGTACGCGCCCCACACGTGTTCGGGGACGATGTAAACCCACGGTGGTACGTCCATACCGCGAGTCGGTTCCGGCGAATTCCACACGATGGTTCGGTCATCGGGCGTCTCGAAGGTCGACCCCTTAGGGAAGTAACTGGTGAAGTAGGAGAACCCCTGGTCGATCACGAACCGATAGGTGAACGCGACGTCACGTGACGTCAGCGGGGTGCCATCGCTCCATTTCAGTCCCTCTCGCAACGTACAGGTCCACGCTGTGTAGTCGGCGTTGTGCTCGCACGATTCGGCAAGGCTTGGGGAAGCGCTGAGATCTTCATCCGAAAACTTCATCAGCATGTCGTACTGGAGGGTGACGGCGCTCCACTCGCTTGTGGAATTGACTGCCCAAATGTTCGGGTTGTCGATCCCTACCGTCATCCCGATGGTGAGCGTCGTGGCGTCATCCGCTGCCCATGCCGATGATCCCCAACCACCGACGAAGACGGCTCCGGATAGCGCTGCGGCTGCGATGGCAACGGCTGACAGTGGGCGATGGACGGACATGCTGCCTCCCTGAGTCCTCGGTCGGGTCAGTATGGCGCGAAACATGAAGGCCGGGCCCAAATCACGTGAAGTCTTCACCTCTATGTCACGCAGCGGCCGTCCTCATTGAGCGGTGGCGCCCACGAGGTGGAGCGGTGGCTCACCCCCTAGGTGCTGCACGTGCTCGGAGAGTTCCACGGCGAGATCGCCGACCGTAATCCCGTGGCGGGCGTGTGCGAGGAGGTAGGCGTCCCCCAGTCCGTCACCCACCACCACGGTGGGTCGATCAACGCCTTCCTCGGAGAGCAAAGCCAGTTTGCTCGCAGCGAAAGCCACCGGCCCTCCGGCGAAGGGCGTGATCACCAAGCCGTGTGAGTCGGGTTCGGCACCCGACAGATAGGAATGCCCACGTGACACGAGGTCGCGGTCAAGCCGGGGTACGCCGTGTTCACGGAGCAGGGTCGTCACGCCCCACACGTCCGCCAGGTCGATTTCGCCGACTCCATTTCCCCGAAGGAGTGGGTTGATCACATTGTGAGTGAACCGTCGCACACACCATGCCAAGCCAGCACTGACGATGCGCACGTCGAAGTCCATGCGCCGCAAGCCGATGAGGAACTCGCATGCCTCCTGACGTAGCGTGAGTGATGGCACCACGTGATCGGTAGCGCGTACGAGTTCGGCCAGGGACGATCCCGCGAAGGCCTGGGCGAGGAGCAGCGCGCCGGGATAGTGACCCCACGGCACATCAGCCGATGCGCAATCCGCGACAGCGCGGTAGTACTCCATCGGTGCAACGTCAAATGACAGGCCGTCGAGTGACGGCCACTCTGGGTGGTCGGGCAATGACCGGTTGTCGACGCCCCACTGGAAGACCGCTTCCGAGATGTCTTCGTGGATCAGGGTCCCATCGAAATCGAAGATCGCCACTCGGCCCGGTGCGTCCGCAAGGACTTCAAGGATCGCGGACACGCTGCGCGATGGAGAGTTCACGCCAACAGGCTAATAGCCGCAGCCGTGTTCGCGTCCCTTTCGTAAATCCAGTGACCACATCCCTGTTCACAACACGCGATTCCTGATCCCGAGGAGGCCAGATCGCCTTCGTGGCCGAGTGCTCTCGCCTAGCCTAGGCGCGTGACCGATACCGCTCCCGCGCCCGTGAAGCGCCGTCGCTGGCCGTGGATCGTCGGCATCATCGCCATCGTCCTCGTGCTGGTCCTTGCGACCCTGTCGTCGTTCCTGCAGTGGACGGTCAAGCGCAGCTGGCCCCAGACGTCCGGCACCATCACCGTCAGTGGACTCGCTGCATCGGTCGACGTCGTGCGCGATGAGCTCGGCATTCCGACGATCTACGGCGACAGCCTCGCCGATCTGATGTTCGCGCAGGGCTACGTGCATGCCCAGGACCGCTTCTGGGAAATGGACGTACGACGCCACATCACCGCGGGGCGCCTGTCGGAAATGTTTGGCAAGAGCCAGGTACCCACTGATGCCTTCCTGCGCACGCTCGGATGGCGGCGCATCGCTGAGCAGGAGGTGCCGATGCTCAATGACACCTCGCGTCTGATGCTCGAGTCATATGCGGCAGGTGTCAACGCCTACCTCGCTGACCGACCCAAGGCGGCCATCAGCCTGGAGTACTCCGTCCTCGGTCTCACCAATCCGTCGTACGCCATCGAGCAGTGGACTCCCGCTGATTCTGTCGCGTGGCTCAAGGCGCTGGCGTGGGACCTGCGGGGCAACATGACCGACGAGATCTATCGGGTCGTGCTGGCCGCGGCGACGTCCGTGGACCAGGCGGTCCAGGTCTTCCCGCCCTATCCCTACGACCGTCACCGCCCGATCGTCGAGGGCGGCACAGTCGGCAATGCGGGATTCCAGCCAGCGGTCACGACGACGGCCGCCGCCGCAGCGATGCGCGTCGACCCGGGCGAGGTGGACGGGATCGCCGACACCCTGCAGGGCGTCCTGGCCGCGGCCAACCTGCTCGATCGCTGGCTCGGCCCGGACGGCAAGGGCATCGGCTCCAACTCCTGGGCGGTCGACGGGCGCTACACGACGACCGGCAAGCCGATCCTCGCCAACGATCCGCACCTCGCGCCCAGCATGCCGAGCCTGTGGTACCAGGCGCAGTTGCGCTGCCGTGACGTCACGCCGGCGTGCCCTGTCGCGGTCGGCGGCTGGACCATGGCCGGGCTGCCCGGCGTCTTCATCGGGCACACCGATCGCTTCGCCTGGGGATTCACCAACACCGGCCCCGATGTCACCGATCTCGTGCTCACCAAGGTCGAGGGAGACGCCTACGAGTACGACGGTGAACTCGTGCCGCTGGATGTGCGCACCGAGCGCATTGAGGTCGCCGGCGGTGACCCGGTCGACATCACGATCCGATCGACCGAGTCCGGTCCGATCATCTCCGAGGTCCTTGAAGCCGGGGAGAACTACGCGACGATCGGTGCGGAGGCGCCCGTCCCGGCTCCGGGATACGCCGACGTCGGTGATCCGGGGAGCGACTACGCCGTCGCCCTGAGGTGGACCGCGCTGGAACCGGGCACGACGTTCGATGCGTTCGCCCTGCTCAACAGCGCGCAGGACTTCACCGCGTTCCGTGAGGTGGCGCGGATCCTCGAGGTGCCTGCCCAGAACCTGCTCTACGCCGATATCGACGGCAACATCGGCTATCAGATGCCGGGTGTCATCCCGATCCGCAACGGATACGACGGCAAGTGGCCCGTCCCCGGGTGGTCCAGCGATCTCGCGTGGGACGGGAGCATCCCCTTCGAGGATCTGCCGTGGGCATACAACCCGCCCGAGGGCTGGATCGTCACGGCCAATCAGGCCGTCGTCGGCAAGGACTACCCGTACTTCATCACCGACGACTGGTCGTACGGCGCGCGCAGCCAGCGCATCGTCGACCTCATCACCGCGCAGATCGACTCCGGGCGCGCCTTCACCGTCGCCGACATGCAGGCACTGCAGATGGACAACCACAGCGCGAATGCCGACTACCTCGTGCCGCGCATCTCCGACATGCCGGTGCAGGACGCGACGAAGGCCGGCATGGCACTGCTGCAGGGCTGGGACTACCAGCAGGGCATCGACTCCGCTCCCGCGGCGTACTTCAACGCCTTCTGGCGTCAGCTCATCACGCGGATGTTCGACTCCAAGACCGGCACGGACATCACCTCGGCGAGCGGTGACGACCAGTTCTTCGAGGTCATTCGCACCCTGTGGGACGCGCCCGATGACCCGTGGTGGAATGACCCGCTCACGGCTGAGACCGAAGGCCGAGATGCCGTGATCACCGCCAGTCTCGATGCGGCGTACCAGGACATGGTCGACCTGCAGGGCAGCGAACCCGGGTCGTGGCGCTGGGGCGCCCTTCACACGCTTCTGCTCCAGCACGGAACCCTGGGAGCCTCGGGAATCGCGCCGATTGAGGCGCTGTTCAATCGTGGGCCGATCGACACTGCGGGCGGCAGCGGCATCGTCAACGCGACAGGTTGGACGCCGAGCGATGGATTCGAGGTCACCTGGGTCCCGAGCATGCGCCAGGTGGTGGATCTCTCAGACTTCGACAACTCCACCTGGATCAACCTCACGGGCAACAGCGGCCATGCGTTCAACCCGAACTACGAGGATCAGGTCGATGCGTGGCAGTCGGGTGCGCAGTTCGGGTGGGCCTGGAGCGCGGAGGCGGTCGATCAGTCGGCCGAGGCGATGCTCACGCTGACGCCGGCCGACTAGCGCGTTCGGCTGGGGGTCGGCGTAGTCCGGCGGCGTACAGCGCGAGCACGACTTCG
>Ga0129342_1001101_pt1 | contig 12053 bp, 10 predicted proteins | sample CPBDNA_5_FD_94426 | JGI IMG/M metagenome (GOLD analysis project Ga0129342, IMG submission 94426) | Freshwater to marine salinity gradient microbial communities from Chesapeake Bay, USA - CPBay_Sum_15_0.2_DNA | ecosystem: Environmental > Aquatic > Marine > Coastal | place: USA: Chesapeake Bay...
GATGACTACATGACGAAGCCCTTCTCACCCCGAGAGTTGGTTTCAAGAGTTAAAGCGTTGTTGCGCAGGTCTAAGCCTGCATCAATTAGTGATGTCCTGGAATTTGAAGATTTGCGATTGTTCCCGAGCCGCGTGGAGGTTTACCGTGGGAATGTGTTGGTTCCGTTGGGGCCTAAGGAATTTCACCTTTTATCAATTCTTATTGAACGGCCAGGTCAGGTGTTTAGTCGCGCTCAACTCCTTGATCTTGTTTGGGGGCATGGTGTTTATGTGGAAGAGCGCACAGTTGACGTGCATCTAAGCCGTCTTCGAAAAGCACTTGATCATACTGGCGACGGCTCATTGCCAAATTTAATTCGAACGGTGCGTGGTAGTGGCTATTCCCTTCGAGCTGGTCTCCATTAATTAACAGATCTCGTTTAATGCTAAATTCGAGGCCTCTGCCTTTGAGGCTCACCTCCGCTAGAGCTTGAAAACAATAATGAGTTCAATAGAAAATTTAAAGGCCGTTTCGGAATATCAAGATACTCGGGAAAAATACAGATAGGTTAAGGCAATCAAATGCTGGCCGATATGTAGCAATGTGTGCGGAAGCAACTATGGCAAATACATCAAGAAGGCGTAGCGCGCCACCTAGCAGCAAAAATCCTGCTCACTTTGTGCCGCTTGGTGTGATTATGCGCGACTATGACGGTGTGCTGGCGCAGTATATGAACGAGAATAAAGCGGATGACGTGGTGATTACGATGCCAGTCACCGTTGATGTGGCGGGTGAGGGTAAACAGAAATTCTTTGTTGCCGTCGCTGTTACGACCAGTTTTGACGAACCTGAGGCGCTGTCAGATGAAATTGAGCGAAGCGCCCCCAAAGGCCACCGTCCGTTATTTGCGTGGGTTCCTGCAAATCTTTATGGCACGGAGGAGTTCGGCATTTTCATTGATGAAATGCCAATTGGTGAAACGCTGAAAAACGGTTTGGTGAACGAGGTTCTGGAACAGGCGGCGGTTGAGGCAACGATTGTTGCGTTGGATCAATAGTCGCGGTCTGATTTACGCGGTTTTGGGCAGCAACCATTAAAGGCTGATAAAATGTCGATAATCTATATTGATGCCGATGCTTGTCCGGTCAAAACTGAAGCTGAAGAGATCGCGACTCGCCATCAGATCCGTCTTGTGCTGGTCTCGAACGGCGGTATCCGCCCGTCGCCAAATCCGCTGGTGACACTGGTGATTGTTCCTGACGGCCCTGACATGGCCGATAAACATATCGCTGATCAGGCGGTGCCGGGCGATATTGTGATCACCGGCGATATTCCGCTGGCGGCGAAGGTGATCGCAAATGGCGCAGCGGCGATGCGGCATAATGGCGATGTTTTTACCGCAGCAAATATTGGCGGCCAATTGGCAACCCGCGATTTAATGGCTGATATCCGCGCCGCTGATCCGTTTCTGGTGCAATCGGGACGCAAAGGCGCAAATGCCGCATTTTCGGCAAAGGATCGTTCACGGTTTCGCAATGCGCTTGAGGCGGAAATACGCAAAGGTCAATTGCTAGCTGGGCGGCAGGGGTGATGCCGATGCCCCGACGCCCTGACAACGTTTTGAGCAATAGCGAACCTGTTCCCAGTCACGCGCCCATTTTTTCCGCCATTGAAAGGGCCGTCCACAACTGGCACAAATCTTTTCCGGCAAATTGGCTTTTCGAACCATTTTTGGCATATTTAAACCCTATCAATCGACCGTCGGCGCCACGCCTATCATATAATTTTGGCGCTACGCCTTTCATGGTAATAAAGTCCTAGCTGAAAGGGAAAAAGAATGTCAGCAACGCCTCTAAATATTCTGTTCCTTTGTACTGGAAATTCGGCGCGATCATTGATTGCCGAGGGTGTGCTGCGTCATTTGGGCGATGGTCTTTTTAAGGCATTTTCGGCCGGATCCCAGCCGACCGGTGCGCCAAATCCGTTCGCGCTGCGGGTGCTTGCCGCACATGATATCGAGACCGGCTTTGCCGCATCGAAAGCTTGGGATATTTTTGCCGGTGATGATGCGCCGGCCATGGATTTGATTGTAACGGTTTGCGATAATGCAGCTGGTGAGACCTGCCCGATCTGGCCGGGTCATCCACAGGTGGCGCATTGGGGCGTTGTCGATCCGGCTGCTGCAAATGGCAGTGACGACGAAATTCTAGCGGCTTTTCAAACAACCTATGACGAGATGAGTTCGCGAATTAGCGCGTTAATCGCGGCGCATCCCGATACAGAAACCATTGGCGATATTGCGCGGGCCATCGGCGCGCAAGCGGCAGGCCGGTCATGACGCGGGATCATCTTTTCCGCCGCCTTTTTGCCGAGTGGTTTGGCACGTTGGCACTGGTCGCAACGGTGGTTGGCTCGGGCATCATGGCCGAAACATTGGCGAATAATAATCTGGCGCTGGCGTTGCTTGGCAATACCATTGCAACGGGTGCCATTCTTGTTGTTTTAATCACCATGCTTGGGCCGGTGTCTGGTGCACATTTCAACCCTGCGGTCAGCGCGGCCTTTCTGCTGCGCGGCGATTTATCGGCCAGACTGGCGGCATTTTATATCATTTGTCAGATTGCTGGCGGTATCTGCGGAACGTTATTGGCGCATTGGATGTTTGCGGCGCCATTACTGCAAGACGCAACGCATCTGCGATCTGGCCTAACCCAATACGGATCTGAATGGGTGGCGACCTTTGGCTTGCTAATGGTGATTTTTGGCGGTGTCAGATATCGCGCCGACGCAGTGGCTTGGATGGTCGGGCTTTATATAACCGCGGCCTATTGGTTTACCGCATCAACCAGCTTTGCCAATCCGGCGGTTACGATTGCGCGATCATTGACCGACAGTTTCTCCGGCATCCATATGGGTGATATGCCGTTTTTCATCCTCGCACAGATGCTTGCGGTCTGGCCAGCGTGCCGGCTTGCGGGGTGGTTATTTGCGGCTGATAACCGGATTGGCGGTGCTGACGACCCTGACAAGGCAGGCGGTTCTGAAAAATAATCCTTTCCATTGAGGGGAAAATAATGCTTTCCATTCTGGCTTATTGGCTATAGGAATGCGGCGCGGATAGAAATCGCCAACCCAAGAGACATTTATATGACCCAAGAGCTACGCAATATAGCCATCATTGCCCATGTTGATCATGGCAAAACCACGCTAATTGACTCGATCATGAAACAAAGCGGTATGTTCCGCGAAAACCAGCAGGTCGATGAGCGGCTGATGGATTCCGGTGATCTTGAAAAAGAACGCGGCATTACCATCCTCGCCAAGCCAACATCGGTGATGTGGAAAAATGTTCGTATCAATATCATTGATACCCCGGGTCACGCCGATTTCGGCGGTGAGGTCGAGCGCGTTCTTGGTATGGCCGATGGGGTGATCTTGTTGACCGATGCTGCCGAAGGGCCAATGCCGCAGACAAAATTTGTGCTTGGTAAGGCGTTGGCACAAGGGCTGCGGCCGATTGTGATCATCAATAAGATTGACCGTAGTGATGGCCGTCCAGAAGAAGTGGTGGACGAAGTGTTCGATCTGTTTGTCGCGCTTGATGCGAATGAAGAACAGCTTGATTTCCCCATTCTCTACGCATCTGGCCGCAGTGGCTGGTGTGTTCGCGATCTGGATGATCCGCGCGATAATCTACACCCGCTTTTGGATGTTATTCTCGATCATGTTAAGCCGCCGCAGGTTGACCATGAGGCGCCGTTTGCGATGTTGGCAACTCTGCTCGACAGCGACCCCTATCTTGGTCGTTGTCTTGTTGGCCGTGTTGTTCAGGGCAGCGCATCGGTCAATGCCAGTGTTCGCGGGCTTAATCTTGACGGCAAAATTGTCGAGACAGGCCGTTTGACCAAATTGATGAAATTCGAAGGCATGTCGCGCATTCCGGTTGATCATGTTCAGGCTGGCGACATTATCTGTATCGCTGGATTGGCCAAAACATCGGTTTCCGACACGATTTGCTCGCCCGAAGTCACCGTGCCATTGCAGTCAACCCCGATTGACCCGCCAACAATGTCGGTCACAATCACGGTAAATGACTCGCCTCTGGCTGGACGTGAGGGCAAAAAGGTCACCTCGACAGCGATCCGTGAGCGGTTATTGGCCGAGGCTGAAACCAATGTTGCGATCACCTTTAACGAAAGTGGCACCAAGGATTCGTTCGAGATTGGTGGCCGCGGCGAATTGCAGCTGGGCGTGCTGATCGAAACCATGCGCCGTGAAGGGTTTGAAATGACCGTGTCGCGGCCACGGGTTCTCTACCAGAAAGACGAAGCCGGCCAGCGGCTAGAGCCAATGGAAGAGGTGACAATCGATGTTGATGAGGAATTTTCTAGCACCGTTGTGGATAGTCTGAACCGCCGCAAGGGTGAGATGCTGGATATGCGCGCCGCCGGTGCGGGCAAAACCCGTCTTGTGTTCCGCGCCCCATCACGCGGCCTGATCGGTTATCAAAGCCGCTTTTTGACCCAGACCCGTGGGACAGGTGTACTGAACCGTATCTTTGATTCATACGCCCCGCATAAAGGCCCGATCGAAGGCCGCCGTAATGGCGCGCTGATCTCGACTGATTCAGGTGTTGCGGTTGCCTATGCGCTGTTCAACCTGCAAGATCGCGGGCAGATGTTTGTGGCCCCGCAAACGCCGGTTTATCAGGGCATGATCGTTGGCGAACATAGCCGTGATAATGATCTCGAGATCAATGTTCTAAAGGGCAAGCAGCTGACCAACGTTCGCGCGTCAGGTTCGGATGAAGCGGTCAAGCTGGTGCCGCCGCGCCGTATGTCACTTGAAGAGATGATGGCCTATATCAATGAAGATGAATTGCTAGAGGTCACGCCGCAAAGCCTGCGTTTGAGAAAGATGTATCTGTGCCCGCATGAACGCAAAAAAGCCGCCCGCGCGTAGGGTCGCGTGAGGTTATGATCCGGTGATGCTGGTAATCGTGGCAACCATATGGCCATCGATTGGCATGATGCAACTGGCATAATGACAAGCCGCGGATTAGCCGATATGATCGCCCTTACGGATGTTTTATAGACGTTTTATTGACGATTCTTATGACGCGTCTAACCGGGTAAACCAATCGGCCGAATTTTTTGAGTAAAGATAGATAGAGGGTATTTTGATGGCGGGTGATAATTTCAAGCATGTTTATGATAAGGCTGCGATGGCCCGGTCGGTTGCGCGGATGCTTCTTGAAATTGATGCGGTTCTGTTTCGTGCTGACGAGCCGTTTAAACTGACCTCGGGCATGATGAGCCCTGTTTATATCGACTGCCGCAAGATTATTTCATTTCCACGGATGCGTGCTGCCATGATGGATTACGGCGCATCGGTGATTTTAAACGATATTGGCCATGAGTCGCTTGATGCGCTGGCTGGCGGCGAGACCGCAGGGATACCGTTTGCCGCATGGCTTGCTGAGCGCACCCATCTGCCAATGCAATATGTCCGCAAAAAACCCAAAGGCTTTGGTCGCGATGCCCGCATTGAGGGCGATATCAGCGAAGGCCAGCGTATTCTGCTGGTTGAAGATCTGACCACCGATGGGGGCAGCAAGTTGAATTTTGTCGAGGCATTGCGCACCGCCGGTGCCGAGGTAGCGCATACATTCGTGATCTTCTATTATGATATCTTTAAAGATACGCCCGCCCGTCTCGCCGAAGATGGCATCAGCCTTCATTATCTGGCGACATGGTGGGATGTTCTTGCCGAATGCAAGGACGCGCAACGCTTTGATCCGAAAACATTAGCCGCTGTCGAAGATTTTCTGAATAATCCGCGTGAGTGGTCCAAGGCGCATGGCGGCGTCTAGCCAGCTAGGCACACCATTCTAATGCCGCATTTCAGGTAAAAGCTGGTTGGTGTCAATGGGCAGGTCTTGTTTGGCCGCATATTCGCTAAGGTGCGATCCATGGCAAGTTTTGACTATATCATTATCGGCGCTGGCTCGGCCGGCTGCGTTCTTGCTGATCGGCTAAGCAGCAGCGGTAAATTTCGTGTTTTGCTTGTTGAGGCGGGGCCGTCGGACGACCGGTTCTGGGTTCGAACGCCGATTGGTTACGGCATGCTTTTTAATGATAGCCGCGTTAATTGGCGCTATCATACCAATGCCGAAACTGGCCTCGACAACCGCCAGCTCTATTGGCCTCGGGGCAAGGTTCTTGGCGGATCAAGCTCGATCAATGCGCTGGTTTATCATCATGGCCAGCCAGCTGATTATGATGATTGGGCAGCAGCCGGCAACTCCGGTTGGGATTATCATTCGATCAAGCCGATTTACAATAGCTTTGAAGACATCATCCGCAATGATGATCAGCGGCCCATGATTGGCAAATTGACGGTTAGCGACGTTGCGGATGAATATCACCCGTTGAAATCACATTTCTTCTCGATGGCGAACGAGATGGGGCTTCATAATGACGCTGCCTGCAGGCTCGATGGTGAGGGTCTTTATCCGTATTTTATTACGACACGTCACGGGGTGCGTTGTTCGTCATCAAAGGCATTTCTGCATCCGGCAGCCTCGCGGCCAAATCTGACGGTTATGACAGATTGCATGGCAACGCGGATTGAAGTGCGTGATGGGCGTGCGATCGCGGTTCATTTAATGCAGCAAGGTGCGCCGGTTCGCCTCGCGGCTGATGGCGAAATCATCATATCGGCTGGGGCGGTGAACTCGCCGCAACTGCTGCAATTATCAGGTATCGGGCCGGGGGCGATCAGCCAGCGCAACGGCATTGATGTTATGCTTGATCAGCCGAATGTCGGGTTACATCTATCCGATCATCTTGGGGTGAATTATTATCAGCGGGCGAGCTGTGCGACCTTGAACTCAGTTTTTGGAAGCTGGCCGCGTATCGGCCTTGCTGGTCTGCAATATTTGTTTACCAAGAAAGGTCCGCTATCGCTTGGGGTCAACCAGCTTGGCGGATTGCTTCGCGCGCGCGCCGATGCGCCACGACCCGATACGCAGATTTATATCAATCCGATTACCTATCGTCCGCCGCCGCCAGGTGGCCGTCGGCCATTCCTGCCTGAACGGGAACCGGGCTTTATCTTCAGCTTTAATTCCTGCCGCCCCTTCAGTACCGGACGGATTGAAATCAATACCCCCGATTGGCGCCAGCCACCATTGATTTTTGGCAATTACCTCTCTGATCCCCGTGATCTGGACGATGTAATCCATATGGCGCGGCTAGTCGGCCGGATGCAGGATAGCGCTGCGGTTGGCCAGATCTTGGCCGCGCCGCCTGAAACGCCGTTATCACGCCTGTCAGACGATGCGATTATTGACGATTTCCGCGCCCGCAGCGGCACGGTCTACCATCCTTGTGGAACCTGCCGAATGGGGCCAGATGCGGCGCATGCCGTTGTTGATCCGGCGCTGCGTGTGCATGGGATTGACCGGCTTCGGATTGCCGATGCGTCGGTTTTTCCAAATATAACCTCGGCCAATTTAAACGCGCCGACGATCATGCTTGCCCATAAGGTGGCGCAGCTTGTTCTGCAAGATCGGCAAGGCTAGCAGCGGTGGCTGGTCAAACTGCCAAATCTGGACGAATCTTTTAACCTGCCAAATGTGCTGCTCGCTATCCGGTTTGCGGTGCTTGCCTTGCGGTAAAGGTAAAACAGGCTTATATAACCCGATGGAAGCGCCCCACACGGGTTCCGCAGAATTGGCAAGGTTCTGACGATGAAATGGAAATCCTCTTATTTGTTGGCAGGCCTGTTTGCGGCGGCTGTAACCGGCTGGATGCTGTCTGATGATCTGCTTGGCAAGGCCGAGGGTGACGCACCGGTTGCCAGCGTGTCAGCGACCACATCGCCAGAAGCGGCATCATCCGGGGATTCATCTGGGGCAGCGAAAAAGGGACTGATTGTTGCGGCGGTCGAGGTGAAGAACCAGCCGATTACTCGCGTTGTGCGGGCCAGCGGTGTCAGTGAGGCCGAATTTGAAATGACCGTTTCGGCAAAGGCCGATGGACAGATTATCTCGCTGGATGCGGTTGAGGGCAGTGATATCAGGGCCGGTGATGTGCTGGTGCGCCTCGATAAAGGCACCCTCGTCGAACAGATCAGCGCGGCCAAGGCGAATTTAGAGGTGGCAAAGCGCCGCCGCGAGGTGACCGAGCGTCTGGCAAAAGAAAATTTCAGTGCGCCATTAGAACAGGCCGAACGTGCCGCCGCCTATGCCACCGCCAAGGTAAATCTGCGCAAACTTGAAGAACAGTTAAGCGATACTGTCATTGTTGCGCCGGTATCTGGTCTGCTGGAAACATTGCATGTTGAAAAGGGTGAGCGTGTTCGTCGCGATACCGCAACGGCAACTCTGTTGGGGCTTGATACGCTGTCAGTTGTTGTGGCAGTGCCGCAAAACGAGGTCTCACGGATTGAGCTTGGAACCAAGGTTAAGGTTGAAATTGCCGGCAATGGGTCGCGTCATGGAACCGTGTCAAAGATTGCGTCAAAATCAAATGCTGCAACCCGCACATTTGACGTAACGATTGATTTGCCTAATCATGATCGGAAATTACGCGTCGGGATGAGCGTTGAAGCCACCATTAACGCTGGCACGCTTGAGGCATTTGCAATGTCGCCAGCGCATCTGTCGGTCGCCGAAAACGGCGCATTGGCGGCAAAAATCGTGGTTGATGGCAAAGCTGTTACCATGCCGGTTGAGGTTGTACGTTCGGGCGCGGAAATGGTGTTTGTTTCCGGATTGCCGGATGGGGCTATTTTGCTGACCGTCGGCCAAGGCTTTGTCGAGGATGGCGCTGTCGTCACTTATAAGCTTACGAGCGCATCATGAATCAAATCATCGAGGCAGCATTTTCGCGCGCTGGCGCTGTTCTAGTTGCCATGGTGATGCTGTTTGCGGTTGGCGTTTCATCCTATTTCAACATTCCCAAAGAAGCCAAACCCGATATTGATATTCCGGTTGCTTATGTATCGGTGTCGTATGACGGCATTTCGCCTGAAGACGCCGAACGGCTGTTGGTCAAGCCACTGGAAAAACAGCTTCGGTCGGTTGAGGGTCTGGACAAGATGACCTCAATCTCGGCCGAGGGTTACGGTTCGGTGTCACTGGAATTTGCCGCTGGCGAAGATATTGATCAAGCCATTGCCGATGTGCGCAAGGCGGTTGATGACGCCAAGCCTGATTTGCCACCAGATGCCGATGAACCAAAAATTGTCGAGGTTAGCCTTTCGCTATTTCCGGTTTTGACGGCGGCGCTGTATGGGCCTGTGCCTGAACGTGAAATGGTGCAGGCGGCGCGCCGTATTAAAGACCGGTTGGAGGCTTTGCCCGGTATTCTAAAGGTTGATATTGGCGGTGACCGCAAAGAAATTCTGGAAATTCTGGTCGATGCGGCAGCGATAGAGGCCTATGGCCTAGATCCGGCAGCGGTAACCCAGCTTGTGCGCAACAATAATCAACTGGTGACGGCCGGTGCGATTGACGATGGTGGCGGGCGGCTTGTTGTGAAGGTTCCCGGCGTTTTGGAATCGGTTGATGATTTGATCAATATGCCGATCAAGGCAAAGGATGGAAACAGCATCCGGTTTGGCGATGTGGCTGTGGTGCGCCGTACCTTTCAGCAGGCCCAAGGCTGGTCACGGGTGAATGGCGAAAAGGCGATCGTTCTTGATGTTCGCAAACGGGTTGGCTCGAACGTGATCGAAGTGGTTGAGGCAGCGCGCGCAATTATTGATGCAGCTGCCCCGCAAATCGGTGCCGAGGTAAAGGTCAGCTATCTGTTTGATGACTCAAAGCAGGTACGCAATATGTTACGCGATCTTGGCAATAATGTCGGTGCGGCGGTGATCATTGTTATGGTCGTTGTTCTGGCGATGCTTGGGCTGCGCAATGCGACGCTTGTGGGACTGGCGATCCCGGGGTCGTTCTTTGTTGGCATTACCGCGCTGAACGCGCTTGGCATTACGATGAATATCGTTGTGCTGTTTTCGCTGATATTGGTGGCGGGGATGCTGGTTGACGGGGTGATCGTCACGACCGAATATGCCGACCGCCAAATCGCCATGGGCAAGGATCGGCGCGAGGCCTATAAGATTGGTGCCCAGCGCATGGCATGGCCGATTATTTCGTCAACTATCACCACGTTGATGGTGTTTATGCCGCTGTTATTCTGGCCGGGCATCGTTGGGCAATTTATGCAATATCTGCCGATGACGGTGATTGCTGTTTTGACCGCGTCACTGATGATGGCATTGATTTTCATTCCGGTGCTTGGCGGGTTCATTGGCAAAAGGCGGGTTGATACCGCAACAATTTCGGCAACGGCGCCGCGTTTTTATCGCTCGATTCTGAAATTTGCGGTGCGCCGACCATTCATTGTGATGACCAGTGTTATCACCTTTATGGTGGTGTCATTTACCGGATATGTTTCCGCCGGTCTTGGTGTTTCCTTTTTCCCCGATATCGAACCAGATCAGGCGCAGGTTCAGGTGCTGGCGCGCGGCGATCTGTCGGCCAAGGAACGTGATCTTCTGGTCAAAGCTACCGAAGACAGCATTTTAACCCAGCCGGGGATTCGCGATTTCTACGGCAAATCTTTTCGTTCAGGTGGGGCGGGAAATCAGGCCCCGCGCGATTCTGTTGGTACCATCCGCACTGTCTTTGCCGATTGGCAGGAACGCGATAAGGCGTCAGTCTTGATTGACGGAATGCGGGCCCGTGTTGCGCCGCTTGCCGGGGCTGAATTCAGCATCCAGAAACAGCAGCAAGGCCCGGGATCAGCGCAGCCCATCCGCATTGATATTGTCGGAAACTCGCTTGCCGAGATCGGCGCGGCAACGAATGATATCATTGACCGGATGAATAAAATTGGCGGTTTTGTTGATGTGACTGACAGCCGCCCCTTGCCGGGTACCGAATGGTCGCTTGTAACCGACCGCGATGCGGCCAGCCGTCATGGTGTGTCGATCTCGGGTCTTGGCATGATGATCAAGATGCTGACCCGCGGTATGCGCATTTCTGATTACCGGCCAGATGATTCCGAAGATGAACTGGATGTGGTGATGCGCTTTATGGGTGATCAGCGCAATCTTGACCGGCTAAAGGAATTACGCGTTCCAACGGTTGACGGCTCATATGTGCCCTTGTCAGTTTTCGCCAGTCTTGAGCCACGGGTTAAAGGCGGTGATATCGAGCGCAAGGACGGCCAGCGCTATATGTATATTAATGCCAGTGTCGAAAGCGGATTGCTGCCGGTTGATCTGATCAATAAGCTGCGCCAGTCACTGGCCGAAACCCCGGTAAAGGGTGCGGTTGATGTGCAATTTGGCGGTGAGGACGAGGATATTGCCGAAACCCAGAGCTTTCTTGGTACGGCATTTGGCATTTCGATGCTGCTGATGGTGATCGTGTTAATGGTCCAGTTCAATTCTGGCTGGCAGGCGATTGTAACGATGTCGGCCATTATCCTGTCGACTGGTGGTGTGTTTTTGGGACTGTGGGTCACCAGCCGTCCGTTTGGCATTGTTATGTCGGGGCTAGGCGTGATCGCGCTTGCCGGTATTGTGGTGAATAATAATATCGTGCTGATCGACACGTTTAACGAATATCGAAGCCGCGGCTATAGCGCGACCGAAGCGGCGTTCCGGTCTGGACTGGTTCGCTTTCGGCCGGTAATCCTGACCGCGGTAACGACCATTCTTGGGCTGATCCCGATGGTGTTTGAGATGACGATTATTCTGGTTGATCGTGAAATTCTGGTTGGCGCGCCGTCGTCACAATGGTGGACACAGCTGTCTAGTACCATTGCAGGTGGTCTGACCTTTGCCACTGTCCTGACGTTGGTGGCGACGCCGTCAATGCTGGTTCTTGGCGAAACTGTCCCGCGCCAGATCGGCAATGGGGTGCGCTTTATTCTGCGCCGCCCCCGATTGGCCTGACCCCGCCCAAATAATGCGCCCAGATAGGACGCCCAGATAGGATGCCCAGATAGGATGCCCAGATAGGATGCCCAGATAGGATGCCCAGATAGGATGC
>Ga0129342_1001102_pt1 | contig 12047 bp, 14 predicted proteins | sample CPBDNA_5_FD_94426 | JGI IMG/M metagenome (GOLD analysis project Ga0129342, IMG submission 94426) | Freshwater to marine salinity gradient microbial communities from Chesapeake Bay, USA - CPBay_Sum_15_0.2_DNA | ecosystem: Environmental > Aquatic > Marine > Coastal | place: USA: Chesapeake Bay...
CCTTAATTTTTTTTTCTACTCCATTAACTATTTCAGCTAAATCAAGTTTAACCCTTATTCTTAGATTACTGCCTTTTGGTCTTCTTGAACCTCCACCAAAACCTCCAAAACCTCCTCCAAAAGCACTTCCAAAAATATCCCCAAATTGACTAAAAATATCATCCATATTCATGCCAGCTCCTCCAAAACCACCTGAACCATCAAATGCAGAATGACCAAATTGATCGTATTTAGCTCTTTTTTCTTTATTGCCTAAAACTTCGTAAGCCTCAGCGGCTTTCTTGAAATTTTCTTCTGCCTTTGAATCACCAGGGTTTTTATCAGGGTGATATTTTATTGCCATTTTTCTGTAAGCTTTTTTAATTTCACTTTCAGAAGCTGATTTTTCTATTCCTAAAATATCATAATAATCTTCTTTCATAGTTATTTGAATTAATTACCTACAACAACTTTGGGATATCTTATTATTTTTTCTCCAAGTTTATATCCTTGCTCAGTAACGTCAATTATTTTTCCCTTCATTTTATCATTTTCAGCGGGAATTTGAGTAATTGCTTCGTGAATTTCAGCATCGAATTCATCTCCTTTCTTGACTTTTATTAAAACTAATCCTTGGGATTTTAATGTATCTGAAAATTTATTATTTATTAGTGAAAAACCTTCAATTAAACTTTTATCTTTAGATTTTTCAAATTCAGATGAAGCTCTTTTTAAATCATCAATTATTGGAAGCAAAGCTGTCATTAGTTCTTGTGAAGCTGTTTTATATAAATCTAATCTTTCCTTAGATGTTCTTTTTTTATAATTTTCGAATTCAGCAAAAAGTCTTAAAAATTTATCTTTTTCTTCCTTAATTTCGTTAGTTAAAAATTCGAGCTGAGATTTTAAAGTTGGTTTTTTTGAACTTTTAGATTTATTTACCATATATTAATTTTAAAAATAATTTTAGCAAAATTACTGCCAAAATTAAAAAATTGTCATAATGTCACAGATTTTATTTTAATAAATCCTTCAGAGCTAAATCAAGATTTGAATACTTAAATCTAAAACCTTTTGATTCAATTTTTCTTGAAGAAACATTTTGACTAAATAACAATAATTCTGACATTGAACCTGCAAAAAATTCGACTATTTTTTGAGGAATAGAAGGTATTATTATTTTTTTTTCCAATATTCTTGAAACAGACAAAGTAAACTGTTTGCTTGTTACTGGATTTGGAGCAACTAAATTATAAACTCCTTTACAATCGTTTTCAATTAAAAATATAATTGAATTTACTAAATCATCAATATGTATCCAAGAATATATATTTTTTCCATTTCCAAACCAAGTTCCCATATAAAACTTAATTGATTTAATTATTGGTTTTAAAAATCCTCCTTCATTCGATAAAACTAATCCTATTCTCAAAAAAGTGATTTTTATATCATTCTTTGATAATTCTTTGCATGAATCCTCCCATTTCTTTACAATATAACCAAGAAATGATTTAGAAGTTTGTTTAGAGTTTTCATGATGTTTAAAGTTATTAGAAGACTTATATATACCAATTGCAGAGGCACATAAGAATTGTTTAATTTTTACATTTTTTTCTAAAATAATTTTATTTAAAAGTTCAACAGATTTTATTCTACTATTTAAAATTGAATTTTTTACTTTCGTAGTCCAGAGTTGTGCAATTGGTGAGCCAGCCAAATTTATTACAACATTTACATCTAAGATTGAAGATGAATCAATAATCCCCTTTTCAGGATTCCAATAAAATTTTTTTATATTTTTTTTATTTGATTTAAGATTTTTACTAGTAGTTAATATATTTATTTCAACATCTTTATTCAATAACTTTTCTAATAATTTTTTTCCAATCAGTCCACTTGCTCCTGTTATTAAAAATTTCATAAATTTTTTATGTACATAATAATTTGATCAAAGTTAATTTGTAAATTTATAATAGCAATCTATTTTATGAAAATTAAAAAAATTGAAACTTCAAAAATCAATGAAATTGACTTTAATAACTTAAAGTTTGGTTCCGTTTTTACTGACCATATGTTTACTTGTGACTTTATTAAAGGAGAATGGATTAATCCTGAAATTATTCCTTATCAATCAATTAACGTTAGTCCTGCATCTAGAGTTTTTCATTACGGTCAAGCTTGTTTTGAAGGAATGAAAGCTTTTAAAGACGATAATAATAAAGTTTGGTTATTTAGACCAGACGAAAATTATAAACGAATTGTTAAGTCATCAATAAGATTAGCAATGCCTGAGTTTCCTGAGGATATTTTTTTTGAAGGGTTAAAAAATTTACTAAGATTAGATAGTGATTGGATTAAACCTGGTTTAGGAAATTCTTTGTACATCAGACCTTTTATTTTTGCAAATGAAGGTACTATAAATGCTACTGAAGCCAATCAATATAAATTTATGATTATATGTGCTCCTGCTAGCTCTTACTACAGTGGAGAAGTTCGAGTAAAAATTGAAAAATCTTTTAGCAGAGCTGCTAAAGGTGGTGTAGGTTACGCAAAAGCTGCAGGAAATTATGCTGCTCAATTCTATCCAACAAAATTAGCCAATAATGAAGGTTATCAACAAATTATCTGGACTGATTCTTCAACTCACCAATATATTGAAGAAGCAGGAACAATGAATTTGTTTTTTAGAATTGGAAACAAATTGATTACTGCTCCTACCAACGATAGTATTTTGGATGGTGTGACAAGAAAAAGTTTAATTGAGATTGCCAAAGACGAAGGCATTGAAGTTGAAATTAGACCTCTAAAAGTTAATGAGTTAATTAATGCTGCAAAAAACAACACTCTAATTGAAATATTTGGAAGTGGAACTGCGGTTGTTGTTTTGCCTATTCAAGGTTTCGGATATGAAAATTCAAGATATGAATTAATTCAAAAAGAAAATTCTTGGGCAATTATGTTAAAAAACAAACTTAATAACATACAATATAAGTTAATAGAAGATCCGTATAACTGGACGGTTGAAGTTTAGGAAGCTAAAATTTTAGAAATATTAGGTTTGAAATAATTAGGTCCCTTCATTACTTTACCATCTTCTCTGTATATAGGATTTCCATTCTCATCAAGTTTACTTAAGTTACTCTTTTGAATTTCATCAAATATTTCTTCTATTTTGTATTGCATTCCATGCTCAATAATTGTTCCACATAATATATATAGCATATCACCAAGCGCATCAGCAACTTCAACTAAATCATCATTTTGAGCAGCTTCCAAATATTCTTTATTTTCTTCAGACATTAGATTAAATCTTAAATTAATTTTTTCTTTACCAATATTTGCAACCGGGGCTAATTTGTAGCTAAGTTTATATACTTCATGAAATTTTTTAACTGCTTCAATTTGATGTTTCATATTATAATTATCTTATTTTTGATCTAAAATAAATAATTATGTTTAGTAATGGTCAATTAGTCTTTGCAATTGCATTTTTTATAATATTTATTTTTATAATTTTTTTAAGTTATAAAAAAGACCTTAAGGAATTAAAGGGTTCATATAAAGGAATTAGATGGATCATTATAGGATTTTTATGTTTTGTTGGTTTATTAGTTTTTTTAAAAAGATTAAGTGTGACATGAAACAATTATTATTAGTTTTTTTGGGCGGTGGAATAGGAAGTGCTTTTAGATATTTAATTTCAAATATTTCTTTTTTCAGTTTGATTAAATTTCCTTTTTCTACATTATTATCCAACATTTTGGGATGTTTAATTTTTGGTCTTTTTATAGGTTGGGCAATTAAGAATGATCAAATTAATTCACCTCAAACTTTTTTAATTACTACTGGATTTTGTGGTGGATTAACAACGTTTTCTACTTTTGCAAATGAGAATATAAATATCATTAAATCTGGAGATTTAAACTATTTCATTTTATATACCCTTATATCTATAATTTTAAGTTTTGCATCAATGTTTATTGGAATGCTAATATTTAAGTAACAGCATTAACAAAAAATTTGATCAAATTAATAATTTAGAGTAACCTAAATTATCATTCCTAAAATATTTCTATTTATAAATTACATTATTTGTAATAATAATCCCATTTTAAACAAAATATTTAACAATTATTAATTGTTTTTTTAATATTGTTGAATAATATTTAACAAATTATTAAAAAACTTAAAAATTATTATTATGAATTTTAACACAATTTTTGCTTTAAATTCAAGTATTGAGTTATCAGACCCAAATACTGACTTTAGCATTTTATGGGTATTACTTTCAGGTATTCTTGTATTTTTTATGCAAGCAGGATTTACTTTAGTTGAATCTGGATTTACCAAATCTTCGAATGCAGTTAACATTTCAATGAAAAATATCTTGGATATTTCTGTTGGAACCTTGTCTTTCTGGTTCATAGGTTATGGTTTAATGTATGGAGGAAGCTCAAATGGATTTATCATCACTGAATTGAATGATTTACTCTTTAACCCAGGAGCAGGAGCTGAAGATGTATTTTTTCAAACTGTTTTTTGCGCAACAGCTGCTACTATTGTTTCTGGTGCAATAGCAGGAAGAACAAAATACTCTACTTATGCTTTATTTACAATTATTATGACTGCTCTTATTTATCCAATAGCAGGTGCATGGGAATGGAATGGCGGATGGTTAAATTCTGAATGGATGCCAGCAGAATTTATTGATTTTGCAGGTTCCTCAATAGTTCATTCTGTAGGTGGATGGGCTGCTCTTATTGGAGCATGGATGGTTGGACCTAGAATTGGAAAATATATAAACGGAAAACCAGTAACACTTCCTGGAAGCAACTTACTTGTAGGGACATTAGGTGTGTTTATTTTATGGCTAGGTTGGTTCGGATTTAACGGTGGGTCTCAGTTAGCTTGGGGAGGTGACGACTCAGTCGCTGCATCAATGGTTGTATTTGTAACAAACATTTCTGCTGCTGCGGGTGCAGTTGGAGCGTTATTAATCAGTTGGTTAAAATATGGTAAACCAAATCTAACAATGACATTAAACGGAGTAATTGCCGGACTTGTTGCAATTACTGCTGGTTGTGGAAACATGACACCAGGTGGAGCATTTTTTGCAGGTTTAGTTGGGGGTATACTAGTAGTATATTCAATTGAATTCATTGAAAAAGTACTTAAAATTGACGATGCAGTAGGCGCAGCTTCAGCTCACGGAGTTGTTGGTGCATGGGGAACTTTAGTAATTGGATTGTGGGGTGTTGATGGTGATGCTGGATTAGGAATTTTTAACGGTGGTGGTAGCGCACAGTTGGGTGCTCAAGCAATTGGTGTTCTAGCTTATGGAGCTTGGGCAGCAATAACATCATTCATTGTATTTTATATATTAAAATCGACTTTAGGATTAAGAGTTTCTAGAGAAGAAGAAGAAAACTTAGATTTAGCTGAGCATGGAGAAATTGGTTTCGCTGGAAAAAGAACAAGAGAATAAATAAACAACATATAAAAATTAATAAAAAAAACTATAATTATGAAAAACTTAATAAGAAAAACAATTGGATTGCTAACGGTAGTATTAACAACGTCAGCATTATTATCATCAAATACTTCAAATGCTCAAGATTTAGGAGCAGACGTAGTTAGCTCATATGTATGGAGAGGAACTCAGTTTGGCTCAGGTGCACACATTCAACCATGGGTATCTCTTAGCACCGGAGATTTAGAAGTTGGTGCTTGGGGAAGTTTTCCAACTACTGCAAACGGCGGAGGAAACGAACTTGATTTATATGCTAGCTACAGCTTTGGAAAATTTGGTTTAACATTAACTAACTACTCTTTTCCTGGAGAGGGTGGTGCATACGCTGATGGTGAAGGATTATTTGAAGGAGACTACTTTGAAATTTCTGGCTCTGCTGAATTAGGTCCAATCGGATTAATGGTTGGATATTTCACTGAAGTTGAAGCTTTATATATTGAAGCTTCTTTCTCAGCTGGTCCTGTAGATGTAGCCATCGGATATGGTGATGATTCAGGAGATGCATGGTACGTTAATGGTGGAAGTGGTTTATGTAATATTTCTTTAGGTGGGTCTAAAGACATAAAAATTACAGAAGATTACTCTTTACCAGTTTTCGGTTCCTTTGTATATAACCCAGACTCAGAAGCTGCATTCCTTGTGTTTGGAATGAGCTTCTAATTTAAATTAGGAATTATTCGGATTTTATATCCCTAATTCATATTATTATGTTGTTTTGTTAAGAGCCCGGTGATGCCGGGCTTTTGATTTTTATGAATCAATAATTTAAACCCCTTGATATTATGGTAATCAGAATTTTAAAATATGAAAATTATGGATATTATAAAAATTAAACATTTAATGAGGATTATGATATAATAAAAAAAACAAAACCATAAATTTGATTCGAATTTTACATTAAATAACATAATTTATTACAGAATCATGAAAAAAATTGAAGCAATCATTCGAAAATCCAGATTTTCGGATGTTAAAAAAGCACTTCACAAAGTTGAAGTAAACTTTTTCTCTTACTGGGATGTAACCGGTGTTGGAAATGAAAAAGTTGGTCATGTATATCGTGGTGTAACCTACAGTACTGCGGATATCCAAAGAAGGTTTTTATCAATTGTAGTTTCAGAACCCTTCGTTGAAAAAACAGTAAACGCAATCTTAGAATCAGCATACACAGGCGATGTTGGTGATGGAAAAATATTTATTCTTCCAGTTGAAGAAGCGTACAGAATTAGAACTAAAGAAACAGGTAAAACATCATTAAATTAAAATCATGGAATTATTAACAGTTAACAACGTATGGATGATGATCTGTACAGCATTAGTCTTTTTTATGCATCTTGGATTTTCCTTTTTAGAAATTGGATTAACAAGACAAAAAAATACTATTAATATTTTATTTAAAAACTTTTTTGTAATCACTGCAGGTTTAATAATCTACTGTCTCATTGGATTCAATCTAATGTATCCAGGAGATTGGATTATTGATGGAGTTCTTGGGACAATTGTTACAGGTTTAGACGCTACTGCAGCATCAGACCTTTCTTACAATGAAGGCTATACTTACTGGACTGACTTTTTATTTCAAGGAATGTTTGCTGCGACTGCAGCTACTATAATTTCTGGAGCAGTTGCAGAAAGAATTAAAATTAATTCCTTCATTTTAGTGGCAATCTTATATGTTACAATTGTTTATCCAATTGTTGGTTCTTGGCAATGGGGAGGTGGTTTTTTTAGTGATTTTATTTCAGAAGATCTTGGGTTCTATGACTTTGCAGGTTCTACTCTAGTGCATTCTGTTGGTGGTTGGGGGGCACTTGTTGTAATTTATTTCTTAGGTGCTAGAAAAGGAAAATTCGATGAAAATGGTAATCCACAAGCAATTACTGGTTCAAATATTCCTCTCTCAGCTGCTGGAGTATTAATATTATGGTTAGGATGGTTTGGATTTAATGGAGGCTCTGTTCTTTCAGCAGACCCATCACTAACATCACTTACTTTAGTAACGACTTGTCTTGCTGCTGCTGCTGGAGGAATCGGTGCTGTTGTATTATCTAGAATTCTTTATAATAATTTAGATTTAACAATGTTTATGAATGGAGTTTTGGGAGGTTTAGTTGGTATTACAGCAGGAGCTGATCAAATGCTGCCAACATCTGCTATTGTTATTGGTTTAATCGCTGGATTTATTGTAGTTCTTTCTGTTGCATTACTTGACAAGTGTAAATTAGATGATCCTGTTGGAGCAATTCCCGTTCACTTATTTTGTGGGATATGGGGAACTTTAGCAGTTGGTCTTTTTGGAGAAATGGCTGGATTCGATCAGTTTATGGTTCAACTAGCTTGTGTAGGTATTACCGCTGTATTTTGTATTTTATTTGGAAGTATAATTACATTATTTGTAAGAACAGTTGTTGGTCTAAGAGTAGACGAAAATGAAGAAGAACAAGGCTTAGATATTGCTGAACACGGGACAAGAGCTTACGGAGATTTTAGAGTAGATTAAATATTATAACTATTTTCATATAAAATTTAAAATATGAAAATAGATTATATCAACAAACTGCAATGTTTTATAATCATAACATTGCAGTTTTTTTTTATAAATGGTCAAGAAAATTTAATCCAAGGACCATACGAGCAATTAATTTTAAGAAATGTTACTTTAATTAATGGAAATGGTGCTCCTCCAATTGGTCCAGTAGATATTGAAATCAAGCAAAATATTATTACAAAAGTTAAGACAGTTGGATATCCTGGAGTTGCAAAAAGAAATAGTTTAAAACTTGATAAAAATGGATATGAACTAAACTTGGATGGTATGTATGTATTACCAGGTTTTGTTGATATGCATGGACATATTGGGGGTAAATCTCAAGGAGCTGAACCAGATTATGTTTTTAAACTCTGGATGGCTCATGGAATTACAACTATAAGAGAGCCAAGTGGAAGAAGTCTAAATTTTAATTTAGATTTAAAAAAGAAAAGTGAAAATAACTCTATAATAGCTCCTCGAATTTTCACATACACTGGTTTTGGTATAGGATCTGAAATAAATACAGTTGAAGATGCTGTAAATTGGGTTAGAGATAATGCGATAAAAGGTGCAGATGGAATAAAGTTTTTTGGATCAACACCTGAAATTCTAAATGCTGCTATTAAAGAAAACAAAAGATTAGGATTAAGATCTGCTTTCCACCATTCTCAAATGAGTGTAGCCAGATGGAATGTTTTAAACTCTGCTCGTGCTGGTCTAACTACAATGGAACATTGGTATGGCCTTCCAGAAGCACTTTTTAATGATAAAACTATTCAAAATTATCCTCCAAGCTATAATTACCAAAATGAACAACACAGGTTTGAGGAAGCTGGTAAACTTTGGTCTCAATCTTCAGAACCATTTAGTGATCACTGGAATAAAGTAATGAATGAATTATTAAGTCTTGACTTCACAATTGACCCAACTTTTAATATTTATGAGGCAAGTAGAGATTTACATAGAGCCAGAAGAGCTGAATGGCATGAGGATTACACTTTACCATCTTTATGGAAATTTTACGAGCCCAGTAAAATTTCACATGGATCTTATTGGCACTATTGGGGAACAGAGCAAGAAGTTCAATGGAAAAATAATTATAGACTCTGGATGACTTTCATCAATGAATATAAAAACAGAGGAGGCAGAGTTACTACTGGGTCCGACTCAGGTTATATTTATCAATTATATGGTTTTGCATACATAAGAGAACTTGAACTGTTAAGAGAAGCTGGATTTCATCCTTTGGAGGTAATTAGATCTGCAACACTCAACGGAGCTGAGGCATTAGGTTATGATCATAAAATTGGATCAATTGAGGTTGGAAAACTTGCTGATATTGTTGTTATTGAAGAAAATCCGCTTAAAAATTTAAAAGTTCTTTATGGAACAGGAGCAATAAAATTAAATGAAAAAAACCAAACAGTAAGAGTAGGCGGAGTTAAATATACCATTAAAGATGGAATAATTTACAACTCTAAACTTTTACTTAAAAACGTAAAGGATATGGTTAGATTAAAAAAAGAAGAGGAAAATTTTGTGATTAAGCAACCAGGTGTTAAATAGAACTTATTTTTTTTTAATTATACTATTTAGAAAATTAATACTTGAAATGTTAAAGTCTTTTGGTTTGTCAACATTAACTACATGACCGGAGTCTTCTACAATAATTAGTTTAGAATTTTTATGTTCCTTAATTACATGTTTTATTGATTCTAAAAACATGTAATCTTCAGAACCCATTAAATATAAAGTTGGGATTTTAAGCTCAACTTGTCTAAAAAGCTTTAAAAGGGGGTTTAATTCAGAAGTCAATTTATACCATCTCATAAATTCTTTTTGATAAAGTTTTTTAGCCTCGTTTATAAAAAGCAATCTGGATTTTTTATGGTTTTTATGAGGCATTATAATAAAAGCAAAAAGTTTGTAAATCCATATATACGGAACAATAGACTTAAATGCAGAACCAAGTTTAATTAAAAATCTTGATCTAAAATTTAATTTCATTATAGCTCCTGCCATAACCATACTTTTAACCATCTTAGGGTATTGTTCAGCTAATTGACGAATTAAAATAGTTCCTAGTGAAATTCCTACAAAGTGAGAACTTTTGATTTTCTCTTTTTTTAAAACTTCAACTATATCGTTTGAAATGGATTTAAAACTGTATTTTTTTTCAAAAACATTTTTAAAATGATATTTGGACTTTCCATGACCTCTAAGGTCTAATAAAATAACATTAAAATGTTGCTTGAACTCTTTAATTTGTCTATACCAAATTGATGAACTCCCTCCTGCTCCGTGAACAAAAGTAACCCATTGATCAGATTTAAAGTTTTTATATACAGAATAATTAATCATTCAATAAAGTTTTCATTTGATTTTGAATAGATTCAGCTTCTTTAAGTGATTTTTCTAAAAAGTTAATATCATTTCCTGCATAAATAATAGATCTTGATGAATTTACTAAAATTCCGATATCATTATTAGCTCCATTTATATATGTTTCAGTAAGACTTCCTCCTTGTGCACCAAATCCAGGTATTAACAAGAAGTTATTCGGAATAATTGATCTTACCTCTTTCAAATAAATTGATTTTGTTGCGCCAATTACATACATTAAATTATTTGAATTAATCCAGTTCTGAGATTTTTTTAAAACTGATTTAAATAAATCCAATTCAGATTTATCAGATATTTGAAAATCATTTGCACCAGCATTGGAAGTCAGTCCTAATAAAATGGTGTATTTATCATCATATTTTAAAAAAGGTTCTATTGAGTCTCTTCCCATGTAAGGTGAAACTGTTACTGAGTCAAAATCCATATGCTTAAAAAAAGCTTGAGCATATTTATCTGATGTATTACCAATATCTCCCCTTTTAGCATCAGCAATAGTAAACAGTTGAGGATAATTAATATTGATATATTCGATTGTTTTTTCTAAGGTTTTCCATCCTTTTGAACCCTCAGATTCATAAAAAGCTGTGTTAATTTTTACAGCTACTAATAGTTGATTAAGTGAATCGAGCAAGAGTTTATTAAAAGTAAAAACCGGATCATCCTCCTTCATTAAATGCACTGGAATTTTTTTGATATCGGAATCAAGACCTAAACACAAAAAGGAATTTTTATTTAGAATTTGATCTTTTAAAAATTTTATATCCATAAATTAAAAAACTTCTTCAGAATTTTTTAAAAGCTCTGAGTTTTGAACAATTTTTAGTTCATCTATTATTTTTTGTATGTCACCATTTACAATATTTTGTAAATCATAAAGTGTTAAACCAATTCTATGATCAGTAACTCTACCTTGAGGATAGTTGTATGTGCGTATTTTTGCTGATCTATCTCCAGAAGAAACCATTGAATTTCTTTTTAAAGCATCCTCTTCTAATTTCTTACTTAATTCCAATTCATATAAACGAGATCTTAAAACCTTTAAGGCTTTATCTTTATTCTTATGTTGTGATTTTTGATCCTGACATTGTGCTACTATTCCGGTTGGAGTATGAGTCAGTCTGACTGCTGAATATGTTGTATTAACAGATTGTCCTCCTGGTCCTGAAGAACAAAAATAATCTATTCTAACATCGTTCATATTAATTTCAACTTCAAACTCTTCTGCTTCAGGTAATACCATCACTGTGGCAGCTGAAGTATGAACCCTACCCTGAGTCTCTGTTTGAGGAACTCTTTGAACTCTATGAACACCTGATTCAAATTTCAAAAAACCATAAATATCCTCGTTTCCAGAAACTTCAAAAATAATTTCTTTATATCCACCAGAAGTTCCAGGGCTAGAGTCAACTAAGCTTACTTTCCAACTTCTACTTTCACAGTATTTTGTATACATTCTAAATAAGTCCCCTGCAAAAATGCTAGCTTCATCGCCTAAATCTTAAAAGAGAAGATTTGTGAAGTTGTAATTTATTAATCTTAAAGGGTACTAATGAACCATCGATTTCAATAAAAATAGATTTTAGTTCTTTAAAATTTATTTCGTCA